>WBZQ01002678.1_pt1 | contig 11348 bp, 7 predicted proteins | sample 5204251 | NCBI WGS metagenome assembly WBZQ01 (sample SAMN12412402, study PRJNA552823) | activated sludge metagenome | isolation source: activated sludge from nitrification reactor of wastewater treatment plant... | place: USA: Virginia | collected 2017-09 | reverse complement strand
AAGCCGGTCCGGCCAAGGTGACGCACATCCGCGACCGCGCCGCCCGCTGAGTCACGATGAACGCCACGTCCATGTCCCGTCTCGCGCTCGCGCTGCTCGGTTGTGCGGCGCTCGCGCCCGAAGTCGCGGCCCAGGCCACGCAACGTCAGGGTCGCTTTCAACTCGGCCCGCTGTGGCTCACGCCCAAGGTCGTGCTGCGCAACGCCGGCGTCGACGACAACGTCTTCAACGAAGCCGGCGAAGGCACGTCCGATCGGCAGGCGGTGCTCACGCCCAGCCTCGACGCCAAGCTGCCGATCGGCAACAGGCTGCGCCTGCTGGGCAACGGCGCGCTGGGCCTCAACTGGTTCCAGCGCGAGGACACCGAGCGCTCGACCGACCTGACCGGCACGGGGCGGGCGGAGGTCGACGCTGGCCCGTTCACAGTCTTCGGCACGCTGGGCGGCGGACGCCACAAGCAGCGCTTCTCGATCGAAGTCGACCGGCGCTTCGAGCGCACGTCGCACGCCGTCGGCGGTGGGCTCTTCTTCCGGCCTTCGCGCAGGCTCACGCTCGGGGGGCAGTGGGGACGCCAGACATTGCGCTTTCAGGACGGCGTGCTGGTGCGCGGCGAGAGCGTGAAGGGCAGTCTGGATCGCGAGTCGACCACGGTCAGCGGCACGCTGCGCTACGCGCTCACGCCGCGCACGAACCTGGAGTTTGCGGCTGACGTGCTCGACGACCGCTTCACCGCGCAAGTGGCCGGTCCCGACACGGCGCGCTCGTACCGCTACATGGGCGGGTTCAGTTTCCAGGCGGGCGCGCTGCTCCGCGGCAGCCTGAAAGCGGGCGTGCGCGACGTGCCGGCCCGGCCCGACCAGGCGGCGCCGGCCTACCGCGGGCTGACCCTGGCCGTCGACACGGGCATGCCCCTGGGCGAGCGCGCACAACTGGCCCTGCTGGTCACGCGCGACCTGAGTTATGCGGTGGCGCGCGCCGAGGGCCAGCGCAACAGCTTCGTCTCGCTGCTCTACGGCGGCACGCTGACGCTCGAGTTGCCGGCCAGCCTGCTGGCGCGTGGCGCGCTCAGCTTCGAGCAGGCCGACTACGTGCTGCCGTACGCGACGCTCGATCGTCGCGACAAGGTGCGCCTGACCGGGTTCGCGCTGCTGCGTGGCTTCGGCAAGAGCTTCCGCGCCGGCGGCAACGTGGAGTGGGCGCGGCGCACGAGCAACCTGCCCGGCTCGGGCTACACGCGCCGCAGCTTCGGCCTGACGGCCGAGTACACCCCGTGACGCCGTGACCGCTGCGCTGCTGCTGCTGGCGCTGTCGGCGGTCCTGTCGCTCCTGCTCACGCCGCTGGTGCGCACCTTCGCGCGCGCGCGCGGCTGGCTCGACCAGCCCGACGGCCGGCGCAAGACGCACCGCGCGCCGGTCCCGCGCCTGGGCGGGGTGGCGGTCTTCGGCGCGTTCGTCGGCGCGGGCCTGGTGCTGCTCGCCGGCGGATTGCCGGGGGGCAACGACGAGCTGCTCGCAGCCTACCTGCCGCTGGTCAGCGGCGCGGCCGCGGTGCTGCTGGTGGGCGTGTGGGACGACGTGCGCGGCGTGTCGCCCTGGGCCAAGCTGCTGGTGCAGAGCGCGGCCGCGGCCTATCTCTACACGCACGGCTACCGCATCGACGCCGTCTCGAACCCGTTCGGCGGCGAGACCGTGTCGCTGGGCGCGTGGGCGCTGCCGCTCACGTTGCTCTGGTTCGTTGGCATGAGCAACGCCTTCAACCTGATCGACGGGCTCGACGGTCTGGCGGCCGGCATCGGCCTGTTCTCGACGCTGACGCTGTTCGTGGCTGCGGCCGTCAACGAGCGCGCCGAGGTGGTGCTGCTCTCGGCCGCGCTGGGCGGCGCGTTGCTCGGTTTCCTGCGCTACAACTTCTCGCCGGCCAGCATTTTCCTGGGCGACTCGGGCGCCCTGTTCGTGGGCTTCGCGCTGGCCGCCATCGCCATTCGCGGCTCGATGAAGAGTTCCGCCGCCATCGCCGTGGCCGCTCCGCTGCTGGCGCTGGCCGTGCCGATCCTCGACGCCTCGATCGCCGTGGCACGCCGCTTCCTCTCGGGCCAGAGCCTGTTCGCGCCCGACGGCGACCACATCCATCACCGCCTGCTGCGCAAGGGCCTCACGCCGCAGGGCGCCGTGCTCACGCTCTACGGCGCCGCCGCGCTGTTCGGTGCGCTGTCGCTGCTGACCATGACCGACCGCAGCCAGGTCATCGGCATCGTCGTGATCGCCTTCAGCGTGGTCACCTGGATCGGCCTGCAGCAGCTCGGTTACGCCGAGTTCGGCGAGCTGCAGCGCGTGCTGCGCCAGGGCCTGCTGAGCCACGAGCGCCAGAGCATCGGCAACCACGTCTGGCTCGGCGCGCTGCCGGAGCGCTTCGAGCAGGCCCGCGACCTCGACGAGCTGCGCGCGCTGCTGGCCGAGACCGCCACGCGCCTGGGCTTCGACGCGCTGACGCTGTGGCGCGAGCCCTGCGGCGACCGGCGCGGGACGCCGCCCTGGATCGCCTGGCGCGCCGCGCCGCGCGCGCTGCCGCCGCCCGTGCCCGCCGTGGAGCCGCGCGCGGAATGGACTCTGCCGCTGCGCGTGGCCGGCGACACGCGTGCCACGCTCGTGCTGTCGGGGCCGTTGGCACAGCCGGCCTTCGAGGCCGCGCGCCTGAGAGACGCGCTCGCCCAGGGCCTGGCCCCGCGCCTGGCGCGGCTCGACGACGAAGCGCGTCCCGAACCCGTCGAGGCGCAGCCCCACGACGGCCGTCCGGCCGCGTCTCGTGGCTGAGTCGGCTTTCGCGCCGCGCGACGTCAGCCTCGCCATCCCCACCTTCGAGCGCGGCGAGGTGCTGCTCGACACGCTGCGCGCGCTGCTGGCCGATGCGCACCCGCCCGGCGAGATCCTGGTGATCGACCAGACCGCGCGCCATGCGGCGCCCGTCGCGCAGGCGCTGGCGGCGCTCGCGGCGGCCGGCCAAGTGCGCTGGCTGCGCCTGGAGCGGCCATCGATCACGGCCGCCATGAACACGGCCCTGCGCGCGGCGCGCGGCGCGCTGGTGCTGTTCGTCGACGACGACGTGCTGCCGGCGTCCGGGCTCGTCGCCGCTCACGCGCGCGCCTACGACGCCGACGACGTCTGGGCCGTGGCCGGTCAGGTGCTGCAGCCGGGCGAAGAACCGCTGGCGAGCGAGGCCACGCCCGACGTCACGCCAGGCGGGCTGCGCGCGCATCTCGATTTCCCGTTCCGCTCGGCGCGGCGCTGCGAGCTGCGCAACGTGATGGCCGGCAACCTGTCGCTGCGCCGGGCGCGCGCGCTCGCGGTCGGGGGCTTCGACGAGAACTTCGAGGGCGTCGCCTATCGCTTCGAGACCGAGTTCGCGCGCCGGCTCGGGCGCGGCGGCGGGCGCATCGTCTTCGAGCCGCGCGCTTCGCTGCGCCACCTGCGCGCGCCGCGCGGCGGGACACGCGCGCACGGCAGCCATTTGACCTCGGCCTCGCCTGTCCACGGGCTGGGCGACTACTACTTCGCGTTGCGCGAAGGGCGCGGCCTGGAACGGTGGAGGTACGTGCTGCGGCGCCCCTGTCGCGAGCTGGCCGCGCGCTTCTATCTGCGCCGGCCCTGGTTCCTGCCCGTGCGGCTGCTGGCCGAGCTGCGCGCGTTCACGCGCGCGCTGCGCCTGTACGCGGCCGGCCCGCGGCTGCTCGACGCGGAGCGCGAGCAGGCATGAGCCCACCGTTACGCGTCGGCATCGTCGCCACGCATCCCATCCAGTACCAGGCGCCCTGGTTTCAACGTCTGGCACGCGAGGCGGAGCTGGACGTGACCGTCTTCTATGCGCTCCTGCCGTCGCCCGAACAACAGGGCGTGGGCTTCGAACGCGCCTTCGCCTGGGATCTGCCGCTGCTCGAAGGCTATCGTCACACGCTGCTGCGCAACGTCGCCCGCCCGCCGTCGCTGGCGCGCTTCTCGGGCTGCGACACGCCGGAGGTCGGCGCGCGGCTGGACGCGGCGCGGGTCGAAGCGCTGATCGTCAACGGCTGGCACTCGAAGTGCGGCCTGCAGGCATTGTGGGCCTGTCGGCGTCGCGGGCTGCCGTGCCTGGTGCGCGGCGACTCGAACGCGCTCAGGCGGCGCCCGCCGCTCGTGCGCCTGCTGCATCGGCTGCTCTTGCGCCAGTACACGGCCTGCCTCACCGTCGGCGCCTCGAACCGCGCCTTCTACAGCAACAACGGCGTGCCGGACGAGCGGCTCTTCTTCGCTCCGCACTGCGTCGACAACGCGCGCTTCGGAGCACAGGCCGACGCGCTGCGGCCGCGCCGCGACGAGTTGCGCGCCGCCTGGGGGCTCGCTCCCGAAGAGCGCGTGCTGCTGTTCTGCGGCAAGCTGATTCCGAAGAAGCGCCCGCTCGACGTGCTGGAGGCGCTGGCGCGCCTGCGCGGCACGCGGCCCGGCGCGCGCCTGCTGGTGGTGGGCGACGGCCCGTTGCGCCCGACGCTCGAAGAGCGCGCGGCGACGCTAGGGGTGCCGCTGACGCTGGCCGGCTTCCTGAACCAGACGGAGATCGCCCGCGCCTACGTGGCCGCCGACGCTCTGGTGTTGCCCTCGGACTACGGCGAGACGTGGGGGCTGGTGGTCAACGAAGCCATGGCGTGCGGCCTACCGGCTGTGGTCAGCGACCGCGTGGGCTGTCATGCCGACCTGGCGCTGCCCGGACGCACCGGCGAAGTCTTCGCCTGCGGCAACCTGGACGGGCTCGCCGCGCTGCTCGCCGACGTGGTCGCGCAGGCCGAGGCCTGGCGCGCGCGCGGCCGCGCGGCCCGCGCTCACGTGGCGCGCTACTCGCTCGACAACCTTGTGACGGCCACGCTGGCTGCGCTACGCTACGCCGCGCGCCGCGGCGCGTGAGCCGCCCCGCATGCTCATCGACCTCTTCGGCTTCTTCATCCTCGCCGCGTCCGCGGTGGCCTTCGCCGACGCGCGCGCCGGGCTGCGACTCGCGATCGTGGCCGGCCTGTTGCAAGACCCGGTGCGCAAGCTGACGCCCGGGACGCCGCCCATCCTGGCCATCTCGGCCCTGCCCATCGTGGCCGCCGCGCTCGTCGGCGCGTTCGGCCGCGACCCGCAACTGCTCACGCGCCTGGCGCGCGCCTATCCGCGACTCGTGCGCAGCCTCGAGATCTTCGCCTTGTCGCTGGCGCCGGGCGTGCTGATCCTGCTCGTGTCCTATGGCCTGGCGGCCTGGACCGCCGTCGTGCTCGGCCTGTTCGGCTATCTGACGCCCCTCTTGGCCATGGTGTGGGGTTTCAACTTCACGCGCAGCGCCGACGACCTGCGCCGCCTGCTGGCCTTCTACTGTCTGACGACGGCCGTGGCGCTCACGGGCGCGCTCTTCGAGTTCCTGCAGCTCTGGCCCGACTGGCCCGCGCTGGGGACCGCGGCCTTGGGCGCGCCATGGATTCGCTTCACGCCGTCCGGGCTGGTGATCCGCCTGATCACCGGTTTCTTCCGCAGTCCCGACGTGATGGGCTGGCATGCCGCGACGCTGACGATGGCGGCCCTCACGCTGGCTCTGGCGCGCGACCGGCCGCGCGCGCGGGCCTTTCTGTTGCTGGCCGTGTGGGCGGCCTTCTGCGTGCTGATCTGCGGCCGCCGCAAGGCGATCGTCATGCCCGCGTTGTGGGCGGCCGTGGCGCTGTTCCACTTCCTGCGCGCCCGTCGCCTGGGCGGAGCCGTCGGCCTGATCGCGACGGTGGCCGTGGCTCTGGGCGGCCTGCTCTTCGCGAGCGGAGAAGCCGCCATCGGGCCCGAGTACTACGCTTATGCCGCGTCGATCGCGAGTGACGCGCCACGCCGTCTGCAAGAGGGCACCTTCGGCGCGGTGTGGTGGACGCTCGTGCAGTCGGGCGCGTTGGGGGCGGGCATCGGCTCGGCGTCGCAGGGCATGCAGCACCTGGGTGGCGGCGTGGCCCAGGGCTGGCAGGAGAGCGGCATCTCGAAGCTGGCGGCGGAGCTGGGCCTGCCGGGGCTCGTGTGCGGGCTGCTCGTGGCCCTGCAACTGGCGCGCGCCGGCCTGCGCGCGGTGCGTCAGAGCTCGGACGCCGCGCCGGCTCACTCGCTGGTCGTCGGGCTCGCGGGCATGGCCGCCGCCAACGCGGCCTCGTTCGTCGTGTCGCACCAGGTCTACGGCGACCTGCTGGTGATGACGCTCTCGGCCTTCTTCGTCGGGGTGTTGCTGTCGGCCCCGCGCTGGTGCGGGCCGCCAGTGGCCGCGCCAGCTCCGGCCCGCGCGCGCCGCGCGCCGGCCGCAGGCGAGGCCTCGTGAGCGTGGGCGAGGTGGACGTGGCCGCCAATCGCGCCGCGCCCCGTTACTCGCGCGGCGAGAACGCGCGCCGCGTGGCGTGGGCACTGGCCGGCCCGCTGTTCCGCTTCAGTCCGCGTCCCTGCTTCGCCTGGCGGCGCCTGCTGTTGCGGCTCTTCGGCGCGCGCGTCGGCCGCGCGGCGCACGTCTACCCGACGACGGTCGTGGCGATGCCGTGGAACCTGACGTTGGGCGAGGAGGCGTCGCTGGGCGAGCACGTCTTCGTGTACGACCTCGGTCCAGTGTCGGTCGGCGCACGCGCGACGGTCGCGTTGCGCGCGCACCTGTGCGCCGGCTCGCACGATCTGCGGCGCGCCGATCTGCCGCTGCTCAAGCCCCCGATCGTGATCGGCGCGCAGGCTTTCGTGGCCGCCGACGCCTTCGTCGGGCCGGGCGTGACGGTCGGCGAGGGCGCCGTGGTGGGCGCGCGCGCGGTCGTGGTGCGCGACGTGGCGCCCTGGACGGTCGTGGCCGGCAATCCGGCGCGCGTCATCGGCACGCGCAGTCTGAGCTGAACGCGCGCTTCAGACCTGCACGACGCGCCCCAGCGTCGTGAACAGCACCAGCCGCTCCCTAATGCGCTGCCCCGTGGCCTGCGCCAGGCCGCGGCCGTAGAGCTGCAGTTGCGCGGCGTGATGCGCGGCCTGCTCGATGGCCTGCGCGTCGAGAATGGCGTCGGTCTTGTAGTCGACCACCACCAGTTGGCCGTCCTCCTCGAAGACCAGGTCGAGCGTGCCCTCCACCAGCTCGTCGCCCTCGGGGAACCACAGCGGCAGCTCGCGCCACACACGCCGCGCCTGGCGCGCGCGCGCCAGCAACGGTAGGGCCAGGACACTGCGTACCGTCTCGGCCGCGCGCTGCGCCCCGGCCTGATCGACGCCGAAGCGCGGGGCCAGGGCGCCTGCCAGGGCTTCCGCTTGCCCGGGCGCGTCGAGCGCGATGCACTCGAGCACGCGGTGCACGAGACTGCCGAACGCGCGTCCGCCGCCCAGGGGGGCGGCGCTGAACACCGGCGGTGGCGCGCTGCGCGCCGCCACGCGCGTGGCCGGCACGGGCACCAGCGGGCGCTCGGCCGCGGCCCGCAACAGCGCCGCGCGCCGCGCGTCCCAGCGCAGGGCCACCGCATCCCCACCCTCGGCTTCGGCCAGCCGGCGCAGGTCGACGCGCGGCAGCTCGGCCGGTGCGTATGGCAGGCTCGCGGCATCGACGACGCGCACGTCCGCGTCGTCCTGCGCCGGCAGCAGCGCGGTCAACTCCTTCCAGAAACCGCCGGCCCGGGCGTCGCCTGGCGGCTGCGGGATCACGAGCACGTCGCGCGCGCGCGTGCAGGCCACGTACAGCAGACGCCGCAACTCCGCCCAGGCGCGCGCCTCCTCCGGCTCTTTCAGGGCCTCCCAGCCGGGAGGCTGACAGCCGCCGCGGAAGCCGAGCGCGATGAGGTTGCGATCCCACAGTGGAATCGTGTCGGGCCGTGGCCGCGGATCGTCGGCCGAGTCGTAGAGCGCCACGATGGGCGCTTCGAGACCCTTGGCCTTGTGGATCGAGGTCACGCGCACCGTGTCAGGATCGCCCGGGCGGGTGGCCGGCAGGTCCGGCTCCTCGCCCCCGTGTTCGATGCGCTCGGCCAGCACGTTGACGAAGCCGCGCAGCGTGAGCACGCCCAGCGACGCGGCCTGGCGCGCCAGGCTGACCACCTTCTCCAGGTTGGCCGCGCGCGCCTCGCCGCGCCGCGTGCCGGTCAGCGCGGCCAGCACGCGCGTCTCGTCGAACAGGCGCTCGAGCAGCGCAGGCACGGACAGGCGCGTGCGTGCCTTGTGCAGCTCGCGCAGCAGGCCCAGGGCCGGAGCCAGAGCCGCCCCGCCGTGCAGTCCCTCGTCGACGTCGGCCATGAGGCCCAGCGTCCCGCCCGCCAGCGCATAGGCCACGACGTCGCGATCGCTCGCTCCCAGGAAGCTGCTGCGCAGCGCCGCCACCAGGCTCAGGCGATCGGAGGGGTCGTCCACGGCGCGCAACACCGCGAGCGTCTCGTGCACTTCCTGGCGGTCGAAGAACGACTTGCCGCCCTCGACCGTGAAGCGCAAGCCGGCCGCCTCCAGGGCCGCCTCCAGGTGCCGCATCTGGGTCAGGCGCCGCGTCAGGATCAGCACGTCGCCGGCCCGGCTCGGGCGCAGGCGACCGCTCTGTGGGTCGCGCACCTCGTAGCGGCCCGCGGCCGCTCCGGCGATCAACGCGACCAGCGCCGCTGCTTCGGCGCGCAACAAGTCGTCGCCTTCCAGCAGCGGGGCCGCGAAGCGCAGCGCAATCACGGCCGGCTCGTCCGGCAGACCCGGCGGCGGATCGAGCGGCTCGTAGTCGACCTGGCCCGTGCCGACGTCGCCCCGCAGCAGGACCGAGAACGCGCGGTTGACGAAGCGCAGGATGGCGGGCCGCGAGCGGAAATTCTGGGTCAGCTTCAGCACGGCGTGAGCGGGTCGCGCCCGTGCCTCGTCCGCGAGCTGCCGGAACAGAGCCACCTCGGCGCGCCGGAAGCGGTAGATCGACTGCTTGGGGTCGCCCACGACGGTCAGGACGCCGGGACGATCGGCGCTGAGCCGTCGCGCGACGTCGACCTGCAAGGGGTCGGTGTCCTGGAACTCGTCGATGATCAACACCTGGAAACGCGTGGTCAGGTGCCGCCGCAGCGAGGCGCTGTCGCGCAAGGCGTCGCGCGTCTTCAAGAGCAAATCGAGGAAGTCGAGCACGCCGGCGGCCGTCTTGCGGCGCTCGTAGAGCGCGACCACGCCGCGGAGCGCGCGCACCAAGCGCCCGTGCAGGCCCGCCGCGCGCGCGGCGCTCCAGGCACTCTGCGCCGTCTTGGTCCACTCGGCCAAGGCGCGTGCTTCGGCCAGGGCTTCGGGCGTCGGCCACTTGGGCTTGAAGCCGAAGTGCCTGGGAATGACCTCGATGTGCGCCAGGTGACGCTCCAGAGCATGGCCCGCGAGCCCGCGCGCGGTCTCGGCAAAGACGCGCAGCTCCTGCAGGCGCGCCACGAGCGCGTCGCCTTCGGCCACGCCCACGCTCAACTCCTGGCCGCGCCGCGCGCGCGCCAGGAGCTCGTCGCGCCAGGCCGCGAGGTCGTTCTCCTCCTCGGCCACGAGCGGCTCGAGGTCACGCTCGTCGACCAGCGTCCGCGCCAGGCCGCGCAGCGACGTGCGCTCGCCGTAGAAGCCCTCGCCTTCGAGCGGGATGCCTTGGTCGAGGGCCTCCAGCAGGACGTCGTCGCCCTGCACCAACCGCTCGGCCAGCCACTCCTCCCAGGCGGCCGCGAACAGCAGCTCGGTCTCGGCCTCGTCGGCCACGCGCAGGCCCGGCGGCAGGCCGCATTCGAGCGGACGCTCCTGCAGGATCGCGGCGCAGGCGGCGTGGATGGTGCAGATCGTGGCGCGTTCCAGCGTGTCGAGCGCGGCGGCCGCGCGCCGGCGCTCGTCGACGGGCACGCGCAGGTCGGCGCGCGCGCGCTCCAGGCGCTCGCGCAGACGCAGCTTCATGGTGGTGGCCGCGTTCTCGGTGAAGGTCACCGCGGCGATGCGTTCGAGCGGGGCGCGGCCGCTGCGCACCAGCGCCTCGATGCGCTCGATCAGCAGCGTGGTCTTGCCGGTGCCGGCCCCGGCCTCGATCACCAGGCTCGTGTCGTGATCGTGGCGGGCGCGCTCGCGCGCGGCCTGGTCGACGGGGACGAAGCTCACGCGGGCGAGCATAGCCGACGCGACGCGTTTGCTATCATGCGCGCGAGCCCCGCGACCTTGTCACGCCACGCCAGCGATCCACGCCAAGCCGAACGCATCCGCGACGACGATCTGCTGGCCACGGCGTTGCGCATCTTCGGCGAAAGCCTGGCGCTGCCCGAGCTGCTCGGTCGGCTGGGCAGCCTGCTGGCCGATTTCCTGGACGCGGAGCACGTGGCCTTCTGGTTGTACGCGCCGACGGCCGACGAGATGCGCGGCTTTCCCGCCGGCGCTCCGGCCGGGGAATGGCGCGTGCCCGCCGGCCGCGGTCTGACCGGGGCCGCGCTGGCCGCGCGCCACGCGCTGACTTCGGCCGACCCGCAGATCGACCCACGCTTCGATCCGCAGGTGGATCAGCCGGCCGGAGCCGAAGTGCGCACGTTGTTGTGCCTGCCGCTGATTCACGGCGCCGACGTCGTGAGCGTGATGGTGGCCGCCAACAAGCGCGCTGGCACCTTTGGCAGCCGCGACGAGGACCGGCTGCGCGGCTTGTCGCCCGCGCTCGCGGGGCTGCTGGAGCGCGCCCGGCACCTCGACGAGCTCGAGCGCACGCGCGAGGACCACGAGAGCATCCTCGACGGGCTGAGCCTGGCCGTGCTGAAGATCGACGCCGACGGCGTCATCGCGAGCGCCAACGCCGCCGCGCGTCGGCTCTTCCGGCGCGACGCCGGCGGCCTGCCGGGCAACGACGCCGAAGCGTTCTTCGCCGGCATCAACGGCTGGGTCAACGAGCTGCTGGCCACGGCCACGGAGCTCGGCCAGCCGCGCACGAGCGCGAACCGCGAGCTGTCCCTGCTGCCGCCCGGCGCGCCGCCCAGCGGCGTGTCCGAGCGCCGCCGCCGCACGGCCACGGTGCACGCTCAGGTGGTGCCCTTGCAGGGCGCGGCCGGCACGCCCGCCGGCAGCCTGCTCGTCATCGAGGACGTGACCCGCGAGAAGCGCCTGCGCGGCGCCCTCACGCGCTATGTCGACTCCGACGTGGCCGAGCGCCTGCTCGAAGAGGGCGAGAGCGGCGCGCTGGGCGGGCGAGTGCAGAAGGCCACCATCCTGTTCGCCGACATCCGCGGCTTCACGCGCCTGGCCGAACGGCTCGGGGCGCGCGAGACCGTGCGCCTGTTGAACGACGCCTTCGGCCTGCTGGTCGATTGCGTGATCGAGCGTCGCGGCACGCTCGACAAGTACATCGGCGACGGCCTGATGGC
>WBZQ01002676.1_pt1 | contig 11354 bp, 11 predicted proteins | sample 5204251 | NCBI WGS metagenome assembly WBZQ01 (sample SAMN12412402, study PRJNA552823) | activated sludge metagenome | isolation source: activated sludge from nitrification reactor of wastewater treatment plant... | place: USA: Virginia | collected 2017-09 | reverse complement strand
CAGAAGCAAGTACACACACATAGCAATCCAGATCTGTGTCATCACAGCATTTTTGCTCGTTCCAATAAAAGACTTAATCTTCAGGTTCTGTTTGATCCATTTGAAGAACAATTCCTCTTGCCTGCGTGCCTTATAGATATCAGCAATGGTTCTGGCAGCGAGTTTAAAATTGTTAATCAGAAAAATGTAATTTACCGGTATCAATATCACGATAACCGATACGGCGAAGTAGATTCGGACATTTTTTTGCTGCCCGGATGTTTGTCGATCTGATAGTTTGATCGCTGGTCAGGCCTTTGTTCTTCAAAACAGGCTGGCGATTGATCGCCTGATATTGGGCATTGGCTTTGAGGCGTGTAACAAAGAATATACCGTTTTTTGTCAATTTGTTATACCAGTCATAATCGTTGTAACCCCGGTCGACGACTATAATGCTGTCTGATGGAAACACCAGCGCGCGGCTCATTTCAACATCACGGGTCTTACCTTCTGTGATGGCGACAAACTCAGGAAGATAGCCAGCGTGATTCAATCCGACATGAAGCTTGATGGCACCTTTTGTTGAACGAAAGCTTGCCCATGGAAATACGGATAGACAAAGATCTATGGTAGATGCATCCAGGGAATAAAGCGGATTCTTAAAACGAAACTTGTGACCGGGCGCCATCCCTTGGCAACGATTCAGCAATTTCCCAGCCAGCGCTTCATACAAAGCATAGGGCTTATCTTCGTTAATGCGGGACAAGCTCGAGCGCGCTAGTTTTGTACTGATCAGATGATAAAGACGATGAGCTTGTGTAGAACATTTTCCACGATATCACGCAAACTCATTCGGCCTGCCAGTTGCGCCATTGCAAGTGTCACAAATTGTGACCATCTGGATACAGTCCGGAAAAAGAACGGCCTGAATGATGCCGCTTTGCAAGCGTTTTAAATTCATGTCTCGGTACAAGTTTTAGTAGTTGGGAAAAGATTGTATTACAATAGGACATGACCTGGTTCTCTTATCTGATTCAACAAGTTATGCGAAAACTTATTATGCCAATTGGGATTGAATCGGGCCGCAGCACTTGCTCGTTAACGGGACAGTAGTGACTTAGGATGCAAAAATCCGAATCAATATGAAGAAGAAACAGAAAAAATGAAAAAAATCGCTTAGCTAGCTGTGTTCATAATTTGCCAAACATGTCAACAGTATATTAGTTCTCTACAGGAAGGGTGTTGTTCGTTGACTCTAGTTTATAATTCAGCTAATATGCAGCACTTTTTTAGTACAGATAATAAGAAACAAAGCAAATAATGCTGTTTTTCCAACGATAAAAGTAAACATGTCTTGGATAGTAAATAGATCGTTTGTTATTGTTTTTCGTATGCAATTAGTTGCTGTATTTATAGTGACAATTATTCTGTGGTTTCTTCTTGATTTGCATAGCGCAATATCGGCGATGTTAGGTGGGTCGGTTAATATAATATCCACAATAGTATTTGCGGTGATTGTATCCTTTGGTAAAGGATATACGGCTAGCGATACAATTAGGATCGCGTTAAGAGCAGAAGCAGTGAAAATAATATTAATTGTAAGTTTGTTATGGATAGTACTAAAATTTTATGAGAACGTTAATGTGATAGCATTTATTGGAACGTTCATCCTTAGTGTAATGATTTATAGTATGGCATTACTAGTTGCAGATAATACAAATAAATAAATTGATAAAAAAGTAGACAGTGCATGGCAGCAGAGACAGAACTTACTCCAACATCATATATTGAACATCATTTAACCTATTTAACGACGCAAGTTAGTGAAGGTTCGTTTTGGGTTTTGCATGTTGATACATTGGTTACCTCAATAGTACTTGGAATTATTAGCCTAGGTTTTATATGGTTGATTGTTCGCAGAGCAACGTCTGGAGTGCCATCTAAAAGTCAAGCATTCGTTGAGCTCGCAGTAGAGTTTATTGACAATGAAGTCAAGAATACATTTCATGGAAATCGGCATGTGCTTGTTGCGCCAATGGCATTAACTATCTTTGTGTGGGTGTTAATGATGAATGCCATGGATATATTGCCGATAGATATTATGGCTTGGATTACAGAAAATGTGCTTGGTGCGCACAACTGGAAAATTGTACCAACAACAGATGTCAATACAACTTTTGCGCTAGCTTTATCAGTATGGTTTTTAATGATTTTTTTTAATATCAAAGTGAAGGGCTTGGGCGGTTGGATGCATGAGCTATTTTGCACACCATTTGGGAAAAATCCATTTTTTTGGATATTGAATTTGCTATTTAATTTTATTGAATACGTATCTAAGCCTTTATCGCATTCGTTGCGGCTTTTTGGAAATATATATGCGGGTGAAATAATTTTTCTGCTTCTTGGTATGTGGGCGGCAACAGGTGTATCTGGCACAATTTTTGGTGCAATTTTAGGGGCAGGGTGGGCAATATTCCATATTTTGATTGTTACTTTGCAAGCATTTATTTTTATGATGTTAACAGTGGTGTATATATCAATGGCACATGAATCTCATTGAATTTTAAAACTTATTCTTGCAACAATATTATTAATCTAATTAAAAGGAAATAAAAAATGGAGAATTTGCAGTTTTTAGCAATGATTCAAGCATACACTGGAATTGGAATCGGTTTGATGATTGGTCTGGGAGCAGCGGGGGCGTGTATTGGTGTAGGTATAATGTGTAGCCGTTTTCTTGAGGGTGCGGCACGCCAACCAGAAATGATACCTACTTTGCAAGGTAAGGTGTTCCTTTTGCTTGGTTTAACTGATGCATCTTTCATTATTGCGGTTGGTTTGGCTATGTTGTTCGCGTTTGGTAATCCTTTACTTGCAGTAATTCAATAACGGCAACAAGTATAAAATGTCATTGCTGATTGAATCAGAAATTATGGGTTTGTCATGAATATTAACTTTACTTTAATTTCTCAGGCGATAGCCTTTTCGGTGTTTATTTGGTTTACAGTTAAATATGTATGGCCACCATTGCTTCGTGCGATAGAGGAGCGCCAAAAAACGATTGCTGACGGTTTGGCTGCTGGAGAGCGTGGTCGTCATGAATTGGAATTAGCGAGTCAGCGTTCATCTGAAGTATTAAAAGAAGCTAAGCAGCGTGCTTCGGAAATAGTTGCGCAGGCAGAAAAACGTGCTTCGGAAATAGTTGAAGAAGCTAAAAGAACAGCAAAAGAAGAAGGTGATCGGATAATTGTTGGTGCTAAGGCAGATATTGAGCATGAAATGTTTGGCGCAAAAGAAGTCTTACGGCAACATGTTGCTCAATTGGCAATTGCTGGAGCGGCTAAAATTTTACGTCGAGAAGTAGATGCTAAGGTGCATGCTGATATGCTTAGTTCAATTGGGGAAGATTTAAAATAATGAGTGAAGCAGTTACAGTGGCGAGGCCTTATGCAGAAGCGGTGTATAAGCTAGGGATAAGTAATAGCAATTTAAATAGTTGGTCGGAGATGTTAAAGCTTGCGGTAACAATTGCTGAAGATAACTATGTTAAGCTGCTTATTGGAAATCCAGCTGTCTCTGCGAATCAACTTAGTGAGATATTTTTGGATATTGGTCGGAATAAGTTCGATTCAGAAGCTCGTAATCTGATAATTACGCTATCAGCTAATAAACGAATATCGATTTTACCTCAAATATGTCAATTATTTGAACAACTAAAAGCGCAATATGAGGGTATCCTGGAAGCTAAGATTGTGAGTGCGTTTGCTCTGGAAGGCAAGCAACTTAATAAATTAATTAAAGACCTCGAGCAAAAATTTAAACATAAGATAGAAGCAAAAATAAGTATTGATCCGGAATTAATAGGTGGTGTTAAAGTTGAAATTGGTGATGAGGTTTTTGATGCCTCAGTTCGCGGTAAACTTGAAGCCTTGGCTGTTGCCATTAAAAGCTAGGAGTTAAATGAAATGCAGTTAAATCCATCCGAAATTAGTGAGCTGATAAAACAAAGAATTGAGGGGTTGGTTGATACAGCAGAAGTACGTACGCAAGGAACAATTGTTTCTGTAACAGACGGTATTGTGCGCATTCACGGCTTATCAGATGTGATGCAAGGTGAGATGCTTGAATTTCCAGACAACACCTTTGGTTTGGCATTGAATCTTGAACGGGATTCTGTAGGTGCTGTAATTATGGGTGCTTATGAACATATCCGTGAAGGGGATACAGTAAAATGTACTGGACGTATTCTTGAAGTGCCAGTTGGAGAAGGTTTGTTGGGAAGGGTTGTAAATGCGTTGGGACAACCGATAGATGGCAAAGGACCAATTACTGCCAATAGATCGGAACCAATCGAGAAAATTGCCCCCGGCGTTATCTGGCGGCAATCAGTTGATCAGCCGGTTCAAACAGGATTAAAATCTGTAGATTCGATGGTACCAATTGGTCGAGGTCAGCGTGAACTGATTATAGGTGATCGTCAAACAGGAAAGACTGCGGTAGCAATTGATGCAATTCTTAATCAAAAAGGCCAGAACATGCTTTGTATTTATGTCGCAATCGGGCAAAAAGCATCTTCAATCGCCAATGTAGTACGCAAACTGGAAGAACGTGGTGCAATGGAATATACCATTGTAGTGGCGGCTACCGCATCAGAATCTGCAGCAATGCAATTTATTGCACCTTATTCTGGTTGTACAATGGGAGAATATTTTCGTGATAAAGGGCAAGATGCACTGATTGTTTATGATGACTTGACCAAACAAGCCTGGGCATACAGACAAATTTCCTTACTTTTAAGACGTCCGCCAGGACGAGAAGCCTATCCTGGGGATGTATTCTATCTTCATTCCCGCTTGCTAGAGAGGGCAGCAAGAGTCAGTGCTGCGTATGTGGAGAAAGCTACAAATGGGATAGTCAAAGGCAAGACAGGTTCATTAACAGCTTTGCCAATCATTGAAACACAAGCTGGTGACGTGACTGCATTTGTTCCAACGAATGTTATTTCTATTACCGATGGCCAAATATTTCTTGAAACTGATTTATTTAATGCCGGCATTCGTCCTGCAATTAATGCGGGTGTATCTGTTTCTCGTGTTGGTGGTGCAGCGCAAACCAAAGTGATTAAAAAATTAGGCGGTGGTATACGATTGGCATTAGCTCAGTATCGTGAGTTAGCTGCGTTTGCACAGTTTGCTTCGGATTTAGACGAAGCAACCCGTAAGCAGTTGGAACGTGGAAAAATGGCAACTGAACTAATGAAGCAACCTCAGTATGCAACACTTAGTGTATCTGAAATGGCGCTTACTTTATTTGCAATTAATAATGGTTATTTTGATGATGTGGAAGTCAATCGAGCATTAGCGTTTGAGTCAGCCCTGAAAAGCTATATTCTTGGTCAATATGGTACTGTTCTTGATAAGATTGAAAATAGCAAAGAGCTTGATGCTGAGACAGAAAAAGAATTGACTACAGCAATTTTAGAATTTAAGCAAAACGGAACATATTAGCAAATGGCCGGTAGCAGAGAAATACGTAATAAAATAAAGAGTGTAAAAAATACGCAAAAGATAACACGTGCAATGGAAATGGTTGCAGCGTCGAAAATGCGTAAAGCTCAAGATCGCATGAAAAAAGCACGACCTTATGGTGAAAAAATACGTAATGTTGCGGCTCATATGAGTCGGGCAAACACCGAATATCGACATCCTTTTCTGATTGGGCGAGATACTGTAAAACGGATTGGTATTATTATTGTGACTTCCGATAAAGGACTTTGCGGAGGATTGAATACAAATATATTGCGTAAAGTAGTGAGTCAGATAAAGATATGGCAAGCAGAAGGCGAGCAAATTGAAGTCTGTTGCGTAGGTAATAAAGGCTTTGGATTCATGAATAGAGTTGGCGCAAACATAGTTTCGCAAGTACTAGGATTAGGCGATACACCAGAGATGACAAGACTCATTGGTGCAGTAAAAATAGTATTGGATGGCTACATGCAAGATCGATTTGATCGTGTTTATATTTTTTATAATCGATTTATTAATACCATGAAACAAGAACCAGTGATGGAGCAATTGCTTCCATTATCAGATGAACGCATGCAAAATAGCGAGCAATCCAATGAAAAACCTAGATTAGCATGGGATTACATTTATGAGCCTGAGGCGAAACCTGTTATAGACGATATTATGGTGCGTTATGTTGAAGCATTGATATATCAAGCTGTGGCAGAAAATATGGCATCTGAGCAATCAGCAAGGATGGTTGCAATGAAAGCTGCATCAGATAATGCTGGTAATGTAATAGATGAATTGACATTGATTTATAACAAATCTCGGCAGGCGGCGATTACAAAAGAGTTATCCGAAATCGTCGGAGGCGCAGCGGCTGTTTAAATTTTTAGTATTTAGATTTTGTTTAGGGAACAACGATGAGTCAAGGAAAAATTGTTCAGTGTATTGGTGCAGTGATTGATGTAGAGTTTTCACGTGAATCTCTTCCAAAAGTTTATGATGCGTTAGTGATGGAAGGTTCTGAGCTTACGCTCGAAGTTCAACAGCAATTAGGTGATGGTGTGGTGCGTACTATTGCTTTGGGATCGTCGGATGGTTTGCGTCGCGGAATGCTTGTAGTAAATACTGGCAAGCAGATTACAGTGCCTGTCGGAATTAAAACATTAGGGCGTATTATGGATGTTTTAGGTCGTCCGATAGATGAAATGGGTGAAATAGGTTCAGAACAAAATATGTCGATTCATCGCGAAGCTCCGGCATTTGATGAACTATCTGCGTCTACTGAATTGCTAGAGACTGGCATCAAAGTGATTGATTTGATTTGCCCATTTGCTAAAGGTGGCAAAGTAGGCTTGTTTGGCGGTGCAGGTGTTGGTAAAACTGTTAATATGATGGAGTTGATCCGTAACATTGCGATTGAACATAGTGGATATTCTGTGTTCGCAGGTGTTGGAGAACGTACTCGTGAAGGCAATGATTTTTATCACGAAATGAAGGAATCCAAAGTACTTGACAAAGTTGCACTAGTTTATGGACAAATGAATGAACCGCCAGGAAATCGCTTGCGTGTGGCATTGACAGGTCTAACAATGGCCGAATCATTCCGTGATGAAGGTCGTGATGTGTTATTTTTTGTTGATAATATTTATCGTTATACGTTGGCGGGAACAGAAGTATCTGCTCTACTGGGACGTATGCCATCAGCAGTAGGATATCAACCAACACTGGCAGAAGAAATGGGACGACTGCAAGAACGCATTACATCGACAAAAACTGGTTCGATTACATCAATTCAAGCTGTTTACGTACCAGCCGATGATTTGACTGATCCTTCACCAGCGACTACTTTCGGGCATTTGGACGCAACAGTAGTTTTATCAAGAGATATTGCTTCTTTGGGCATTTACCCGGCTGTAGATCCTCTTGATTCAACATCGCGCCAACTTGATCCTCAAGTTGTAGGTGAGGAGCATTACAATACTGCTCGTTCAGTGCAGCAAACATTGCAACGTTATAAAGAATTACGGGATATTATTGCAATTCTAGGTATGGATGAATTATCTGCAGAAGATAAGCTTGCAGTTAGTCGAGCTAGAAAAATTCAACGTTTTCTCTCACAACCATTTAACGTTGCTGAAGTATTTACTGGATCGCCCGGAAAATATGTTTCACTTAAAGATACAATTAAAGGTTTTAAAGGAATTGTAGAAGGTGAATATGACGATTTACCTGAACAAGCGTTCTATATGGTTGGTAGTATTGAAGAAGTTATCGAGAAAGCCAAAACCCTTCAATAAATTTTGAGAATATAGAAATGGGTACCATTTTTCATCTTGACATCGTAAGCGCTGAGGAATCGATTTATTCGGGTCCAGTGGAGTTTTTGGTTGCACCTGCACAGATGGGAGAAGTCGGTATTTATCCACGTCACACTCCAATGTTAACTCGAATAAAATCTGGAATGGTGCGTATCAAAGCTCAATTAAAAGAGGAAGAACTGATATATGTTTCTGGCGGAATGCTAGAAGTACAACCAGATGTAGTAACAATATTAGCCGATACTGCTGTTCGTAGTCATGATCTTGATGAGGCTAAAGCCATCGAAGCGAAACAAGCTGCAGAAGAAGCTATAAAAAATCGTGAATCTGAATTAGATTATGCAAAGGCGCAGGCGGAATTAATCGAAGCAATGGCGCAGTTGGCTGCAATAGATAAGCTAAGAAAGCGAAAGCACTAATTAAGTGAGAAAAAATAGTTAAAAGGCGGCGCGTGCCGCCTTTTTTGTTGTTTTCTGCAATTCTAGTACACATAATTAGCATCAAAATCTGGCTTTATTAAAAGAAAAAAACAAAAGAAATTTGTTATGCTGTTATGAAATTAAGTAATCAAGATTCTAATTCTGAGACAAATCATAAATTGTGCTAAAACTTAATGTTGTAATATTGGCAGCAGGTGCTGGAAAACGTATGCAATCGTTAATACCTAAAGTTATGCATAAGTTAGGGGGTATTCCTCTGCTCATGCATGTGATTAATACAGCTCGGCAACTTAAACCTGACAGAATCTGTATTGTAATAGGGCACGGTGGAGAGTTAGTTAGACAGTCAATTGTTGATACTGATTTAGTTTGGGCAATACAAGAGCATCAACTGGGTACAGGTCATGCAGTAATGCAAGCTCAATCTTATCTCGATAAAGAAGGATTGACTCTTATTTTATATGGAGATGTTCCGCTCGTCAGTTTAGATACACTTCAGAGGCTTATAGCTGCAACTCAAGAGAAGCGCTGTGCTTTGTTATCGGCATTCGTTGAAGATCCGAGTGGATATGGCAGGATTGTGCGTGATCCAGAGACAAAAGCAATAACAGCAATTGTTGAACAAAAGGATGCTACTTTAGATCAGCAGAATATATGCGAAATTAATACCGGGATTATGTTAATTCCCAATGTTTTTTTGCATCAGTGGCTTCCAAAAATTGAAAACAACAATGTACAGTGTGAATATTATTTGACTGATATTATTGCAATGGCGGTAAAAGAAGGCATCTTAGTGGACTCAAAGCAACCTGATTATTATTGGGAAGTAATGGGTGTCAATAATAAGCGTCAATTGGCTGAACTCGAGAGGGTTTTTCAATTAGAGCGCGCGAATAAACTAATGGAACGAGGAGTTTATTTGACTGATCCGGCAAGGATTGATATTAGGGGAGAGCTGATTTGCGGATTGGAAGTCGAGATTGATATTAACTGTGTTTTTGAAGGCATTGTAAATTTGCACAATAATGTACAAATTGGTCCTAATTGCATATTAAGAAATGTGATTGTTGGTGAAGGGACAATTATTGCTCCTTATAGCTTAATCGAAGATGCAAAAATAGGCGCAAAATGCAGGATAGGTCCTTATGCTCGCATTCGTCCAGGTACAATCCTCTTCGAGGAAGTTCATATTGGTAATTTTGTCGAAGTTAAAAATAGTCGGATTGCACCAAGAAGTAAAGCCAATCATCTAAGCTACGTTGGAGATTCTATAATCGGAGAAAATGTTAATATTGGTGCTGGAACAATAACTTGTAACTATGATGGTGCCAATAAACACCAAACGATCATCGAAGATGACGTATTTGTTGGATCTGACACTCAACTTGTCGCTCCAATTAAAATTTCTAAAGGTTCGACGATTGGTGCTGGATCAACAATTACAAAAGACACGCCAGAAGGCGCTTTAACTTTGTCGAGAGCCAGGCAAGTGAGTTATTTTGAATGGAAGAGACCAACTAAAACAAAATCTTAAGATCACTGTTTCTTTGCATTAATAGAGGAAAAAATTCGAGATGTGCGGAATAATTGGAGCAATTGCAAATGTAGATATCGTTCCTGTATTGCTGAAAGGCTTGTCGCGTCTTGAGTACCGAGGTTATGACTCCGCAGGCTTGGTAGTAGTGAATGATGGATTGCAAAGATTACGTACCACGGGTCGTGTGTCAGAATTGGGTAAGCTAGTAGTCCAACAGAAGGCGTGTGGATTGGCGGGAATTGCGCATACGCGTTGGGCCACGCATGGTGAACCCTCTGAACGTAATGCACATCCGCATCTTTCAGGCGAAAAATCGCGAATTGCTGTTGTACATAATGGAATTATAGAAAACCACGAAGCAATTCGTATTAGTTTGCGGGCAAAGGGATTCAAATTTACTTCAGACACTGATACAGAAGTAATAGCACATCTAATAGCTTTTAAGCTACAAGAAGAAAAGGATTTATTTAAAGCGGTTTGTTTGTCTCTTGCAGAGTTACAAGGTGCTTATGCAATTGCGGTTATGGAAGAAGCGCATCCAGAGCGCATTATTGTTGCAAGAAATGGAGCGCCTTTATTAATTGGCGTTGGAAAGAATGGCAATTTTGTTGCTTCTGATTCGTCCGCTTTATTGCAATCTACACGAAACATAATTTATCTAGAAGAAGGTGATGTTGCTGAATTACATAGCCATGATTATCGGATTGTTAATTGTTTGCATAATCAGCTGGGTGAAATGGTCGAACGTACTATACATGAAAGCCATTTGTCCAGTGATGCCATCGAGTTGGGGCCTTATGCACATTTCATGCAAAAGGAGATCTTTGAACAACCAAGCGCAGTGGCTAATACGCTAGAGATGGTGTTTAATGCGCAATCAATATCACCTAATTTATTTGGTAATGAAGCAGAAAATATATTTTCTAGGGTAAAAAATATTCTGATTATCGCGTGTGGAACAAGCTATCATGCCGGATTGGTAGCAAGATACTGGATTGAGTCCGTTGCAAAAATGCCATGTAACGTTGAAATTGCCAGTGAATATCGATATCGCGATTCAATTGCAGATCCAAATACACTAGTGGTAGGAATCTCACAATCGGGAGAAACTGCAGACACATTAGCAGCACTGAATCATGCAAAAAAAATAGGTCATCAATATAGCCTTGCTATTTGTAATGTGCCTGAAAGTGCATTAATACGACAAACTAGTTTGCGTTTTCTAACTCGTGCTGGCCCAGAAATTGGGGTAGCCTCTACTAAAGCATTTACTACTCAATTGGCCTCACTATTATTACTAACAGTGACGCTAGCAAAAATACATCATCAACTTCCGAAAGACGAGGAACGCCGTATGATTGTGGCGTTACGTCATTTGCCGGTAGCGATGCAGATTGCATTGCAAGTTGAATCACAGGTTAAAATTTGGGCTAAAAGTTTTGCAAAAAAACGCCATGCATTATTTCTTGGACGCGGTGTTCATTATCCAATTGCTATGGAAGGTGCATTAAAGCTCAAAGAGATATCTTATATCCATGCTGAAGCTTATGCGGCGGGAGAGTTGAAG
>WBZQ01001804.1_pt2 | contig 11354 bp, 11 predicted proteins | sample 5204251 | NCBI WGS metagenome assembly WBZQ01 (sample SAMN12412402, study PRJNA552823) | activated sludge metagenome | isolation source: activated sludge from nitrification reactor of wastewater treatment plant... | place: USA: Virginia | collected 2017-09 | reverse complement strand
CCATGAAGCGGTAGGAGCTCAGGCCAACCAGCACGTAAACGATTCACTGAAAAGTGCCTTGGTCGGGGTGAGAGGATTCGAACCTCCGACACCTGCGTCCCGAACGCAGTACTCTACCAGGCTGAGCTACACCCCGACATGCGCATGAGTGCAGCTCGGTGTTATCGATTCCTACTACTATCGATCCCGGTGCAGCGCAAAGGAAGCCAAGCTTAACAAAGAATCTCTGAATTCCGAGTGCGGCAGTTCAAGCGCGGCGTCTCGAGCATGTTCGACCTCAGCTTGTGCGCGAGACCGAACATGTTGTAGGGCGCCCGTCTCGCGAACAATGGCAGCAATTCTTGCGAAATTACCTCCGCCACCCTGAATGGCGCGCTGTATTTCTGCTTTGTCTTCGGCTGTTGATAACTCCAGTGCATGAATGAGTGGCAACGTGCATTTGCCTTCACGCAAATCGTCACCCAATTGTTTGCCGATGTCATCGATGTTTCCGGCGTAATCGAGCAAATCGTCAATCATCTGAAACGCTGTGCCGACGTGGGCGCCATAGCGTGCGCAAGTGTCTTGCACCCTTTGATCGGCATGTGCGAGGACCGCTCCAATGCGGGCTGCAGCTGAAAATAAGGTGGCAGTCTTGCGATCCACGATGTGGTTGTAACGAACCTCGTCTATTGAGGGATCGTGAATGTTCATGAGTTGAAGAACTTCACCTTCGGCAATCCGGTTTGTGGCATTGGCCAGGATAGCCAGTACTTCACCCGAACCGCAAGCCACCATCATTTGGAATGCTCGCGAATACAAGAAATCTCCTACGAGAACGCTGGCGGCATTACCAAACATGGCATTTGATGTCGTGCGCCCCCGTCGCAGGGTCGAGTCATCGACGACATCATCATGGAGTAGGGTTGCCGTATGGATGAACTCGATGACGGCGGCCAGGACGTGATGCGCTTTGTCTGCATATCCCAGAGCGCGGGCGGTGAGTAGCAGCACCGCGGGGCGCAGACGTTTCCCCCCAGCACCGATAAGGTAATCGGCGATTGTTCCAATCAAGGCCACATCGGAGGACAAGCGGCTGCGAATGATTGCATCCATGGCGCACATATCGGCTTCTATGGGCGCGAGAATGGAGCGCAGCGGATTGGGTGTGGGTAGACCCAAATCGGTTGTCAATGGGGGCAGGCTGTCGAGGGGTGTGTCCACAGTCAAATTCCAGTCAAGGTTTGGAATTATCAACGATGTGATGTGCCCCCGCCCTTTGGCCTATTCCAGCGGTGGTCATGTTTGTGGGCGACCGTGAGCGCTGCCCATGTACCGAAGGGGGCTTGCGGCGCCCCCGGTGGCTCAGATTGACTCTGACCCTACGCTCGCGTCATAATCCCACGCTTTCGGCGACGATCCGTGGCCGTTTTGTCTGGGTTGGAGTGAATGATGTTTGCAGTGATCAAAACAGGCGGGAAACAGTACCGAGTCGCCGCGGGCGACAAACTGAAAGTGGAATCCTTGCCTGCTGGCGTGGGTGAACAAATCTCTTTAGGTACCGTGGTGGCAACGACCAACGGTGCTGAAGTGCGCCTTGGTGCGGCGGCGGCATCGGCTACGGTAAAGGCCACCGTGGTGTCCCATGGTCGTCACCCCAAGGTCACGATTTTTAAAATGCGTCGGCGTAAGCACTCCATGAAGCGGGCGGGTCACCGCCAGAACTACACCGAAGTGCAGATTGATTCGATCAATGGTTGATGGGTAGTCGGGTAGTCGGCTCAGCGCGACTGAAGTAAGGAACAGAAGGAGAAGGGGAACAACCATGGCACACAAAAAAGCAGGCGGGTCATCCCGCAACGGACGCGATTCTCAGGCCAAGCGACTTGGCGTTAAGGTGTACGGTGGTCAGGCCGTTGGAGCGGGCGGCATCATTGTGCGGCAGCGTGGTACGCAGTTTCACCCTGGAAACAACGTTGGTTTGGGTCGCGACCACACTCTCTTTGCCATGATTGACGGCAAGGTCAGGTTCTCGACTGTTGGGGCGCGTTCTCGCCAAACAGTTAGCGTTGAGCCTCTGACACCGTAAGTCTGACCGGGCTGCGCATGCAGCCTTTGTGGTGTACATAAAAGGGCCCTGTCGATATTGGCAGGGCCCTTTGCTGTTCATGTGTCCTCACCTTGTCATGCGGGCTTATTCCATGATCCAGCTCCCCTGACCGAAACTCTGGCCCGGATATTTCATCAGATCGCCCCGATTTATGAATCTTTTCTCTCTCAGAACTCACCGTTTCATGGCGCGAATCGGAAAGCCGAATTGGATCGTTGGGGCTATGCGGGCTTGCGCCGCGCAGGGGCGGCGCTCTTGTGCTCAAGTGCTCGCCAATGTCTATGGGCATTGGCTGCGCCCCTCTCACGCAACCCCGCTCGCCCCTGCATCCGGGCAATTCCCGCGTCCCTGATGAAATATCTGGGCTAGGCCGTAATGAAATTTGTAGACGAAGCACGCATTGATGTTGCGGGAGGTCGCGGTGGAAACGGCTGTGCGGCATTTCGTCGCGAAAAATTTATTCCTAAAGGAGGCCCCAGCGGCGGTGATGGTGGCCGGGGGGGATCCGTGTGGGCCGTGGCCGATCAGAACATCAATACCTTGATGGACTATCGCTACGCACGCAAGCATCAGGCCGCCAATGGGGTTCACGGTAGTGGTGGTGATCGCTACGGTGCTGCGGGTGCCGATATTGAATTGCGCATGCCCGTGGGCACTGTGGTGACGGATATTCATTCCGGAGCCCGGGTTGCCGACTTGTCTCACCACGGTCAGCGCGTTTGTCTGGCTAAGGGGGGGGCTGGGGGGCTGGGAAATTTGCACTTCAAATCGAGCACCAACCGTGCGCCAAGGCAATACACGCAAGGTGAGGAGGGTGAACGCTGCACCTTGCAGCTTGAATTGCGTGTGTTGGCCGATGTGGGGCTGTTGGGTATGCCCAACGCCGGGAAATCGACGTTGATTGCGGCGGTCAGTAATGCACGCCCTCGCGTTGCGGACTATCCGTTTACTACGTTGCACCCACATTTGGGTACGGTCCGCGTGGGATCTGGATTGGGGTTTGTCATCGCGGACATCCCTGGCTTGATCGGCGGGGCGTCCGAGGGGGCTGGTCTGGGACACCGGTTTTTGCGTCATGTGACGCGCACGCGTTTGCTGTTACATGTCATCGATGCGGCGCCTCTATTGGAGGACGCCGATCCCGTCCGTGATGCGCGAGTCATTGCTGCTGAGCTGAAAAAATACGATCCCGCACTAGCGCGCAAGCCACGCTGGTTTGTGCTCAATAAGATCGACGCATTGCAGCCTGAAGCGAAAGCAAATCTGGTGGCGCAGTTTCGTCGAAAAATGCGCACCAAGGCGCCGATCTATGCCATCTCAGCGGTGACCGGTGAGGGTTGTGATCAATTGATGGCCGATGTTCAGCAGCACCTTTTTGCGCGTGCCCCCACTCATATCGATGAGCTGGATCCGCGCTTTACGCCGGTGTCATGACAATGAACGTTTCTGTACTGGCGCCCGCACTTTCTGCATCGCGTCGCGTTGTTGTAAAGGTGGGCAGCAGCTTGGTGACCAATGCAGGGCGGGGGCTCGATCAAGTGGCCATTGCTCAATGGGCATCGCAGATTGCTAGCCTGCGAGCTCAGGGGCGTCAGGTCATTTTGGTTTCGAGTGGTGCCATTGCTGAGGGCATGCTGCGTCTCGGTTGGGCCCAAAGACCCAAGGAAATCCACGAACTCCAGGCTGCTGCGGCTGTAGGTCAAATGGGTTTGGCGCAAGCTTACGAGACGCAGTTTCGTGAGCGTGGTGTGCAGTCGGCCCAGATTCTGCTCACGCATGCAGATCTGGCTGATCGTGTCCGTTATCTGAACGCGCGCTCGACGTTGTTTACGCTGCTTGAACTGGGTGTGGTGCCGGTGATTAACGAGAACGACACAGTCGTGACGGATGAGATCAAGTTTGGCGACAACGACACTTTGGCTGCTTTGGTCACTAACCTGGTGGAGGCCGACGCCCTGACCATTTTGACGGACCAATCAGGATTGTTCAGTGCTGACCCGCGCCATGATCCGACGGCTACGTTGGTGCGTGAGGCGGTGGCCGGCGATCCCGTGCTGGAGACCATCGCCGGTGGTGCGGGCAGTGCGATTGCGCGTGGTGGCATGCTCACCAAGGTGCTCGCAGCCAAACGCGCGGCGCGCAGTGGGGCGCATACCCTGATTGCCAGTGGCCGGGAACCCAATGTGTTGGTCCGCCTGGCTGCGGGTGAGGCCATTGGTACGCGCCTGGTGGCCGATTTGCCGGTGCTCACGGCGCGCAAGCAATGGTTGGCCGATCATCTGCAAATGCGAGGCCGACTGGTGGTGGACGCGGGTGCCGTGCTCGCTCTGACACGTGACGGCAAAAGCTTGCTGCCCATTGGTGTGTTGAGTGTGCAAGGTACGTTTGCGCGAGGCGATGCGGTGGCTTGCGTGGATGAGGCCGGGAAAGAAATCGCGCGCGGCCTTGTCAACTACTCATCCGACCAGGCGCGTCTTATTGCGCAACAGCCCAGCACGAAGATCGAAGGCTTGCTCGGGTTTGTCGAGGAGCCAGAAATTATTCATCGCAACAATCTTGTTTTGCTCGGTTTGTTGTAGCGACAAACAACGAATTTCAGCTCGTGCTCGGCGATTCGTCTGGTGGCGGTGGCGCATCGTGCGCGGTGGCGGGCGAATAAATGCTGTACGAATTGGGGGCTGATCGGGTGCGTGTGCGGAACACGAAACGCGCCAATTCAGTCAATGCCTGGTGGTAGACCTCGCGCTTAAATTCGATCACTGATTCCAACGGTATCCAGTAATCGTGCCAGCGCCAGGCATCGAACTCGGGTTTAGGGGTGGCACGCAGACTGACGTCGCAGTCACGCCCCATCATGCGCAACAGAAACCAGATCTGCTTTTGGCCGCGGTAGTTGCCACGCAGATCGCGTCGTAACCATTGCTCGGGCACGGTATAGCGCAGCCACTCACGAGTACGCGCAATGATGCGTACGTGATCGGGGCGCAGGCCCACTTCTTCATATAACTCGCGGAACATGGCTTGTTCCGGAGATTCGCCGTGTTTGATACCGCCCTGCGGAAACTGCCACGAATGTTGTCGGATGCGTTTGCCCCAAAAGACTTCATTGCGCGCGTTCAACAGGATGATGCCGACATTGGGGCGAAAGCCGTCCTTGTCCAGCATATGACCACCTGAAGCTCTAATATCTGCGGCCGATTGTATGGCCTAGCGCTCACAGTTCAGGTCAAGAACTCAAACATTTCTCATGCTTGCCTCTTCCTTTTTCCTCTCCACCCTCAAAGAAGCTCCCGCCGATGCTGAAGTCGTGAGCCACAAGCTCATGGTGCGCGCCGGCATGATCCGCAAATTGGCCGCCGGCATTTACACCTACATGCCAATTGGGCTGCGTTCTATCCGTAAGATTGAAACCATCATCCGCGAAGAAATGAACCGCGCCGGGGCGGTGGAGTTGCTCATGCCGGTGGTGCAGCCCGCGGAGCTGTGGATGGAGTCAGGGCGCTGGCAAAAGATGGGGCCCGAGCTGCTGCGCGTCAAAGACCGGCATGAGCGCGACTTCATCGTGCAGCCCACCTCAGAAGAAGTCATTGCCGATGTGGTGCGCGAGACCGTGCGCAGCTACAAGCAGTTGCCGGTGAACCTCTATCACATCCAAACCAAATTCCGCGATGAGCGCCGCCCGCGCTTTGGCCTGATGCGCGGGCGCGAATTCACCATGAAAGACGCCTACTCGTTTGACCGCGACGAGGCCGGCGGCATGAAGAGCTACCAGGCCATGTTCGATGCCTATGGGCGCATCTTCACGCGCATGGGTCTGCGCTTTCGCGCCGTGGCGGCCGACACCGGCAACATCGGCGGCCAGGCCAGCCATGAGTTTCAGGTGATTGCCGATACGGGCGAAGACGCCATTGCCTACTGCCCGCAATCGGACTACGCCGCCAACATTGAAATGGCTGAGGCGCTGGCGCCCACCGCAACGCTCCCGGTGTCGATGCAGCCGCTGCAGAAAGTAGCCACGCCCGGCAAAGAAAAGTGTGAAGACGTGGCCGCTTTCTTGAGCGTGCCCTTGCAACACACCGTCAAGTCCGTGGTGTTGGCGGTGGATAAGCCCGAGGGCACCGGAAGTGAAGTGTGGCTGCTGCTGATACGCGCCGATCACGAACTCAATGAAGTGAAGGTCGGCAAGGTCGAGGGCCTGAAGACCGGCTGGCGCTTTGCCACGGAGGCGGAAATCGTCGAGCACTTTGGATGCAAGCCCGGTTACCTCGGCCCTGTGGGGTTAAACGAGGGCACGCGCAATCCCGTGCAGGTGGTGGCCGACCGCACTGTGGCGCAGATGGCCAACTTCGTCACCGGCGCCAATGAAGCCGGCTACCACCTCACCGGTGTGAACTGGGAGCGCGACCTGCCGCGCGCGCGCGTGGCCGATCTGCGCAACGTGGTGGCAGGTGACCCCTCGCCGGATGGCCGCGGTGTGTTGGCCATACAGCGCGGCATTGAAGTGGGCCATGTGTTCGCCGGCCTGCCTTATGCGCGCAGCATGAACATCACGTTCACCGATGAGGCCGGCAAGAGCCAGTTCGCGCACATGGGCTGCTACGGCATCGGCGTGACGCGTCTGCTGGGAGCGGCCATTGAACAGAACCACGATGACAAAGGCATCATCTGGCCCGACGCGCTCGCGCCCTTCACCGTGGTGATTTGCCCGGTGAACTACAAGCAATCTGAAACGGTGCGCCAAGCCGCCGATGCGCTATACGCGCAACTCGTGGCCGCAGGTGTGGATGTGCTGCTCGATGACCGTGGCGAGCGACCTGGCGCCATGTTTGCCGATTGGGAACTCATCGGCGTGCCGCATCGAATCACCGTGGGTGAGCGTGGGCTCAAAGAGAGCGTGGTGGAGTACGTGCACCGTCGTGCACTGACCTCCAGCACCGTCGCAGTGGCCGATGCGTGTGCGTTCATCAAAGCGCAGCTCACCGTCTGAGATGGCGGTGGTGCAACAGCGGCGTGCGCTGAATGCCATGGCACTAGCCACACTGGCCTCGCCGCTGTGGTGGTGGTCGGGGCGCAGCAATGCGGGTGCGCAGCAGGAAGAAAAACTCTCTGATTCCGTGCGTACCGCCTTGGCCAATGCCATTGCCGACAGCCGTCCTCCGGAACGCAACTTTGCCTTGCCCCAAGACCGTCTGGCCTATGCCGATTGGTTGGCAGAAATGTCCACGCGCCTGCTGCGCAAGAAGCCCGAGTACCGCGCGCGCATTGATTTTTTACGCGCGCTTGACTACGAGACCACACGCGCAGGGCTGGATCGGCAAATGGTGTTGGGCCTGATTCAAGTGGAAAGCAATTTCCGCCGCTACGCGATTTCAAGCGTCGGTGCGCGCGGTTACATGCAGGTGATGCCGTTTTGGACCAAGGTCATCGGCGACGGTGACGTGCGCAAGCTCTTTGATATGCGCACCAATCTGCGCTACGGCTGCGTGATCCTGCGCCATTACCTGGACATTGAAAGCGGCAACCTCTTTCGCGCGCTGGGTCGCTACAACGGCAGCCTGGGCCGCCCTGAATATCCCAACGCGGTACTGGCGGCGTGGAAGACGCATTGGACGTACACCGAGCCGAAAAAAACCAGCGGCGAGGCAGGCGCTCAATCATCGTCGTGATGGTGATCTGCGTTGCTTTGCTCAAATCACGGCAAGAACTGCACCGCACTGGCCATCACCTTGCCATCGGCAAAGGGGCCGGCCAACTTCTATCAATCTGCTCCCACAACGACGATTTCTCCGTGACCGTGAGAGTGGCGAGATTTTGAGAAACAGCATGGGTGGCATTTTTGTAAGAACCATTGGCCTTGCGCGCGCCAATGGTGGCCGTGGCGCTGATGAATCTGGCCTACAACCTCAGCCGCATGACGAAATTGCGAGGAAACGGACCAGAAAGGGTCAAGCTGAGTAAAGGAATCCGCTTAGAAACCGCAAAAAACTTTCATGAACTCGAAAAATAAAACCTCACCACTCTCACGGAGAAATCGTCGCTGTAGGAGCGGATTTATAGAAGTGCCTTTAAGGCTGTGGGCGGCAGCCAGATGAAATATCTGGGCTACGACTTAAACCCACCCCCCGGCATGCGCGGTCCACCCATGGCGCTCATGGCACGCATCATTTTTCCCAGCCCGCCTTTGCGCATTTGTTTCATCATGTCCTGCATCTGCTCAAACTGAGTCAGTAAGCGGTTCACTTCCTGCACGGGTACACCCGCACCGGTGGCAATGCGGCGCTTGCGTGAGGCTTTGATGAGGTCGGGTTTGGCGCGCTCTTTGAGCGTCATCGAGTTGATGATGCCTTCCATGCGACGGATTTGTTTGTCGGCGTCTTTGTCGGAGATTTGTCCCGCCTTTTGCACCAGGTGCGCGGGCAGTTTGTCGAGCAAGCCCGACACGCCACCCATGCGGCGCATCTGGCCCACTTGTTCGCGAAAGTCGTTCAGGTCAAAGCGCTCGCCGCTTTTCATGCGCTGCGCGAATTTCTCGGCGGCTTTGACGTCGATGGATTGCTGCACGTCTTGCACCAGCGCCACGATGTCGCCCATGCCCAGTACGCGCCCAGCCATGCGCTCGGGATCAAACGCCTGCAGGCCATCGAGCTTTTCTGCCACACCCACAAATTTGATGGGTTTGCCGGTGATGTGACGCACGGAAAGGGCCGCGCCGCCACGTGCATCGCCATCGAGTTTGGTGAGGATCACGCCTGTGAGGGGGAGGCGCTGCGCAAAGGTGCGCGCGGTGTTGACCGCGTCTTGGCCCAGCATGGCATCGGCCACAAACAAAGTTTCGATGGGCTGGAGCGCGGCGTGCAATGCGGCCACCTCTTGCATCATGGGCTCGTCGATGGCCAGACGCCCAGCCGTGTCGACAATCAACACATCAAAGAAATGTCGGCGTGCGTGATCGAGCGCGCGTTGTGCAATGTCTACGGGACGGTCTTGGGGTGTGCTAGCAAACCACTGCGCACCGGCTTGTTCGGTGACGGTTTTGAGCTGTTCAATGGCGGCGGGGCGATACACGTCAGTTGAGACGGTGAGCACTTTTTTCTTCAGTTGTGCTCCGATCCACTTGGCCAATTTGCCTGCCGTTGTGGTCTTGCCTGCACCTTGCAAGCCAGCCAGCAAGATGATGGCCGGTGGCTGCGTGGCGATGTTCAGATGGCGTTCGGTTTCGGTTAGGTCAGCGCCTAGTAGTGCGGCCAGTTCCTTGTGCACCACACCCACCAGGGCTTGCCCCGGGGTGAGCGAGCCGACCACCTCGGCACCCAAGGCTTTTTCTTGGATGCGCGCCAGGAAGTCACGCACCACGGGCAGTGCGACATCGGCTTCGAGCAGTGCCATGCGCACCTGACGCAGCATGTCCTGCGTGTTTTGTTCGGTCAGACGCGCCTGACCGCGCATCTGTTTGACGACGCGCGCCAGTTTGTCGGTAAGGGAATCCAACATGGGTTGTTGCTTTCTTGAGCAATAATCTTTCGCTGCTCGCGCGAGCCGACGGTGGTGTCGGCGCGCAGAGGCCGCGCTTGTGAACTGAACGCCAATGACCCATTCATTTTACGTAGCCGCTCACTGGGGTGTGGCTGCCATGTACTTCGCGATCACCTGGCGTGTGTGGCGCCTGTTGCGTGTGGTCTCGCCGGGCGTGGCGGCGGGGGCAGATTGGCCTGTGGCGTGCGCGTTGTTATTGCATGCGTTGGTGTTGTCGTGGAGCGTGTTTGCAGGTGGAGCAGCCGGTGGATTTCACTTTGGCTTTGCCCATGCTTTGTCTGCAGTGCTGTTGCTCACGGTGCTCATTTTGTGGATTGAGGGTTTCTTTGTTCCCATGCGCGGATTGCAACCCTTGGTGCTGCCCATGGCTGGTGTGAGCGCGTTGTTGCCCGGACTGTTTCAGGGCGGCACGGTGTTTTCAGGTGCACATTCAGGGGTGCTGCGTGCGCATCTATGGGTGGCAATGCTTGCCTACAGCTTGCTGACCATTGCCGCGTTTCACGCTTTGTTGATGGCAGCGCTGGATCGGCAGTTGCACCGCGCGGCGCTGGGCCGTGCGACACCGTTGCAGCGCTTGTTGCGGCATGCGCCGCCTCTGTTGGTCATGGAAGCGCAACTGTTTCGGTTGATTGGGATGGGTTTTTTGCTCCTGACGATGACCTTGGTGACAGGAATTTTTTTCTCTGAGGTGCTCTACGGGATGCCCCTGCGGCTTGAACATAAAACTGTATTCGCAGTCGCCGCTTGGTTGATTTTTGGCACCTTGGTTTTGGGGCGTTCCATCTTTGGTTGGCGCGGGCGCGTGGCGCTGCGTTGGACGCTGATTGGTTTCGCCCTATTGCTGTTGGCCTATGTGGGCGCGCGTTTTGTTCTGGAAGTCATCTTGCATCGGATCTGATATGGGACGCATCTTTTTTTGGTTGTTGCTGGGTGTGGTGGCGTGGCTCGGTTGGCGTCTGTGGCGCGGGCAGCCACGCACCAACCACCGCAGCGATGCGCCGGATGTGCGCACTCAAGAGGTTTTGGTTGAGTGCCAGATGTGCGGTGTGCGTCTCCCAAAGTCTGAAGCGTTGGGTCAAGGCGAGGTGTATTTCTGCTGCGCGCAACACCGTGATGAATTCAACGCCACACGATAGGCGTCAATGAATACCTCTTCGATGGCCGAGCTGGAGCGTTTGCCTTCTGCGACGGTGCAGCCGACTGAGGTGGCTTGGCGCACGCTGGCGTACTTCACGCTGGCGCGTGTCGTGGTTTCGAGCGCGCTGCTGTTGTCCCTGGCCGCCTTTGGTGCGCCACTCTTTGGGCAGGGGGCAGCGCAGGCCAGCACGTCAATCCTGGTAATGGCTGTGTTGTATTTCGCCAGCTCGGCGGCATTTGCGTTTATGGCGCTGTATTTGCGTCGTCGGTTGTTGTGGCAAGTGGTCGGACAGTTGTCGGTCGATTTGGTGCTGATCACGGCCATGGCCACGCTCGGTGGTGGGCTGCGCAGTGGCGTGACGGTGCTCTATTTCCTACCCCTGGCTGGGGGCGCGCTCATGCTGCCCACAGCACCGGCATTTTTTGTGTGTGCGCTGGCCGTGTTGGCGCTGCTTATCGATGCGGGGGTGCGACAACTGCAACAGGTGGGTTCCGAATCGCAAGTGTTTCAGGCAGGTCTTTACGGCGCAGCGCTGTTTGGCTTAACGGCGCTTTTGCGTTTGTTGTCGCAACGGTTGGCGGATCAACAGAGCCT
>WBZQ01002672.1_pt1 | contig 11357 bp, 9 predicted proteins | sample 5204251 | NCBI WGS metagenome assembly WBZQ01 (sample SAMN12412402, study PRJNA552823) | activated sludge metagenome | isolation source: activated sludge from nitrification reactor of wastewater treatment plant... | place: USA: Virginia | collected 2017-09 | reverse complement strand
ACGACCGGGGATAATAGTAGGAGACCACGTCCGGGACCAACAAAATCCGCCCCCCGCGAGCGATCAATCGGTGATTGAATTCATCGTCCTGATTTCTGATGAGTTGCTCATCGAACAACCCGATTCGCGCAAACACGTCTCTCCTGTAACAGCCTCCGAACACCGTATCGACCCATCGCGGCGTGGAGGTCCCGATCCGGAAATACGACGTGCCCACACCGAACGGGTGCGAAAGACCCCGGGCAATCGCGCGCGCCACGGGACTGTCATTCGCGGGCACGGTCATGCACACGCCGCCGACATTGTCCGCTCCAGTTTTTGAAAGCCACGCCACAAGCCTTGAAATGTAGTTCTTTGGATACATGCTGTGTGCATCCATCCTCACGATGATGTCACCGATTGCCGCTGCAATACCCAAATTCAACCCGTGGGGAGTATCCTGCTTGAGATTGTCTAGGAGTCGTATTGAGGGATGATTCGCGCTGTAGCGGGAGACACTTGCCCTCGTCCCATCCTGACTCATGCCGTCGATAACCAGGATCTCGAGACGATCTTTTGGGTAGTCGTTGTTGAGGATCGAATCGAGGCACGCGCCGATGAACCGTTCCTCATCGCGGCAGGGAACCAGGACGGTCACGGCAGGTTGCGATGTATCACTCATCTGCAGCCTTTCACTCCGCAAGCAGAGGCGTCCGGCGGTCGGGATTCAGACGAAGCACACGGCAGAATGTTCCGTCGGTCGAGGCCAGGAGCAGAATGACCGTGGGGAGCAAGAAGGCTTCGACGAGAAGCGCCTTATACCCTTCGAATCCAGCTCGAATTAGCATCGGGATACTGGCCACGAACATCCAGGGCAGCACGCGTCCCCACAAGATCCAAAAACGCGATCGGTGTGGGCCGACAGGATGGGCATCAACAGAACATCTGGCCCACACCCACCCCCACAGCAGCGCTCCGGCGAGAATGCCAAGCACGCCGAAGTTGAGATACCACCCTGTCGCATGGTGAATGGTAAAGCCCTGTCCTTCAGCCACCCCGATACTATCGGCATAGTGCAGATAAATATCCGGCGGCCGGTTCGGCCATGCAAATCGTGGAATCACCGAGGCGAGCATGCTGAGCACACTCTCTCCATAGGTCAGCGGCACGTTGAGAGCCAGCGCCCCGTACAAGGAAAAATGAGCCGCGAAGGCTTCATTGCTTGACGCGACAAACTGTGCGGCGTTCAACCAATGAGCCGGCTCGAGATCCTGGAGGCCTCCCGCAACCGCCGCCAGCGGCAAGCCGCGCAACGTGTCGACGAGCCACAGCCCGACAAAACCGACCGCACCGGTGAGCGTCAACGCAGCCAATCGAGGACGCCGTGCATTGGCGAGGTATAGGAGGCCGCCTCCGATGCCGACGAACAACAATTCATTCTTGTTCCCCAGGATGAGCGCGAACCAGAAGAGGCCGGCCGCAACGGCCAGATATCCGGCCCGTACGGCCCATCCGTCTGAACCGACGAACAGACGAGCCTCTCTGCCGCTGCTCACAATGCTCAACCCGATGGCGGTTGACAGCAGCGCTCCGCGGCTCAACAACTGATGGATGGTGAAATAGGGCGGCAATTCCCCCAATCCTCCTCGCGTCACCATGTAAGTGGAGAGGTTCATGCTGTCGGCCATTTCCAAGGGCTCTCGGATAAGCGCATAACTGCCGATTCCACACAGCACCGCCAGGCACAGCAAGACTCCATGGGACACATCGATCGGGGCCGGCCAGGTGTCATCCGGCAGAGGCCCTGGCTTCAAAAACAGGAGCAGCGCGATCTCGATCAGAATGATGAACGCCGCATAGAGCAACAATGTCATCAGGTAGTTGTCGTCGAGCATGACCGGAAACAATTTCGCTTCCAGATAGTCGTACCGTTTCCCACTCTCGCCGCCGAGCCGGTCTTGCACAATGGACCAGGCTCCGAACAGAGACCAGTAATAGATCAGGCCGATACCGAGCGGGAACGAAAGATGGTGGGCTCTGCTCCACACGAGCCATCCCAGAAGAACAATTGCGCCAGTGGCGGATGTCAGAAGAACGTAAAATTCCACCTTAGCTATCTCGCTGCGTCATCGTCCGCTTGGTCACCAGATAGTGATCGGCGACGAGATATTGAAGATCGGATGCCAACAAGACATCGATCGCATCACACAATCCCATCACCATTGGCGACCCGTGAAGATTAAATGAGGTATTAAGAATCGCCCATCGCCCAGTCAGCCGGCCGAAGTGCGTAATCAAGGAGTGGAAACGAGGATTGTCATGCTGCCGAACAATCTGTGCGCGTGCCGTCCCATCCGCAGGATGCACCCCGGCGATCAGCTCCTGCCTTCGCGCAGTCGTGTCGAAGGCATGCATCATAGAGCACAAAGACTTCCCATGTCGTAACGACTCAGGAATCCGTACATAGTCATCCGCTTTTTCCTCTAGAATGGCCGGTGCGAACGGCATCCAGAAATCCCGTCGTTTGATAAGCCGGTTGATAGTGCCGACAACCTGCGGATGGCTGGGGTCGGCCAGGATTGATCGATTGCCAAGCCCTCTCGCGCCAAACTCCATGGGCCCCGTGCACCGGGCGACAACGTGCCCGACCGCAAGTAATTCAGCGATTTTAGCCTCTGGGTCCTCTACATGCTCGATCTGCACCCGTTCGGCATATCGCCTTTTTGCCTCAGCGACATCAAGGGTCGCTTCTGGCCCGAGACACATTCCATCGAACTTGATCTCAGTTGAAATTCCGCCGTTCTGAACATGACATTGCCAGACAGCGCCAAAAGGTAGTGTCTCATCGCCACATGAAGGAAAGACCTCGAAGAACTCGACTGCGGGAAACTCTGCAATTCGCTTGTTAGCCTTGACGTTCATAAACACACCGCCCGCCACAAGGATATTCTTCACACCGGTCTGTTCGATGGCACTGGAAATCCAACGGAGCAACAGCTCTTCCGTGAAGTCCTGCAAACCGGCGGCGAGCGCGTCGAACCGGACACAACTGAAATCCGTTGCCAATCGAGGAAGAATCATCGATGTCCGTTCTGGAATCATTCGCTTAAAACACAGTGGATTTCGAGGATCCAGATCCAGATAGGTGGAAAACCGTTTCTTGACCACATCAGCCTGTCCCACCTTGCAATAAGGCGCAAGTCCCATGAGTTTGTACTCATGCTCATGCGGACGCATACCCATCAGATATGTGGTGCAGGCGTACAGATTTCCCAGCGAATGCCCGCTAGGCGTGGAGGCGATCAGCCGCAAGCTCTCGCCTTGAGCCAGATACACGTGCGAACAGGCATCGTCTCCGCCTCCATCAGAAGTAAAAACGAGGTGCGGAGCCTCTCCGTTTTTCCGAAGGCCATAATATGCCGAAGCCGCGTGATTAGAGTGATGGTGATACCGCTGTATGGGTACGCCGTCCAGGCCGAGATTAGCCAGCTTGTGCTCGACGATTTTATTTTGACCGACACTGCGACGCTCCAAGCGCCATTTTGTGAGTGCAGACTCCGCGCTGGTCGGAATGCAGCTTGAGATCAATCTCGTTACCCCCCGGACATCTCCCGCAGCAAGTCCCTCATACCAGGGACTGAGACTCCTGGCATAATACCCAAGGAGGTCAGCGCGAGTTTCATTCGGAGGACTATGGAGGTTGCTGAAGCACACATGGGAGACATTTCCAGCATGAAGGGAAAATGCTCTTGAACAATACGCGACGGCCTGCACGGGGAATCCGATGTAACCCTTCTGCCCGTTTAGCCGCTCCTCCTGCAAAGCGAAAATGATTCTTCCATTGCGACACAAAACAACAGCCGCATCAATACCTTCATTGATACCCAGAATCATACAAGCCGAATCGTGACTTCTCTTGTTCACTGCCCTGGCCTCATGACGTTTCGCAGGACATCACCAGTTGCCCAGAGCTTCACGATACAGCGCCACAACTCGCTCGGCGACCCTCTCAGAGGACAGCTCTTGAATGATCTCATGGCCATTAGACCGCCCGGGCTTCCGCAATAGATCAGCCAAGGCCATTCCGAGTTCGGCTGGATCTCGACCAACTATCCTCGACGGACGAACATGGGCCAGCCGCTCTTTGACATCGCCGACATCTACTGAAACAATTGGCAGATTACAAGCGATGGCCTCCTTCACAATGTTCGGAGAACCTTCCCAATCACTGGTCATGAGAAAGCAATCGGCGGCATTGAATAAGATAGCTAACATTCGCTGCTCCGTCCTACCGTCAAGCACAACAAACCTGATACCGCCGCACAAAGTTTCGGCTTTTTTCACAGCTAGCTGAGCAAGGTCAAGACGTTTAACCCGGGGCTCCGCTCCCGCGCTAAAAATTACTATCATCTCTCGCTCACCCCACCGTAGCTCAGATCGCATTTCATTCTTGGGCATTGGATGGAATACCCCTAAGTCAACACCTGATGGTATGACGGCTGCACGGGATCTGTTCCACCATAGTCTATCCCTCAACCCCTGACTAACGCAGATGATGCGCTTGGCGCGAATGGCCACCAGCTGAGAAAAGACTCTCCCGACAAATGACCTGGCGGCGTTGATACTGGGGCATGGGTTAAGGTCACTCCCCTGATAACTCACCACAAGCGGACAGGTCGTTAGGAGAGCGCAAAACAATGCCGTCATACTTCCATAATGGACATGCAGCACATCAGGCCTGAACTCGACCATCTTGCGTCGAAATTCTTGCGCTTCGACAAGGAGCTGGAAGGGAGCGGTCCGCGAACGGAGAAAAAATGTGCGGCAAATCATTCCTGCTTTTGCGAGTGAATCCACTTGGTTTCTCGCAAAGATCATTGAGGTTCCATGTGGATCGCCGGGGATTACGGACAATATGCGAAGTGGGTCCAAGACTATCTCCTCCCGATGTAGCGGAACACCAATCTGCCCCATTGCTAAATGGAGAGGCGATGGATTACTAACGAAAAGCAGAAGTTCAAATGGGCAACGCCTGCAGGTGCATTTATTGGGCAGCCGCATAAAACGATCGATACACAGCAGATCTCTGCACCGCCCTCGCGAACACCTCATGACCAGCATTGTTCCAATGGGTGTCGGTTGGGTATTCGTAGCGACGTCCCGTCACCGTATGATCCTCACGAAACTCAGTCTCCATATCAATGACTTCAAACCCGGCGGCCGATGCTTTCGCTAGAAAATGGCGCCTCATGAGACCAAAGTAGGTGCTCTCCGCATCTTGCCGAGCTGCAGGATCGTACATGTCAGGCCTGACAGCATCAATCACGAGCAAAATTTTCTTGGGCATAAGCCCAGCTTTCACGGGCAGCATGTTGATAAACGCGTCAACCCCCCGCAGGGATTCTGCAATGCGGATAGGGTTGGCGCTGGCTGATGTATTCCCGACATATCTTCCCGCTCTGCTTGGCGAGGATTGCACGAGCTCCTTCACGCGTTCAAAAACGTGACCAATTTCAAGGTTTGCAGCGAGATACATGGCAAGCGACGATCGGGTGAAGACCTCCCTCCAAGGAGGTACTTCACGATCGATGCGTATGAGCCGCAACTCACCACTCGCCTGTTCAGCAAAATAATGAAATCCAGGGACGCTCTTGTAACGAAGAAGGCTCTCGTCAAAATCGTTTCCTACCACTAGGACTACCAAGGCTTCAGGGTGAAAAATGTCTCTGGCATACTCGGCATATGCCAGATACTGACTGAGCGCGGATCCAGAAGCACCAAAGCCATAGACACGGCCTTTACCAACTAGTTCCTTGTTGAGAAGCGCTGGGGCTGTTTCGTGATGCGGCACCATTGCTGCCTCGATATAGCTATCTCCGACAATCGCCAATAATGGCCCCGGAGCAGCTGGATCGTAATCAATTTCGCTGATGAATCCAAAATTGTTGGTGTGGACTTCATTCACAATAGAGAAGTTCCACCCCTTCGACCAAATCGACTTTCGGTGTGGAGTATATCGGAAAATCGGACTATTCTCGGTGACTGCCATTGAACGTAACCCTTCGTTCACAGGGAACAGCCGCAGTATCAACTCCAGAAACAAAACTATTCCAACGACCGTGAGCAACATGACTATGAGAGCCAATGATGTTGATCGTTGACACATCGTCAGCCGTTCTCCACACTACTCATGCACCAATGCTGAACGCTCATGGCACCATCCATAGTCTTCACCATCGGGGACAAGCTCGCTGCTTCGAATAGGGGGATTCCAAATCTCCTCCAACCAAGAACTCTCACCTCGCTAAGAGAATCTGTCTCTTTCGAGATTCTCAACAATCATGACGTGGAATTAGTAGATTGCGACCGGAGCAAGGGATTTGCCATCCCTCGAATCGCGCTCCAGGCGCTGGGCTGACAAACGTCTTCGTAGAACTATTCCGAGAAGAAGTGCATTTAGCGCATAATAGCAGCTGACCCCAATCGCAATGCCGATGAGTCCGCCAAGCAGGCACCCAACAGATTTCAATATCAATCCGATCGTATTGGCAAGAGCCTCAATCTTTGCTGGAGTCTTCGTATCTCCTTGCGCATAGAACACACTCACCAATAAATGGTTGATACTTGCGCTTAGCAAAACCCCTGAGCAACTCATCAGCACAATCCATATTCTGCTTAAGTCATCTACATGGAGAGAGCCAAGCAGCGATTTACATACATCTTGCAGCACCGTAATGCGGCAGAGCAATCCGGTCCCACCTAACAAACCGACTGTCATCACACTCAAACCGCAAATCCACAACAATCTCTCTTTGCATAACCCCACCAACTGAGGCCATTCCCTCCGGTGGCTCAATGAAGTAAGTTGAGGCAGAATAGGAGTAATCAATCCCTGATTTATGACTCGAACGATGGCCGAATGTATCCGCCAGACCAATTCAAGAATCACAATACTCCCTGGCATGAGGAGGGATGCCAGCAGCCGGTCAACCAAGAAGCTCGTGCGATTATAGGAGGCACTTATCACGAGGGGGCGCATCTGACCCCAGACTGCCTTCCCGAGAGACACAACATCAGAGTATGAACCGCCCCCACCCTTCTTGACGGCGGGAAAAATTAGGAGTGCTGGTCCTGTGACAATGAATACTTGTGCCCAGGCAGCAAGTCGAACGCCCCATCTATCAAGTCCGAATACTAAGAGCACCCATCCGCCGCTCACACAGATCAGGACCGACAAGGCGGGCCAGACAAAACGGCCTTGGGCTTGCGAGAGGCAAGTCAGCACCGTTCCGCAGCCAACACCTATCAGGCCGACTATCTGAACCTGTGCCAATCCCACGGCGAGGTTGGCGGTGGGTTCAGCTAAGCCAGGCGCAAGAATGGGGACTACGATCGGTGCGAGCAAGAACAATATGGCGACACTTATTGATGAGGCCGCTCCGATGACGCAGAGGAGGGGCCAACCCGCCCAGTCCTGATCGATTTCCACCCTTGAAGAGAAGAAGGGGATTAACACCAACCCAAGCGGCTCAATGAGGAGCGCGATGGCGATCTGTGAAAGCGTTGCCCCTGCATACAATGCATCAGTCTGTACACCAACGCCAAGATGCGCCACGGTATACCATTGAATGCCAAATGCACTGAAGATTTGGGCAAGGGTGATCGCCGAGAGAGCTGCGCTCACGCGAAGATGCCGAGGATGCAATTCACAAGCAGACTTATTCTCAACTGACATGCGCGACTCAATCATGATCCAGTGGATCTGTCTCTGCAGCATGCAGAGACTTGTTCGTCTACTGCTGCGTTCCTTTACAGATCACCCAGGCAACGACTTGCGTAATAGGTTCCCGAACATTGACGTTTTACACCGCTCCCACTTATGATCCGCTCCCATTGTGCTTCAGCCCACCCCCCTCACATGGCGCGCGCTTCCACTGATCGTCGTTTGGACGCTCCTGGCGCTATTTGACACACTCCCGGCCTCGGCGGACAGCACAGGGGATTCCGCCTCCGCCCCGCATGCGCTTGACCTGCATGTCGAAACCACAACCTTCCTCCTGAACCTTGAAAAACAAGGGCTCGAGGACAACACGTTCACGAATGGTCTGGGCCGGGACACGACCCTGATGGGCAATCTGCTGAACGTGTATCTGCGGAAACGCCTGCTATCCTCCGTAGACTTGGACCTTGGAGTGTTCGCCAATATGCCGTACGGCCATGACACGGAGGTGTCGCAAGTCCGGCCGATTATCCGCCTTCAATACCGCCCCACTGAGGAAATCACGGCGCTGCTCGGCACCCTTGCGGTCCCGCACCGGGACTTTCACGATGCGGTCTTCGACAATGCCAACCGGTTTGTGCGACCGATCGAACAGGGTGCGCAAGTGACGGTGAACTCAGAGTATTACCGACAAGACCTGTTTATCAACTGGGAGCAGGCCTTCCGCGGCTCCGCCACCAATCGGTACGATGTGGGTTATGCGGGACAACTTCGAGCCGGCCTCTTCCGCTTTAATGGGCAGGCGCACTGGGTCCATCACGGCCAAGCCCTTCTCAAACTCGACCGTTCCTTCACTACCGGCAACAATCTGGTAACCGCCTTCGGCCCCGAACTCGTTTTCGAACCGGCACGGTACTTCAGTTCCCTCCGATGGTGGAATGAACTTGGCATCCGCTTGACGTATCTCAACAGCTTCAATCAAGCGGCTCGCGCCGTCCCTTATGACCAGGGACGCGGCTACGATGTTCAAGCCTGGCTGGATATCGCAGGCTGGCGACCGCGCATAGGATTCTGGCGCGGCGTGAACTTCCTTGGCCAACAGGGCGATCCTGAATTCGTTGCAGGGAATTTCATGGAAGTGGGGCTCTCCAAAGTGTATGCGCTCGGGGAGAATGCCTCCATCGAGTTCGGGGTGCAAGCAAGGCGCCTGCGCAATGCGGTCAATGAATTTATCCCGCAAGGGACCAAATGGGTGAACCAGCAATATCTCGTCTTCAACTGGAACTGGGATACCGCAGATGGTCAGTTCATGAGAGACTTGTTCCCCGCGCAGAACAACCCGGCCGCCACAGAGCCCCCAGATTCCGCGCCTCGATTCACGGCCAAACTCGACACCCTGACCTATGTGTATAACATCGCCTATTCCGGCCTCCGGCAAATCGGAGGGCGACCGGTCGCGAACAGCACCCTCGCCGGTCAATACCTTGCGCCCGTGCTCAGATACAGCCCTTCGTCCAGGTTGAATCTGGACATCGGCGTCTTTGCAGGGTTGCCCGTCGGGGATACGCAGCGATTCCACACGGTGCAGCCGATCCTGTCGGCGGAGTACGAAATCTGGCCGGCGGTGTCGGTGATCGCCGGCACGATCAAGCGGAACCACCCCTTCGTGGATGCGCTGTTCAACGACGCCTCCCTGTTTTCACGCCCTCTCGAACAAGGGTTCCAACTCCTGGTGAACCGGGAACATTACCAGCAGGATCTGTTCATCAACTGGAACCAGCTCGAGACGTTCCAAAAAGCGGAGCGGTTCGACGTGGGATATGCAGGGCGCGCGAGCGCCGGATTCTTTTCCTTGAACGGCCAAGTCTACTGGACCCACAGCGGCGGGGCGCAGTACTCGGAATCCCGCACGTTTTTCGGAGTCGGCCTGCCGAGAGACCGGCCGGCCTCAAACAATTTCCTGACGGCCGTCGGACCGCAATTCACATTCCAGCCTAATCGCTATTCGTCCGCCCTGTCGTGGTTTCGTGAAATCGACGTGATGGCGTTGTATCTCACCAGCCAAAACGAACCGACCCAGAGCGGTGCGCCGATCGTTCGCGGCCGGGGCTATCAACTGACGGCCGGTGTGGATCTGGACGGTTGGCGGCCCTACGTCACGATCTGGCGAGGCGAGCATTTCGTGAATGAGCAGGGCGACCCGGCCTACTACGCCGGAAACTTCACGGAGTTCGGGCTCTTGCGCGATTTCTTGCTGCCGGCCGGGTTCTCCCTGCGGGTCGGCGGGTTCGGACGCGTGATCGACAATCGCATGACCCATACCGAGTATGCGTTACTCAACTGGTCCTGGGATCAATCACCGTGGCGCGGGTTCTGCTTGCGACCGACGCTACTGCATCGAAGCGAGTCGTCCTGCAACCAGCCTTGAGATACACTTCTCTCTTGCCACCCCGCATCAAGCCCGTTAGAGTAGCACCAGCGACAGGCAGACGGTTCGTTCATGGTGGAGGGTGTATGTTCCGTAGGAAGTTGGCGGTTTTGTTCGGAATCGTGGCGCTCTGCCTCCCCTCGCTTGGGCAGGCCGAAAACTATGCTGCATTTGCCATTGGGCCGAATATCGCCACCCTCGATACCACGGATGTCGGCAAACTCGACCTCGCGAACAATCTGGCTTATGGCGCGAAATTGGGCCACTATTTCGACGATCGTGGCTTCAACTGGTTCGGCCTCGAAGTCGACATGTATCGGTCGGCGCCTGACATTAAGCAGCAAAACGTTCCCGCCTCCACCAATCGCTTTCTGTCGCAAAAAGTCCCCGGCGCGGATTTCCTGGTGCATTCGCTCGCATTCAACGCACTGGTCCGCGTCACCGGTTACCAATACAAAGTAGAACCCTATGCGGGTCTCGGCATCGGACTCAATGTGGGGAATATCTCGGATGGAAACTTCAGGCCCGAAGCGTCGTTTGCCCCGAGCTTTAACGTGTTAGCCGGCATCAAATATTTCATGACGCCGAAGATCGCCCCCTTCATTGAATACAAGTACAATTTCGCCCATTTCAGCTTCAGTCGCAGCAATATCACGGCTGACTACCGCGCCAACCTCTTCATGTTCGGCGTTGCCTTCCATTTCGGACGATAGCCCTCGTGACTTGCCCGATAGAACGACTCCCCAGATCTCCGGCTCAGGCACGGACCTCCATTTAACAGCGTCGGTCCAAGGTGCCCTCCCACGGCATCACACGCACAGTGGCAGACTCCGGATCAGAGCCGATCTTTACTATTGCCGGCCGGAAGGCGTACGGCCAGAGATGGCCATCCTCCACACTCTGCCCCCAACTGCCTGCGGTCTGCCACTGCCGACAACGCTCGAAAGTCGGCTTCCCTCGCTGACGCGTCAGCATAGAATCCAGGGATGCTCATGCGCCGCAACGGTCCTGTTGCCATCCCCTCGAATTCAGCCACCGTCGTATCGAGTCTGTCCTTAGAAACCACCGGGCAATCTGAGTCGGATATCCGCACCAAGCGGGACGCAGCCCTCACGTCCTTCACATCGAATGTCGAGGCCGAGCAGCGCTTTTTTTGAGACCGATGTGAAAGAGCGAGAGGCATTGCAGGTGGTGTGCCGAACCCAGGAAGCGCGGCGGGCGAATGGCCAA
>WBZQ01002668.1_pt1 | contig 11374 bp, 10 predicted proteins | sample 5204251 | NCBI WGS metagenome assembly WBZQ01 (sample SAMN12412402, study PRJNA552823) | activated sludge metagenome | isolation source: activated sludge from nitrification reactor of wastewater treatment plant... | place: USA: Virginia | collected 2017-09 | reverse complement strand
TCGTGAAACGAGGATTCCGCGATGATCTTTGTGAACTGACTGCGGTAGTTCATGACGAGACTGACCCCATCGACGATGACATCATAGGCGTACCAGGCGCCATGTTTGCCGGTAAGTCGATAGTCCATCGGCAGGTCCAGCTTGTCGGACACCAGTCTGGTGCGAACCTCGGCATACCCGTCGGACGTGCGCTCAGACAGATAGACGACCCGCTCGCCCGCATAGCCTTCGATCCTCGCCGTATATTGGTCCGAGAGAAATGCCTTGAAGAGTTGCACGAATGCTTGCCGGTCCGTCTCGCTGAGGGCCTTCCAGTGGGCGGCTAGTGTCCGCTTGGACATCTCTTCGTAGTCGAACCGCTCGGCGATCACTTGTTCCAGCAAGTGCCGCCGCTGTGTCGCCTGTGATGCCGGTTTCAGTGTCGGATCTTCCAGAATATGGAATACGGCATCGAGGGTTGCGCGAACGACCGCGGTGGGAGAGTCGTGCCCGGTCTCTGTTGTCGCCTCGGTTGGAGGCGATGGACCGATTAGGAGCCCGGCAAGCACCATTCCGATCAAGAGGGATGACAGCCCCGTACGCACTGGATGGTCCTTTGCTTACGCCGGCGCGGCACGGGGCCGGCGTGCATGGTCGAGCACCTGTTGAATATGCACGTCGATTTGCCGCAGCACCGACGGCGAGATGGCATAACCATCGCTCTCGTAGCTCAGAATCGGCATGCCCTGTTGAATGCTGAGCGGCTTGAGAATGGCCTCGGAAATCCGGAAGGGCAGACAGTTGAACGGCCCGATGAGGATCAAGCCGTCATAGCCCTCCCGTGCCGCATCCAGTCCCTTGCCGATGGTGGGCAGCAGTTCCCCCCAGATCGTGTGGGACACGTGCTCGGCACCTTTGTGAAAGACGGTGGAGGCGACGTTTGGGCCTGCGACCAGCAAACCGGTTTTCTGGAACAACCCGCGGTAATGTTCTTCCACGCCCTGGAGCATCTGATGGCCGATCCACTGGTGGAGATATTGTTTCCCTTCCGGTGCGAAGATCCTGGTGCAAGCCTTGGCCATGGCCAGACCTCCGGGCTGCAGGCCCCAGTTTCTGGCAGTCCACGCCATCTCATCGTAGGCGAAGTAGAGAAAGAGGTCGCTCAGATCGACCGGCTTGAGGACGATGCCTTGTTCGGCATAACGGTCGCGGGCACCGTCCATGAAGAAGGAACTGAACCGGGTAAAGAAATCGCCGGCCACGACGACGCGGGGGCAGGTCAGCGGATCCTTGGTGCGCGGGAGCGTGGCCAAGGTGTCCACGAATGCGGGCAAGTTGGTGTGAAAGTCCTCTAGTGTTGCCGAGTGCTCGGTAAAGTGTTCCCACTCAGCCTGCAGGCGCTCGATGCTGCCGGGGCCTCCCACCACCCGAAGCACGTGATCGATTTCCACCAGCACATCCCCGATCACAATGGCGGGGGAGAACGATTTGGTCAGGCGTTCCTTGTCGAATCCCAAGTAGCCATTCTCTTCACGAGGGTCGAACAAGAACAGGTCGGCCATCCGCTGTTCGGCGATAAACCGCTCCAAGTAGCCCATATAGGAATCGCTCACGCAGGGAGCCCCGCCCCGCAGCATGTAAAAGCCCGCCACCTCGCCGGAACGGCGTTGCTCGTGGACTTGGAGCAGTTGGCCGATGCAGATCGGCAGGGGCAGGCATTCGCGGCCGGAGGTGTACTGGAGCCCCCGGTCCAGCTGCGCACGGTTCAATGGAAGGATGCTGCCGGGGTGCAGTCCGAGCCAGCGGGAGGCCATGGCGACGGCTTGGGCGTGATAGGGGGAAAAGTTGGGGAAATAGATCGTGACCCTCGGATCCGTCAGGTGAACCTGCTCCCCGCTGGAGCGCACGATGTGCCCTCCGGAGATGAGCCGGCAGGGAGAGAAGGTCTCCGCGCTGCTGCGCCGGTTGTCCTGATAATTGCCGATAATATCCAAAAAGGCTTCCAACCTGGTCTGGACTCCCGCATCGGCCGTGTGGGCATCGATCTCCAGGATCAGATAGGGTTTCGAGCCCAGCTCGGCCGCGAGCATGGAGTGGGTGAACGCATCGATGGTGCAACTGAAGTTGCTGACGCTCAACAGGAACAACTGGGGATGCTGTTTTGCGAGCGCCACGGCGTTCAGCACCTGGTTGGCAAAATGCCAGGACGTGGGGCCCTCTCCGACGGGCAGTAGGCAGTCGGCAGGAATGGCCGCGACGCCCATGCTCGACAGTTTTTTGCCGACCGATTGCGAGGCCTCCGGCGTGAAGGCGTTGTAGCTGTGCCCGGCGAGGAGGATGGCCGGCTTGCCTGCGGCAATGGCTGCTTCGAGCGCCTGCGTTCCCAGCTCGTTGAGGGTGCGTTCGGCTTCGGTCTGAGCACGCACGGCCGCGGTCCAGGCGGATTCAGCCGCCTCACGTGTGACGCCGAGTTGCTTGACCGCCGTGTCGACCAGGGCCGTGCAGCTCTGATACCCGTTGGTGAAATCGAGTACCGGCGAGAGCAGGCTGCTGTCGGGGAACGCCTTAGACAGAAAGTAGGGTTCAGCTTGAGTGATCGGACAGAGGTACGATTCTCGGCACTGGTTGGGATGGGGCATGCGCATCACATGGGGAATGAAAATCAAGGCCACGTTCCGGCGTGTGAGATCCAGCACCGCACCGTGTGCGATTTGTGCGGGAAAGCAGAAGCCGGAATTGGAAGTGAGGTCGCCTCGCGGGTCTACATCCGAGAGCACGACCTCCATTCCCAGGTGAGTAAAGAAGGTCGAGTAGAGGGGATACAGCGAGTGAGTCGTCAGGGCTCTGGGAATGCCGATGCGGACGCTGTCCGTCGGAGCGATCGCCGTCGAGTGGCCCAACGATTCACGGACGAAGGCTTTGGCGCTTTCATAGGCGGGTCCGACCCCCCAGTGCTTACGCGCAACCCGTTCCTGTTTCGGGGTGGCGGCGGGCCGGGTCGGCGACACATGAAAGAGGACCTCGGCTCGTCGTTCGACGAGGTCCGTGACTCCGGCCGTGCGGGCTTTTCGTTTCCACACATTTTCGTACAGGCTGCAGCGGCCGCCGAACGGAAAACGGCGTCCGGCAACCATGAACCGGTCGATGGTGCAGTACATTTTGCAGGCCCCGCAGGTGAAGTGGCCCACGAGCTGCATGTCCGGCGAACCGAGCGTGAAGAGATCGACCGGCGATCCTAAGACAGCTTCGGATCGTTTCAGGGCGAGCAAGGCGACTCCCAGCGCACCAAGGAGTTCGGGACTGGGAGGAATGACCACGGGGCGGCCCACACTGTGGGCGAACGCATGTCCGACGGCGTGATTCAAGGCCACCCCGCCTTGCAGGAAGACCTTCTTGCCGACATAGCGAGCCCCCTTCACGCGGTTGAGATAGTTGGCGGCGATCGCATAGACCAATCCGGCCACGATGTTGTCGCGAGGATGGCCCTTCTGCTGAGCCAGGCGGATGTCGGAGTTGATGAACGCCGCACAGGTCGCCTTAAACTGCACGGGAGCTGGTGCTGCGATGGCCAGGTCGGCGATGCCGGACACGGTAATGCCGAGATCACTCTGGGCGCTCTCTTCGAGGAAGGAGCCGGTGCCGGCCGAGCAGGCGTTGTTCATCGCATAGTCGATGGGCACCCCATTTCGCAGATAGATGTATTTGGAGTCCTGTCCGCCGATTTCAAAGATCGTGTCCACCGTCGGGTCGAAATGCGTCGCACCTGCCGCATGGGCGGAAATTTCGTTGTAGACATGTTCGGTGCCGAGATAGGCGCCGGCCAGTTCACGAGCGGATCCGGTGGTGCCGATCAAGCCGATCGGGCGGTTCCCCACCGCGTCAACGAGGGCGTGCAGGCATTCTCGTGTGGCCGCGACGGGATTGCCCTTGGTGCGCCCGTAGTGGGAGGCCACGACCCGATGCGTCGCGGGATCAAGTAGCACGGCCTTCGTGGTCGTCGAACCGGCATCGACGCCGAGGACCAGCGGCCCGTCGGGCGGTGTCTGCAACGGAGGGCTGTCGATCACCTGCACCCGCTCGCCGTACTGATGGAGCGGCGGGAGGTGTCCCAGTTCGGGCGGCGCGGCAAACGCCGGCGACCGATGGTGCGGGTCGTCGCGGGTCAGGAGGGCGGTGCCCCAGGCTTCGAACCAGGGACTTTCCGGCAGCACGACAAATTCCGTGTCCGGCAATTTGTTCCGCAGCGCCGCCAGCATCGCATCGTTATGGGTCACGCCGCCGATCAGCAGTACCCGTTTGGGCGCGCGCACGCCTTTCTCCAGCAGGGCAATCACTTTGTTGGCCATGCTGTCGTGCAGCGTATGGAGGATGTCCTCGGGCGTGGCTTCGTTGCGGTTGAGCTTGTGGGTGATATCGGATTTGCAGTGGACCGAACAGCGCGAGGCCAGCGGGACCACCTTGCCGTCGAACGACCGACGAACCGCCTCCTCCATGCCCAGCCCCATCCGGCCGATCTGTTGCACGAAGAACTCGCCGCTTCCCGCCGCACATTTGTTGTGCGACAGCACATTGGTCAATCTGCCGTCGACCAGCAGGTACACTAAGAACGATTCGCCGCCGAGCGAAGCCACCGCGTCAAACCTGCCGCCCACTTCCTTGAGCGCCCGCTGAATCGCCGCCACCTCCGGCACATGGCCAAGTTGCCCGGACACGCCGAAATACTCGGCGTCGGCAAACTCCGGGCGGCTCAGCATCTCCTGCAGAATTTCGAGCGGTCGGCCTTGATGGGCCATGACGATTGCGGTTCTAGTGTCACCACGGATGGTCGCGACTTTGACGGTGAGCGCGCCGATATTTACGCCGACATAGGACATGGAGTACTCCATGGAAAGAAGGAAGCGGCTCTCCCGCTCTCACAGTCTCAGTGAAAACAACCAGCAAGTCGCGTACCCCCAGAGTACTGGTGGGCGGTAATGTCGTGAAGCAGGCCTGTCGCTCCATCTGGCCCTGCCACCTATGGTGACTAGGAAGAGGTTGGGGGCAGATGCCTCAGCGGAGTGGCTTGTGCTGTCGCAAATAGGGACAGCGGGGAGCCCGGTCATTGAGCGGGTAAGTCTTTGAACAGATCGTCCAGCATGTGGGTCCATAAGCGGCGGGCGATCTCATCGAAGGGGATGCGAAATTCACGGACGTCCTCGCCGGCCAGCGTCGCTTCACCGGACGCTTCCCAGACGATATCCCCCGTCCTCGTGTCCCATAGCTGCAGGCTGAGGCGCAGCATCGTGACCCGAGTTTGGAGTACCCGCAAGCCGAAGAACGAGAAGCGTCCGGACATGGATTGGCTGAACGAGGCGAGGCTGGGCTGAAAGACATAGGCGGCTTGCAGCGCCATGCCGAGTTCCTGCAACCCTGCCCGGTTGAGGATGCCGGTTCTGGCATAGGCGGAAACCATGTCTGCATACGTCGGCGTCAACCCTCCGCGATTGATGCGATTCAGGGATTCGTGTGCCGGGAGCGCAATGATCTGGGCAGGGCGCTGTTCCAAGGCGCTCGACAGCGAACGTGAGACTTGATGGGCATATCCTTCCAGTCCGAATCCCACGACCGCATTTAAGACCGCTGCCTGTTCCTGTTTCAGCGTGGCGGGGTCGAACGATGTCGTCTTGCGATGAAAGGCGGTTTCTTCTCCCCATTGCTGTAGGGGGCCGATGCAGCCCATGGAAAGCAGCATGCCGAACACTACCAACCTCCGACCTAGGGTCTGTACCACGCTGGTTCCTTTCACATCGGCAGCCCTCGTTTGAGGCTTGTATGCAATGGCCAGTCCTGCGTCCACCGGGACCGATTGAGGAAATCCGCTACAAGCGCACGTCAGTTGATGCTGCGGAACAGTACAAGACCCCATCCGGCGTGGCAGGCAATCGGATCGGCGCGTCGGCGTGTTTTTCCCGAGAATCCCTTCGATCTCTGCACGTTTGCTCCGGAAATCGCCAGCCGGTTTTACGCCGGCAATGCGGATGTGGGGCAGGCACCAGGATTGCTCACCCTGGTGTGTCACGCGTAGGAGCGTCCGTACGAGGAGTCACGGGTGGTCAAACAGAAAAATCGACACGGAGAAAAGGGTCTGCGTCTGGGTATCGTCGGATTCGGAAGGGTGGGTCGGGCCAGTGCGGATGTTGTGCTCGAACGGAAGGATCTGACTCTTGTGGCCATCGTGCGACGCCTGGACCGTCTTGCGCAGCCCCTACCCGATGTTTTCAGCAAGGTGCCGGTTGTCTCTCATACCGCGCAGGTGGCGCACATGGATGGGGCGCTGCTCTGCGTGCCGGCGGCGCAGGTGTTTGAGACGGCCCATGATTGTCTCCAGCATGGCGTCCCCATCGTCGAATCGTCCATCCTGCATGGGGAGGCGTTTCAGATTCACCGCGAGGCGATTCACCGGCTCGCCGTCCGGTTTGACGTTTCGGCCATTGTCGGTGCCGGATGGGATCCGGGGGCGCTGTCGCTCCTCCGCTCGCTGTTCGGCCTGCTGGTGCCGGAGGGTGAACTCGCGACCACGCATCGTGTGGCGGCCAGCCTGCATCATACGGCGATGGCACGTCAGGTCACGGGTGTGAAAGAAGCGCTCTGTACCGAACAGGTCGCGGCTGATGGAGCGAGGCAGCGCTATGTCTATGTCGAAGTGGAACCGGGCGTCGATGTTGGGCAGGTGAGCGCGGCTATTCGGGCTGATCCGCTCTTTCTCCAGGACGACACGCATGTGTTTCCGGTGGAGAGTATCGCGGCGCTGGAGCAGGAAGGACGTGGCGTCGTCCTTGAGCGACGGAGCGGGTCGGGAAGCCAGGGGCATCAACGGTTGCTGTTTGAAGCGCGCTTCGATGACGCCATGATGACGGCACGTACGATGGTGGCCGCAGCCCGGGCATTACCCGGCCTGCGTCCCGGCGCCCATGCGCTCCTCGATCTGCCGTTGAGTGTCTTGTGGGGGGAGCAGGCGGTCGATGCCGAACGGACCTGGTTGTAAATGCGTCAGGCCGGTATCGCCTGCTGCAGATTCTGCGGAGAAGAACCGGTGACGGGGGGGCGACATGCCGACGTTTGAACTGATCGCGGGGACGTTCAAGGAGGGGGAGATCATTCCGAAGCCGCATACCTGTGACGGGGAGGACCGTTCGCCACCATTGCGCTGGAACCACCCTCCTGCAGGCACCCGCTGCTTTGCGCTGATCGCGGACGATCCCGACGCGCCAGGGGGAACCTGGGTGCATTGGGTGCTGTTTAACATTCCCATCGACGTGCGTGGGTTGGCCGAGGGGCTGCCCATGCAGGACGTGTTGCCGAATGATGCGCATCAGGGCATGAACGACTTCCATCGAGTCGGTTACGGTGGGCCCTGTCCCCCGCCCGGCAAGCCGCACCGGTACTACTTTAGGCTGTACGCACTGGATCGTGACCTGCCGCTCAAACCGAAAGCGACCAAGGCGCAGGTGATGGCGGCGATGAAGGGCCATGTGCTGGCGGAAGCGCAGGTGATGGGGCGCTTCGGACGATAGGCTAGGGCGTATGTGATTCGGGGGGGCGAAGGATCGCCCCAGAAGCGCGATGCATATTGCATTGACCGGCGACGTGATGCTCGGCCGCATGGTGAACGAGTCTGTGATCGAAAACCCTGCGGTACATCCAGAGGCCCTGTGGGGCGATCTGCTTCCCGTGATGCGGCGCGCCGACTGCCGATTGATCAATTTAGAATGTGTGATCAGTAATCGGGGCGCCCCGTGGCATCCGACGACAAAGGCCTTTCACTTTCGCGCCGGCCCCCGTGCGTTGGACGTCTTGCGGGTTGCAGGAATCGATGGGGTGATGCTCGCAAACAACCATGTGTTGGATTATGGCCGGGAGGCCCTCATGGATTGCCTTGCGCGGCTCGATCGGGCCGGCCTCGCACGCGCGGGAGCCGGCGCGACCTTGGGCGAGGCGCAGGCTCCGGCGCTGTTCAATCTTCCGGGTGGCGCTGTCGCCTGTGTGGCGTTGACGGACAATGAGCCGGAGTGGGAAGCGACGCAACACACGGCGGGGGTTAATTATGTGGCGTACAACGAGCGCGGGTTGGCGCCTCCCTATCGGGCGCGGATGGCCGAGTTGCTCGTTTCGGCGAGGAGGCAGGCGGATGTGGTCATCGTGAGCGCCCATGTCGGACCCAATTGGGGGGCGCCGTCACACGCGATGCGGGTGCTGGCTCGCGAGGTGCTCGACTTGGGGGCGGACCTCTATTGGGGACATTCCAATCACACCCCGCAAGGCATCGAATGGTATCAAGGGAGAGCCATTCTCTATTCCGCCGGTGACTTCGTGGATGATTACATGGTCGACAGCACAGAGCGCAATGATCTCTCCTTTCTCTTTCTCGTGGAGGTGGATCGGAATCGAATGAAGAAGATTCTTCTCCACCCGGTCCGGATTGAAGATTGTCGCGTCAGGCGTGCCGATGAACAGGAGCGGACGTTCCTTGCGCGAACGATGCAGGCCAAGTGCGCTGCATTCAGGACGTCGATTCAGTTTCGAGAGGGGATCGGTACGGTGACGGCTCAATGAGGACAACGCCAGGATCGGCGGTCATTGCGGCTGAGGGGAAAGTTGTCGCGTTGAAATGGGGGAGGTGCTGATGGGTTAGTACGGACTCTTACTGGGTGCCGCGGCACTCTGTCTGAGCGCTGCCAGATAGGCGAGGATGTCGGTAATGTCTTGATCGCTCAGCGTCGAATCCGGGAACATGCCGCTTCCGGGATGGCCTTCCCGTATCGCGCGAAAGCGGGCCTTGTTGTCTTTGAGCGTGTGCACGGCGCGATTGCGCAGATCGGGTGCGGAAGCGGCCTGCTTGGCGATCGCGGCCACCGTCTCCGGCTTGAGTGAAGGTTTCTTGTCGATCATTCCGTCCACGCCGTGGCAGTAGTGGCAAATGCCTTTGCCGTTGAAGAGATCTTGACCCCGCACGGCGTCACCTTTCAGGGCAGTGCCCGTGCCGCCCGGGTCGGCCAGAGTCAGGCTGGGCGAGATGGCCAAGAGAAGAGTCAGCACCAATCCAGAGGAACAGAGTCGTGTCAGCATCGCGTTGTGTCCTCGGGGAGAAATAAAAAGTAGGTCCAGTATGCCGCGACAATGCGGGGAACACAATGCCGTCGGCCGGTGAGATGTGAGCGTTCATCCTCCGCCGAAATGCCTTGGTATAATGTTGGATGTTTTTGGGCGGCTGTCACGCTGCAAGACAAAAGCCAAGTCACGATGAGGAGGAAGACATGAAGGCACCAAAAGGCCTCTCGAAGACCAGCAAGATAAAGAAGCCGACTACGTCATCCAGCCCGCTGGCGCGCAAAGCCTTGGCGGCCAAGCAGCGGCAGCAGAACGATGATGTCACCGCCGCGATGGAGATTTCCCAACGGAAAGGCGCGATGGAAAGCTCGCCGAAGGTTTCGGCCGCGTTGGCGCGAAGCGTCGAGGTGGCGAAGCTGCACCGTAAGAAGGCAGCGATCACAGCAGCCATGGAAGAAGCGCAGCGAGGGGGCGATCGTCGACGCAGACCGCAATCGGAGGCCTTGGAGCGAACCGTGGCAGCCAATGAGCGTCTGCGCAAGAAAACAGCCGTCACGGCGGCGATGAAAGCCTCGCAACGCCGGTCGGCTTCCTGAGGGTCGTGAGGTCGTTGTGTTATGCCCCTCCCTGGAATGCAGTACGTAGGAGGAGCGGCGACATCTGTCAGATTGTATCTGCGCTATAGTTCGCCTGCGTGAGAAAAGCGTTATGGATCGCATGAGGTAGCAGAGAATCCCATGCCGGAAGATCATCGTCAGCAGCGCAGACCACGAGTACTTATTGCGGATGAGATGGCCCTTGTCGCGGCCGGAACTCGCGCCTTGCTCGAGCCCGGGTGTGATGTCGTGGGAACTGTTGCCGATGGGCGCGCGCTCCTCAGCGAGGCAGAACACCTGCGAGCTGACATCATTGTCATGGAGGTCCTCCTTCCTTTGCTCAATGGCTTGGATGCGCTCCGTCCGCTCGCGAGAACAGTGCCTGAAAGTAAAATCGTCTTCTTGACTGCTCAGGAAAGCTCCTGGCATGTCGCTGGGGCATTCAAGGGCGGCGCCTTGGCCTATGTCCTGAAACGTTCACAACCAGCCGAACTGACGCAGGCCATTCATGCCGTCTTGATGGGGCAATGGTATCTCACGCCACTTATTGCCAAAACTGTGGTGAGGCCGGATGCGAGCGGGGCGCAGGACAAGATGAAAAGTCCGGCATTGTCTTCTCTGACCCCTCGTCAACGCGAAGTCTGGCAATTGATTGCGGAAGGACGGGGGACGAAAGAGGTCGCTACGTTGCTCAACATCGCGGTTAAGACCGTCGAGTTCCACAAGTTCCGCATTATGGACCAGCTGAACCTTCATTCCACTGTCGCGTTGACAACGCATGCCATCATTGAAGGACTTGTTCGCCTGTAGGTTCTGATATGCGGCCCTCGTCCCTGTGCGGCCTCAAGTAAACGTTAGGCCTCCCCCAGAATGATGCAACTCGTCCGTCAAATGCGGAACCAACAGTATGAGGTGCTGAACCTTGTGTTCCATTCTTCGGCGCTGTTGGAAGGGTGCGGACCATTCGTTCCCGAGCGGACGAGCAGGCGTTTATGTGGAGGCTTAGGACGTTTCTTTGTCAGGCAGTGAAAGAGGGCATTGAATGTGTCCCCCTTTCAGCAGCCGCGCGAAGTGTCGTTCGTCCGGCAGAGGTGGCAGTCGGGCAGGATTCCTCTTCTGTGATGGCGAAGGAGTCGGCGGCTGCGGTTCAAGGCTTCACGGAGCGTCATCCCTATATGTAGCGGATGGTCACGTCAGGCTACTAATTCTTGTGTCAGTATACGTCTGGCATGAATCTGCGGAAAATTCGTAGTGTGAAGTCTTGATGAATCTGCTAGGGTTGGGGCGCATTTTCCGTTGATGGGTACATAGTCCGCCGCGATCCGGGGAGGTCTCTATGCGTAGTCCTCAACTTGATCCGACCATGGCACGGACCCTCACCTGCCTTCACATGCGACTCATCGATCGCATCCGTTGCGAGGATGAGGACGAACCTCCTCGCTACCGTTGTCTTGAATGCGGGGCGGTCATTGAAGACCCGGAACCTCACGCCAGGCCGTCCACCTAAAAACTCTCTGCGTTCGCCGTTCCTAGCCCGCATTATTCACGATGACTTCTACTGCAACCGCCGATACGCCGCTGCGACAAGCTGGCATGCGGTTGTGCGGCGTGCCAGCGGGCGGGCTCGCTCCTCGCGGCCTCAACATACTGTTTCAAGTATGCCTCGCCCTCTCGGAGCTCCGCGCGTCCGTCTCGCGTGGCGTCTTGGCGGT
>WBZQ01002664.1_pt1 | contig 11377 bp, 21 predicted proteins | sample 5204251 | NCBI WGS metagenome assembly WBZQ01 (sample SAMN12412402, study PRJNA552823) | activated sludge metagenome | isolation source: activated sludge from nitrification reactor of wastewater treatment plant... | place: USA: Virginia | collected 2017-09 | reverse complement strand
CGTCAATCGCAGTTTCGTCTAGCACCTTCCAATCCGCCAACGCCCCGGTGAATTTCGACTGAAAAAATTTGAATACGTCCCAGACATGGACGGACCTATTACCCTTGCTCACTGTGAATTTCGAGGCTATCAGATTGAGTTTGTACCCTTCCCATTCAATCGGCGCCGTCGTCTTTCCCGTTCGCCGCGCATCGGGTCGCGCTAGCAGATAGAGCGTGTCATTGGGCAGGTCGCGCAAGATCATCGTTAGGTCGTAGCCGAAGGCATACGCGAAGGGCTGCGCCTTCTTGGGGATGCTCAAAATGAAATCGAGACACTCAACGGTCGTTAACCCTCTCCCCTTCGGCGCCTCTATCACGTCCCTATGCCGTCCATCCTCGCTTGACCACGCGAGCATGACGTAACTGTGATTTTCCCGCCCCTGTCCCTCGCCATCGATGCCGACGAAATACCGTTCGCTCCACCGGGGTTTGCTCCGGTAGTGCTTTTCGCTTGGCAAACCGCATTTGGCGCATGGATCTCCCTGGGGATGATGCTCGACCCTATGCGCGATGGCGGGGCGTCCACACTTGGCGCACGGATCGCCTTGGGGGTTGTGATAGCCGTAGGTCGCCACGTTATTTAGGCTGATACGGATGATTCCACGCTACGATCGCTAATTCTCGGGTGGATTGTTTGGGGCCTGTCGCGTGACACGTTCGACACACGACATACCAGACCTTGGGCGAACGTAGGTGGGCAGGGTCGAGGTATCCCCAGTCTGTTTCGGTGTTCACAGCGCAACAAAATGGACACGGCTTCATTTTGGATCCTTTCGCTCATTCGGTATAAGCCCCGCCCGTTTGATAGGTAATCGCCCGGGCGGGAGTGTGCGGTTTAACCGCCGTTACGCTTCGTGTACTTCTCGAACACGCGGTAACGGTTCAAGGCGCGTCCCTTCGCGGTCTTACCGCGTCCCTCGAACACGATCCCCACCGTGGCGGTTGAATCCGTCCGCTCGGCTTGATCGTAGATGCGCGCGCACGCTGCATGGATTTGATGGGACGCGGGCATGATATGCGTCACGTTCTGGATCGAACCCGCCTTCGTGCGCGGATGAAACGCCCACGTCGGCAGATCGTTTTCTTTGCCGTCGGGGGTTTGGACGCGCACCGTCGCGCCTGGACCGATCAGATCCCCCAGGTAATAGGGGATTTTCCCGCCGTCGTTCGGATCTCCCACCATCACGGTTTCGACGGCTGAGAATCCGCCTTCGCTGATAATCGCGTCGAAATCGCCAGGCATGAAGGCCCCGGGGGTTGTCATTTCGCCCTTGTCTCGGGTCGCAATCGCGGTTTCGGGGGTGTTGCGCTTGTCGTTGGGTGCCATTGGTCGGTTTCCTTTCGCGGTTTGGGAATGACGACATTCACGATTGATTGCCGTCGAGAGAAGGGTTTAACGGTCGTTACGGTTTGGTCGGTTTACGGTCGGTTTTTCGCGGACGAATGGGGTAGCCGCATCGCACACATTCGGTGCTGATAGTCCAGATAGGATCGTGTCCATTCACGCGGCATTGCTCTACCTGGATATCGGCGCGCTGGCGAAGCTCACTCGCGAGCAATTGCACCCCGCCGGGGGTTTCGAGCATGCGTGCTAGCTCGCGGTTCGTGCGCGCGTCGTTACTTCGCGCGAATGAACGCCACATTCTGACGACGTGCGCGAAAAATTCTCCTCTCGCCATGACTACGATCCTCCCCCGCCGATGCTGACGCCCAGCATATAGAGGAGGGTTTCCAGCGTCGGCGCCGTCAGCCGTACCTCTCCGTCGTGCGTTGGCGTGCGAATCACGATTTCGGCTGACCACGGCTTCGGAGTGCCCAACGCGTGATTGCCAAATTTGCTGATATAGACGCGCACGATATCTTCTCGCGCGTCTAGCTGGCGGATGGTGGTACGCGCGAGTGCGGACACGTCGCCGCGAACTTTGCGGCTCATTTGTTGACACTCCGGTCCCCAGGTGAGCCGCTCGGAACCCTACGCTTCAAGCGTACAATCGAAAACCCGACGGCGCGCGAGTAAACGTGGGTAATCTGGGATTGCCATTTGCATAACTTGCCCGTTCCTACGTAATCACCTACTTCGACGACGTGTGTATGAACGATCACGTCGTTTGGGGTTTGAGGGTTTCGCGGGCGTTTGAGATTCGATTCCCAAATGAGGCGGGGCATGTTCGGCTTCCTTTCTTCGCGGGGTTATCGGGTGGTGATAGATATGATTTCTTGGCCCCGCCCGTTTGATAGGTAATCGCCCGGGCGGGTAAACGGTCGTTAACGCGGCGAAAGGGTCACGTCGTCGAACCCCCAGGTCAGACCCTTCTTGCCTTCCTTGACAGGCGCCTTTTTTGCCGTCCCGAGCGCCCATTTCAGCGTCGCGATCGCAATCGCGATACCTGTGGCGTGCTCTTTGTCACTCGACCCCAGCGTATCGAGCTTGGCGATCATCGCGCCGATCTCAGACTTGCGTGGCGCCTTGGGTCCTTCATTGGCAGGGGTCCCACCGCTTGGTGACCCGTCCGCCGAAGGTTCGGACGCCACGGGAGGCGCGAAAAGCCCGACCAAGAAATCAGCCTGTTTCTTGGCGGGTTGCTTAACGGTCAACTTCAGTTGGTCCAACTTGCACAATTCGTGCCATTTGTGACCCTCGTCAAGCCACGCCTCCCGCAACGGCTCGCATAGATTCTCCCAGGTCGACGACAGGATGGACACGTAGGCTCCCGTTGGCGCCTTGGCCTCATCCCCACCCGCCAGCGCACGGGCAGCCTTGGCGTTGGTCATACCCTCCAATTGGCGAATTTCGTAGCACCATCGGGCCTTTTCACCGAGACTGATGTCCTGACGCGCCAAATTTTCGCTCGCGTTAACGGCCAGCGCATCGGCCAGCGTCGCGTCGCGCAACACGCGCACGGGTACCGTGCGCCAACCCAAGTGATCAAGAGCGGCCAGGCGACGATGCCCCGCGATCACCTGGTACCTCCGGTCGGCCGTCGGTTCGGTGTCGGCCGTGACAGGACTGTGATCTTTGCCGGTCACTTCCCACACGGTGATTGGGTTGGTCAGCCCTTGGTCGAGGATCGAACGGCACAGTGCCTCGAATCGATCTCCCTTGGTCTGTACCGTGGCGCGGATGTTCGCGAACCCCGTGACAATCTTGTCTCGATCAACGCTCATGTTTTCGTAGGTTGGCATGGTCGGTTCCTTTCGTTGGTCGGCTCAACGGTCGTTAAGCAGCTATCTCTAGGACGCACTCTAGCCCGGAAAAATTCTTTGTCAAGCACTTTTTCCAGACACTTGACACACGTGTTTTTGTGTGCAAGGGTTGTACCAGGTCGCTGCATCTATATAGCTCGCGGCCCGTCAACGCCCAAAAAGGAAAAACCCCGTGCCCACCCACGTCTACAAACCCCGTTCGGACTACAGCGTTGACGCGCGTAAGCTCATCACGCTTCGCGATGCGATCGCGCTGGATGTTGGTAGTTCGCCCGCCTGGCGTCAAGAGTGTCGCGAGCTTGCCTTGCGTCTCGCGACGCTGTTACTCAATCGCCAAACCATAACGACCATTAAGAAAGGATCCTCCAAATGAAGCCGGCCGATTACACGAAAGAATCCATCCTCGAAGGCGCGCGCAAGCTCTATACGACCTTGGCATCCGCCGACGCCATGGCCAAGGTGGGCGCGACCAATAGCGATCTAGAGGATCTAGGCGCTGCGATTTTCATGGGACGCGAATGGGGCGATCTAGGAGGTAACGACGACGCGAAGAAAAAGCGACTCAAGCAATTCATCGTGCATTGCTTCATTCAGTCGCTAGATCCGTTGGTCTTGGCGTCATCTAACCAGCCCGCGGACAAGCCCTCGGAAAAGCCGGTTGAGAAGGTCACGGCCGACGAAATCATCCCACCGGCAAGGGATAAATAACATGATTCCCAAAGTTGACGGGTGTGTATTGTTGTCAGTGACGCTTTGTCCAAACGAGCCATGCACACTCAAATTTTCGGCTATCAAACCCTGCCGATTCAGGATTGATATGGCGGAAAACAAAGACGATCTAACCATGATCGCTTTGGTCGCTCAGCAATCAGAATCATTGTTCGTCCACGAGATCACGCTACTTTCGACAACCAGCCAAACCGTCATTATGTTTGGCGCTTTTAGTGAATCTTTTGACGCCGTGGAGGATCCATGACACTCGGAACCTTTCGCGTTCCCATAGCGGACATTTGGGTAGGCGCCCCTATTGATATGAGCACGGCTTATATCGCGAGACTGCAAACTCTCGCTGACACGATAGGCCGTTACGGTCAACAAAAGATCCTCTACGTGCGCAAGGTGGGTAACCACTACGAGCCGACGCGCGAAGAGGATTACGAGATCGTGATGGTGATTGCTCATATGGAGCAATCACGACCTGAATTGTACAAGCGGCATTTCCCGGGGGGCGTCGTATGTTTCGGCGCGGATTAGCGGGAGATCCATAACGACTTCGTTTCCTAAAATCCAAACCAGGCAATAGGGTAGGTAAGTGTCCCTTGACACTCGCCTACCCTATTGCTATTCTTCGTGGGTCCATTAACGGCCGTTATAGGCCCCGACCCGAAACACGGAGAATCCCACCATGGCCATGATCAAAGGCGGAGCGCGCGGTTTGCAGGAAGCGTACGAGCGGACCAAGAACACCCTCTCCCGCTACAAAGAGCAAGCCAATGCGGCCGGTACCATCTTCATTGGCACGGCCGTTTCGGGCGTCACGGGCGCTGCGCTGGGCTACTACGACGGCCGCTATGGCGGCAAAGAGCTCTTCGACACGATCCCGGTTCCCGCCGCTGTTGCGCTGGCGGGCATCGGCGCCGAGTTTTTCGAGGTTGGCGGTAAGGATACCGCCCGTTACCTGGGCGACGCTGGGCGCGCTGGCGCAGCCGTCTACGGTTACACCGTGGGACGAAGCGCCGGCCTGGACGCGAAGGCCAAGAAGGGCGAAACCTCAACGTCGGGCGACGATTCGTTGCTTGACGGTTTGATCTAGGGTCCGTGACCCGCCCGTCTGTCAATCCGCGATCTGACAGACACACGCGAAGCAATCCCGCTATCGCGTCATTGCGAGTCAATGAATCGGAGATCAATACATGTTCAGCATCGATGGTGAAGATAACGATCCGTTCAACCCCAGCATGCGCGGCGCGGACGTGACCCTCATGGGCGAAGATGTTACCCTGATGGGTCAGGCTGTACAGGCTGTGGCTCGCCAGAATCCCGCGGCGGCGCGCTACATGGCACAGGCCATCGCGCAGCGTCGCGCCAATGCCGGAACGCTCGTTTCCCCGGCTCAACCGATGTTGGCCTTCGCGGCTTACGTCGGCTTCGACAGTGTAACGACCATTGCGGCCGGCGCAACCCTGAACAACATCGTGGGTACCCCCCAGGTGTCATTCAAGGGTCGTCGACTTGTAGTGCCGTCGTCCATTGCCGCGTCGTTCTTGCTCAATTCCGTGACGTTCGGGCAGATCCCCGTCATTACGGGATCGACGGGAATCACGGGAGCGATGTTCACGGAAAACGCGACCTACACACAACTCAATTGCCCGACGATCGGGGCGGGAACTCAGATCATCATCAGCGCGACGAACATCAGCGGAGGTGCCCTCCGCTTCACGGCAGGGTGTGAGGGAGAGTCAGTCATCAGCAAGTAGATCGTGATAGCGGGGCGCGCGGCATATGGTCGGGCCGCGCGCCCCGCTGACCTTAACGGTCGTTTCTTTTCTCCGGACCATAGAAGGCAATCCGTGTCATTGCCATGATGCCCCGAGTAATCTTTACCGCAAAGCTCTTTTCGAAGGATCTAAGCGTTCCAGCAAGTGAACGCGCTCTTAAGAGCTTGCTTCGCACGTTGACGGGAATCAATGTGCTTATCCTCAATGAGCATCCCGAGATCCCCGATATTTTCAAAGCTGGCGTCCGCTATAAGCCCGAGCATCATACGGAGCATTGGCAGGATTGTTTGACGACGTGGCGCTTGGGGCATGGTGATTGCGAGGATCTAGCATCGTGGTATTGCGCACAACTACGCGTCCGCCATGGCATCAAAGCCGTCCCAACGGCCACGGTCCGCCAGCTAGGACAACGCACCATTTATCATGCGTTGGTCAAGCTCCCTAACGGTAAGCTCGTAGATCCATCGCGCATGCTCGGCATGGGATCTTCGCCAGGCACCATGACACCCTACAATATCAGCGAGGTTGAAGGATGAACGTCATTATTCCGCTTGGCATCTTCAGTCTATTGGCGTGGCTTTTTGGGCGCAGCAAGAAAGATCCAAAAGGCGAAGTGATCCCGGGTATGCCCACCGTATCGCGCTCCAAGCAACTACCGCCCGCGAGTGAAGCAGCGTCGCGTAATACAGTGCAATCGCGGCCTGTGACTCCCATCGAAACCCCGCCGCATCCGCAATCGAGTGCAGCGCGCATCAAGAGCCCCCTCCCGGGCGTCACGGATAGTCAATGGCAGGGATTAGTATTGGCGTTGGCCGATACGGACAATCCAGCCGATATCGACGCTTATGGACGCATCGGTCCGTGGCGCCTCCACAGCAACCAACTAGAGCCGTTGGGGCTGACGAAGAATTCCCGTCAAATTAAGGTAGCGGGGAAATCGCAATGGACAAGCGACTGGATCTCTCCCATGACCAAGGCGCGCTTTGCGACCGACCGGCAAGCGCAATATGACGCCTTGGTCAAGCTCATGCGCGACATCATCGACCCGACCGTCAAGATAGATCCAACCAAGCCCACAGCCACGATCGAAGGTAAAAAGCTCTCGCGCTCCGGCATGCTCTCACTCATTTTGCGCGCTGGCCCTAAGGGGGCTATTGAATGGCTGCAATCGCCCCAGCAACGAAAAGACTTTGCGTATACGACCAAAATCTGGCGTCGAGCTAACGGTATTTTCTAACCACCATTTCGGAGGATTGCCCAATGTTGAAGTATTACAAAACCCAAGTTGGAAATGACACCGTGCTCATGGGGGAAATGACGATCCCCGATATGCTCGGGAACGAGGTAGTGTGCAAGGGCGAGAGCAACCTCTCCGAACTTGAACGTGCGATTGTGGCGGGTAATGATCCCGTGGTCCTTATGGGATTCAGCTTTGGCGGGGCGCTCAAGGGACTGAAAAAGATCGCGAAGAAAGTAGATCCGGTTAAACTCGTCAAGCAGGCCCCGAAGATCGCCGAAGCGATCGGCAAAAAAGAAGTGCTATCCAAGGCATTGACGGCGGCCAAGGCTTCTCCGCTGGGCGCCAAGCTCGGCATTGCCGTGGCAACCATCAATGCCGTAAAGGCTGGTTCCCCTCAGGCGAAAAAGACGGTGCAAAACGTCGAAGCGCAAGCCAAGGCGGGGAACGAAACCGCTAAGACCGATCTACAGGCGTTGACCGTCGCGAAAGATCTGGTTCAGGAAACCGAAGCGCACAATGCCGAGGTAGATCAAATTCAGCAAGAACGCAAAGATCGCAACGCCGCCATCTACAGATCGCGCTACTTGCATGGGGCGCGCGCGGGCTTTGGCGAGTAACTGAAACGGTCGTTAACCTCTTCGTCCAAAGGAAACTACTATGGTCGTTCTCATGAATCCCAAGGTCGCTGAAGAGCAAGCCAAAGCGCAAGAGAGGCAAGAAGAAGCAGCGGCCAAATGGGCGCGCACCCTCGATACGTCACCCCAAGCCGCGGACGACGTCGAAAAATTCCTGGTCAAGCTCATTCGCACGTGGCCCAAGGTCTATCGTTTGGGTGATCTACACAAGCTCGCGATGAACGCCAACGCGACCATTGACAAGTTGCAATCCGTGATGATCAACAAGGCGAAGCAACCCGAGCTTTGGAAACAGCGCAAAATGGCTGTGATGAAGGCCATCGTCGACATCAACGAAAACCCGGACGCCAACGTCGTCAATGGAACTCAACGCCATACGGATATGTTCCGCGCGTTGACGGGGCCTTATATCGAGCTCTACGCCAAAGACGTTTACGACCAAGGCGCCATCGGAAACGCGGTTGTTTCCGCCTACGAAGGGGTCGAAGATCTGGCCAAGCGTGCATCCGTCGTCATCAAGGACGCGGCTAACAAGGCGTCCGAAGGTATGGGCAAGCTCGCCAAGGGTGCGGCCGTGGCGGGCGGACTCTACATAGCCTATAAGCTGGCGAAGAGGTAACCGCTATGCCCCCGCGTCGATCTGGTAACCCCACGGCCGAAACCATCCGTGCGTGGTTAGCGCAACAAGCGTTCCACGTCTCTAATGACGATACAGGCACGCTTGAACGCGTGACGGCCTATCACGTCAACGCCAAGAAACAGCAATCGGGCGTCGTCTATCAAGCGACCTTCAAGAGTGAGGCTATCGATCCTGATAGCCTCGCCACGCTGGCCGAAGAAATGGTCAGCGAGCTAGAGAACGACGCTACGGTGCTCGGGACGCAACAAGTCTATGAGCTTTTGCCCTACTTCCGCAAATCGGGCAAGGGAGCGCGCAAGGTCGTTCGTATCGACGGCACGCACGGGGGAGAGTCTCGCGATCTATCGAGCGAAGCGCCGACCAACGAAGGCGTGCTTAGCATGGCCATGCGCCATGCTGAATTTGGGTTCCGTCAAGCCGCACTCAACGGAACGCAAATTCACGACCGGCTTGTCAATCGCATTGACAAACTCGAAGAGGCACTAGACCGAGCATTAACGGCCCGACTTGACTACGCGGCGCGTGTCGAAGCCATGATGAGCAAGCAGCACGAACGTGAAATGGCCGCGCGCGAAATGAAGATGCGCGAAGAGCGGTGGGCGGAAGTGACGCAATCGTTCCTCCCGCTGATTCCGGGCTTGGTCAATTTCTTGACCGGCCGCAAGATCACAACGGCTGCGAGTGATCCGGTCGTCAAGCAAGCTATTTTGCTTTATCGCTCATTGAGCGAAGAGCAAGGGATCAAGTTTCTCGACATTTTTAACGAGAAACAAAAGATGGCCTTCCTTCAGTTGGTCGATATGGCCAACAAAGGCGATGCGGCCGACCGAAAGCAGATCGACGGCATGACGAAGGGCGAAATCATCACCCTTCGCGACAAACAACAGAAAGGACAATAACCCATGCGAATCTCAAACACCGAATCAACCCCGCCTCAACCCGTCGAATGGCTGGAACCCGTAGCTGAGAAATTGGGCAGCTACGCCAAGGCCATTGAACTTCACTTCACGGGCATGGGGCCTGTCGTCACACGCGAAATGTTCACGGGCATAGGGCGCGTACTGGATGACCAGGCGCGAACAATCGTTGCATGCCAAGCCAGGATGGATTTGCTCACTGCCAGACTCGACGCTGTAACGGCCGTTAAGGTCGTTGACAAGGGACACGACAAGGGCGGGAAGTAACCGCCATGCGACGATGGGCCAGGGCGGGCGCTTTGTGCGGCGCCCTGGCCCTGGGATGCGGGGATATCGTCAACAATTACTATGTGGCCGACGACGGCGGCGCTGACGAAACAACGAGCGAAGGAGCGGACATGACCGATCTAGTCAATAGGCTCAATATCACGGGTGGGTCGGTCGTGATTCCCGCCGCAACGGTAACCCCGATCATTGTGGCCGAAGCGCGATGGCTTGATGGCGTAGCGCGCCCACTAGAGGTTACCCTCATGCCCCCCGAAGTCATCGAACCCGGCGCTTTGCCGTTGACAGGCGTCCGAAAGATTGCGGCTATTCAGTTTGGCATTGATGGGGCTCCCGCTATCACATTTTGGGCGGATTGGGGAATGGGCAATGGGCTAGCCAATTTCGTTGGACAGACGCGCCAATTTCTTGTTCAGGGTTTCGGCGGAAACAAGATCACTGTCACGGCAGGTTACGTCAAAATCTTCGCCATTGCGGCCTATGGCGTCGACCCAGCGGGGGTCTATGCGCCTGCTAGCGCATCGGCGCAACGGCTATCCGCAACGGCCGTTCCTTCTGTTTCGCCGCAAAGAACAAGTTTCCCGCGATATTCGCAATGGTCAGAGGTACCGGCAACGGTTACGGCCGCTGGATTGTTTCTCCCGCCCTTTGCGCGAAGGGTCAAGATAGGTGGACAGGAAAACCCCGCCGCGGTACTTCCACTCACGGCTTACTTTTTGCCTATCAATAGCGGTAACCCCGCCATTCGCCCACGATGGGCGTTTTCACTAGACCCGACTGTGCTAGACAATGGCGATATGTGGGTTGAGGTTCCCGAAGGAGCGGGGCAACTAGTTTTCGACAACCCTAATGGGGTTGATGCCAACGTGCTAGCTCAATTTGAGATAGGGATTTAAGACCATGAGCACGCAAACCGTCATCGGCTCGAAGGTAGCGCAAGATGTCAACGTCGTAGGTGGCGGGGGTCCTCTATCAACGATCCCCGTCAATCAACTGCAACCCGCCGTCAGTACCACGTCGAGTGTTCCCGGCAATGCGGCGTCTGTTTTGTTGCTTTCGTCTAGCGCGGACAGATTAGGCGCCAGCATCTACAACGACCAAGGCGCCAACACAGCTACGCTCTACGTCAAGTTTGGAGGCGCCGCGAGTCTTACGGATTTCAAGATCGCCATTCCGCCAAACAGCTACTACGAATTTGCCTTTCCCTGCTTCACGGGTGAGGTGTATGGCATTTGGAGCGCAGCTACAGGAAACGCCCGTATCAGCGAAGAAGAAAGCAACTAGGTTTGGCTCCCCCATGCCGCTATTCGTCCCTCCTGCTTACGTGTTCGTTTTCCCCGCTCCCGTCGTCACAACGGGAGGCGGGGCTTCCGATCTGGTGAGCTTTCCGGCATCGGCCGTTCAACCTGATACCAACTATCAAGTCATCCTGACGCGCGCTGTAGCCGTGGCAGGCTCCAATGGGCAGATAGCGGTCATCAATAAGACCACCGTGGGTTTTGAGATCCAGGACCAAACGGTAGGTGGCGGTACTTGGGAAGTAGCAATAGCACGCGAGCAACGGATCTAACCCATGCCTTTGTTTGTTCAACCCACGCCTAGCTTGATCGTACTCAAATGGTCGGGCACGTTCACCATTACCGCCGCTACCGCGACCGAAAACATCGCGCGCGATGGGTCGTCCTTCAATCCAGCGGGGTATAGCGCGGCAGAGCGCGCGGCTTTCGGCTACCCGTGGGGCAGTCTGCCCGCGGGGTATCGAGCTCAGTTGATTGACTTGCGGTATACGCTCTTTCGCAATGCGAGCGGAACTGCGGGTGGGACTGTGACATTCCGGTTGCGCAAGAACGATGCGGTGAACATGAATTCCGATGCGGCATTTGCCGTGACGCCGTTTCCCAATGGCCCCCATGTCGC
>WBZQ01002531.1_pt1 | contig 11379 bp, 6 predicted proteins | sample 5204251 | NCBI WGS metagenome assembly WBZQ01 (sample SAMN12412402, study PRJNA552823) | activated sludge metagenome | isolation source: activated sludge from nitrification reactor of wastewater treatment plant... | place: USA: Virginia | collected 2017-09 | reverse complement strand
GACGGGCTTGGGGTTTGAAGTCAGAACGCTTATCGATGAACAGGCGACTCGTCAGAACATCATTCACCTGCTGGCGGATGATATCGGCCCGCAGACCAAGGAAAACGACCGGATCGTGTTCTATTTCGCTGGGCATGGGGCGACCAAGGAGAAGGCGGATAAGACCTACATGGGGTATATCCTCCCCCATGACTACAATCCAAGCAAACATAGTGCGACAGCCATTTCCTTGCAGCAACTGCGGGAAGCCTCCTCTGAAATTAAAGCCAAACATATGTTGTACCTGATGGACTCATGTTTCTCCGGAGGGTTGTTGGCAGGTCGTGGGCGGATGCCGACGGCGGGGACGGCGGGCTATCAATATCTGCTGAACATTACCAAGGGCCGAAGCCATGTGGTGATTGCCGCGGGTGGCAAAGATCAAACGGTGAAGGAAGAAGGGGGAAGCGGGGTCTTCACCCGAGTGTTTCTTGATGCGCTGTCACAGCGTTCCGACATGCCCTGGGCCAAGGATGGCTATGTCACCGCGATGGATCTTGCTTCCTATGTCATGAAGCGCGTTCCGGACCTCGCGCCGCAGCAAACGCCGCAGTACGGACATCTGGAAGGAGAAGGCGATGTCGTAGTCGACATCTTTCAACCACTCGATGTGTCGGGGGGAGACGAGCGGGCACATAAGATCTTCGAAGCTGAACAGGCCTTGAAGGCTGAGGAGGCCCTTCAACGGGCCAAGCGCAAACGCAATATCGTGGCGCCGGGTTTCTAAGATCGGTGCGTGATCTGCACCGTTCTCCGCAACGCACCTATTAGGTAGGGAGACCGAATCATGAAAGGGATCCTGTTCTCTTTCGTGGTGATTCTCACCACGTTCACTTTCACTCCGGTATTCGCGAGGGATCCCGGAGGTCCTGAGCAGCCGGAGATATCCGAGAAGCCGCTCTTCTCACTGAGGACCGACGACCGCGAGCCGCTCTTCGGCGATCGGTTCACGCTAAAGGCCGGCTACAAGATTTGGGTGGCGAAATGGCAAGCACAGACGTCCGCATCCTTGTCGACCTCCACACAGGTCAATACGGATCACCCTTCGGTCTTGAATGGGCCGACCGTGACGGGAATCGTAAAACTCCGTGACGACGAGTGGTTCAACGCGTTGGTACTCAATTTTACCTGGCTTCGGGATGGGTTCGATTTTGCCGAGCAAACCTCTAACGGAGCGCACTTCTTTGCAAATCGAAGAGATTATACACTGACGGCAAGTTTGGCGATTTGGCAGGGATTCGGGATTTTCGGAGGGTATTACAACAGTCGCCAAGAGTTTACATCCCAGCCAAACGTGGCCCTGTCCCCGGCATCCTTCGAGCGACACTCACGGACTCTAGATGGTCCCATTTTCGGGGTGTTTGGCAATGTGCCGGCTTCTGAACGTGTGGTTTTCTATGGGAATCTTGCCTATGCGCAGCTCAAGTTTCGCGGCATTTGCAATTCTCCGAACGCTTGTGCCGAGACAAATTCTGCGCAGGGATTCATGAATGAGATCGGGATCAACATTACAGGACCTCGGGTTTGGCGGATTGGGACCGAGTTGCAGCTTGGGTTCAGGGCGCAGATCATCCAAAAGAATTTTGGGATAAACGCCACTGGCGGGCCTCTCAACGGATCAGATCAACATCCTCTGCACGACCTCACTTACGGTCCTGTCTTCACTCTCAACGCGGTCTTCTAGTCTCATGATCTACCATAGGGGGCAATATGAAGCGTCTTGCTCTTATCTTGGGCGTTATCGTGATGAGCGGATCCTTATCGGCATGCTCGCTTTGCAGCTTCTTTTGCGACACTCCAAGAAAGCCTGTTAAGCCAGTCTTCGCGGGTCGGGTGCTATCCAATGCTGGTAGCCCAATCGATGAAGCGCGGGTGGAGGTCAATAACCAGACTACTGCGACCGATCGACAGGGCTACTTTAAGCTTCAGATAGTCTCTTCCGAACGCTACCTGGTGACGATCAGGAAAAAAGGATTTGCGCCGCTCTCGAAGATCTATCAAAAAGGTGTTGAAGGCAGGACCTGGGTGCTGACCCAGGCGACCGTGGTAACGGTCGACCCCACCAAGCCGATCATTGTCCGCGATGTCCTAAGTCCGACCGCCTGCATTGGCTCGCGCCTGCCACGGAATGAGTGGGAACGACTGGAGGTCATCGGCCCTCTCCTCTCTGGCGTGAATAAAGATGCGATGAACTTTGCGTACAAGCTAGGCGATTGTAGTCCTGGGATTACGGTTGCGATTCCTGCAGGGGCGTTAGTTGCTGACGATGGACAGTCTCCTACTGGCACTGTTGAAGTCTCCGTAGCGACAGTCGACATTTTTTCCCCTGACGCGATGCCGGGCGACTTCAGTGTGTTGCTGCATCGGCAAAATGGGAAAGACGGCGACTCCGAGACATACAAGGATGAGAGAGAGCGACTCGCCGATCAGGGGCCACTCACGCGCAGAGGATTCATGCAGACGTTTGGGGCGGGATTTGTCACCATCTCCTCCGGCGAGAAAACATTTCAGCTCAAGCCTGGCATGAAGGCCAAATTGACCATTCCGATCGATCCTACCGAGCGCAAGGAGTTGAAAAGGCTCAATGTACACCCGAAAGAATCAGTTCCTCTTCTACTTTACGATGAGCGCCGTGGGGTCTGGATTGAAGAGGGAACGGCAGTTCTCAATGCGCGGAAGGATGCTTACGAAGCCGAGGTAACCCATTTCTCAGCCTATAATATGGATGTTGTGTTTCAGGAGCAGTCCTGTGTTCAATTCGACAGCCGTCTTGTCAATGGATCGTACCATCTTCGCCTGGTCATGCCGGCGATTCCATTCAACCCACCAACTCTCCCTCCGCATGAATTCGATATTTCCAACGGAACTCCTTCCTGTGGATTGGCCGATCCGTTCGAATGCTACGTCCACGCCGCATGGAATTTACCAAGTGTGAATCAATACCCTGACCTGTCGCAGCAGGCCAACCAAGTAGGCTTCATCCCGAGCAAGAGCGGGATCGAGATCGCTAACTTTCGAGTCAATCTTGGGCAGAAGCATGGAGCGATTGCGTTGCCGCCTAGTTTCGATACGGGTTCAAATAGTTATCCTGCTTGCTCTGGTGTCACAACAGGGGCCAAAGTCATTCTGACTGATAAGCCCCCCCTCAGTCTGTCCCTGACTTCGACTCAGGCGGGTGCACAGGTTACGCTGAACTTCCCCGGTATCTACTGGGGCCCAAACATGACGATTGTTTCATTTCATGGCGACGATGGAGTTCGGATTCAGTGGTGTACTGTCGTCGGTGCAGAACTCTGCGATGTCAATTCCAGTGGGTGGCAGGTCTTTGGAAGTTCAGGCGGTCCTACCAATGGCATTGTTCCAGGAGGTCGGGGTGCCTCGTCATATATGTTCAATACAAGTCAAATTGCGACGGCGGGGGTCTACAAGTTCCGCATCAAGGCTCATGTAGGAGATCCGTCGTTTTCTGCGGGTGGGATTGATACGGCTGCCAGTGATCCAGTGGAAGTCCGGGTGACCAAACTGACGATCCAAAACGATATCGGTCTTGCCATCACATCGAACCCGACGCCCTACGGCAAAATCGTCCGTATGCGAACCCACAAGACGGATCCGACTCTCGCCGCTGCCGAACGTCTTTCTCCCGATGGTTGCCTGGCGGACCAAGGCGATGAGTTTACTGGTGCGAGGACGTTTGATGTCACATACCTGAAATGGAACTCCGTTACACAAACATGGAATGAGTCCTACATGACCCACGTTGGGTTAGGATACTGGGTTGAAAATTCCAGCAATTCGCCGAGCTGCCCTAGCAGCTGGGCCAAACGATTCTTCATCGAACAGGGGCCCTCAGATGCAACCAGGCACTATCGGTACTTTCAGTTTGTGATACCCAATGGGAATCATGCAGCTGGAAGCGGAATTACATTGACTGTTACAGGTAATGCTGGACCCGGAGAACCTGCCACAGTTAGCGGATCCGGTATCAACCAACCTGTATCGGATGTTGGCACGAACCCCATCGCTGATGGAGTAGGGGGGTAAGGTATGCTGTCGGCTCCGCCTGCTGACGCTGCCTTGCCGCCAAACCGAAAGCGATCTGGTGAGTTCAACGGGGTGGGGTGAGGGCACGGGTGTGCTCACGAGAGGCGTTACTGACAGTGGTCAGGCCGAAGGCTGCTTCCGCCCACTGGGCCGGCTGGTCAGGGTTGGCGACGAGCGTGACCCCCCGCATCTGGGCGTGAAAATTCTTCAGATAACCTTGGCTCTCTTCGACAGGCTTCTCTGACGCCGACAGGGCATCGAGCGGGCGGGTGCTGGCCACTGCCTTGATGGTTTCGGCACCGAACGGACCGGTAATGCGGAAACCCGAACGTGCATGTCTTCCACCGAACGTATAGGTCTTGCCCGCCCGGACAAAGGCGTCGTCTACAAAGAGATTAGGAACCAGGTGTACGACCGTGCCGTCGGCCTGATAGTAATCGACTTTCAAGAACGCATCGCGATTCGAGCGAACGGAAATTTCCAACTCCTCGCCTTCTGTATAGACGTCACCTGCCGGTTTGTTCGTCCAGAGCTGCAAGTCGAAGGAGGAGCCCTCCGTCAGCACGGGGATCTGCGCCGCGTCCGCGACCTGCTTCGCGGTCGCTTTCTGCTGAATCACGTCATCGAATTTCACGGGGCTGATCTTGGCGGTGATGGAGACGCAGATTTCCTGTCCCTTCTGCTCCTGCTTGTCGACGTGGATCTGCTCGAGCAGGCCTGAACTGGCCGTCGTGATGATGTCATCCTCCAATCGAAAATTCTTCACCGTGGACGTGGATTGCACAAACACCCGATGGGTGCGGACCGCCTGCTCCTGAGCCAGGGCCAGGGCCGCTCGCTTGGCCAGAGCAGGGGTCTGGTTGTCACCATAACTGTAGCAGCCTGTTCCGGAAACAGTCTCCAGCGGTGAGGAAGCCAGGACCGAATGCGTGGGCAGCGTCCAGCCAATAATTATCACCATCATACAAACCAAGAGCCGAGTCCAGCGAGGTGTCATGGTGGGGATGGGTGGTCTTCTCATGGCCATCGAGTATCGTCCCTAAAATGAGCCTGTTGGAAAAACGATCTCTATTTCCAGGAGGGTATTGTGCCTGGAATGCGCTAGGAAAAGAAACGGAGACATAAGGACCTCCAAGGCGAATCAGCTGTCCCATCCTGCCTCAGAGCGTTACTGCTCATCTGTAGCATCTTGCCCTGAGTCGCTCGTACTGTCTGCTCTGAAAACTTCGCAATTATCTATTTATCCGCTATTTTTTGCGATGCCGACTCTGCTCTTGTGAGGCACGGGTATTGATAGATAAGTTTTCATAAAATCTGGCGTGGAAGTTCGTCTGGGGCAACGATGTCGGATCAATCATAGGGCATCAACTCGTGTCGTATGCCATATCTGGCAGAAAGGGAATTCCCATGGACGGGAGCACGAGTTCATTACGCGCAGTTTTGGTTCTGACGGTGATGACGAGTCTGTTTTCGGTGACGGTCAGCGAGGGGCAGACCACCTCGATTACATCGTCGGGGTTGGGCACAACGATCTCACCCCCTAGCATCGACCCTGCCGGGAGGCCAAATTACACCATCACCGGGGGGACCAGGCCTGGTGACGGGCCCAATTTGTTCCATAGCTTTGGTGATTTCAGTGTCGGGACGAACAATGTGGCTCGCTTTTTTAATGAGACGGGCCGTGCCACGACGAATATTTTGAGCCGCGTCACGAGCGGAAATCCGTCTGCTATTTTTGGCGAAATTAGCACACAGTCATTCGGCAGCGCTAATCTCTTTCTGATCAATCCTGCCGGCATCGTGTTCGGCCCCACGGCCTCGTTGAACGTCGGCGGCTCGGTGCACTTCAGCACGGCCGATTATCTACGGCTGGGAAGCGGTAACGATCGCTTCTATGCGGATTTGGGCAAGACGAGCCAATTGACGAGCGCACCGGTCACAGCTTTTGGATTTTTGGGTGAGCGTCCGGCAGGTGCCATTACAGTGCAGGGCGCGACGTTGAATACGCACGAACAAGATCCTACAGTCCGGGAACCTCATCGGGCCCTCTCTCTGGTGGGCGGGGATATCTCCCTGTCGGGAGCGAACCTTAAGGCACCGGGTGGAATTGACCTCGTGAGTATGGTCGCAGCAGGAGAGGTGCGGACAGCGACTGTCAGCGGAGTCACTCCACCAACCTCAGGGACAATCCGGATGGTTAATTCAGTGGTGTTGACTGGAGACTCGAGCATTCCCAATTCATCCAGCGGTCCTATCGTGATCCGCGGGGGACAGCTTCTCATGGAGCAGTCCACTATTAGTGCTTCCATCGACCCGGCCGCTGCGTTTCAACAATTCGGTGCCGGCCATATCACCCTCCAGCTGAGTGACACCCTTCGTGCGACCGAGAGCCATATTGTCAGTAACGGCGGTGGGTTCAACCAAGGCACGGTTGCCCTTGAGGCCGGTCAGGCCATTCGCCTGACCAAGAGCACGGTGGAAGTGGATAATGTGTTTGGTGATCCCGGGACCAATAGGGGTTTCGCGGCCCTCAGCGCACCGGTGATCACTTTGGACGGAAGCCACGTCAGTGCAACGGGGCACATTCCATGCTGTGGTGCTTCTGGGGGAGGGTCGATCGCCATCCAGGCAAACCAGTTCCAGATGAAAAATGGTTCGGAACTGACTACCGTGGGAGCCGTCGAGCCAGGGGGTGGCAATATCGTCATCACTGCCACAGAAAATGTGAGCATTGACCACAGCAAGATTGATGTGAGTGGTGGCGGGAATGCCTCCCCCTTTGGAAATCCAGGAGGAGACGCTGGCAATATCTCCATCACGGCTGGCGAGGCAGTCCGTCTCAACCACGCGGAGGTCTTGGCTGAAGGCTCCCCCTCCGGCCCCCGCGCTCCTGGTAACGGGGGAAACATCGTGATCGACGCCGGGAAGAATGTTGTGAGTCAAGCGAGCACGCTGTCAGCCCATTCCGACGATTTGACTGGCGGGAACATCATGATCCAGTCGCGGGAACAGCTCCGTCTTGAAGGAGGCCTGGTCAGCACAGCTGGTGCGCAGGGGGGAACAGTGAACATGCAGGCGGGGCAATTCGTTCTGGACAATGCCAGGGTCTCTGCAAAGGGGGTAGAAGGAGGCGGCAAGATCGCTATTGACGCAACGGACAGCGTGGTCCTACGAAATAGCCCGATCGCTCTCGATGTGAGCGGCAGCAATCCGATACCGATACCGGCGCCGGGAGGAGAAGTCACGATCCAGGCCAACCGAGTCGTCATCAACGACAGCGGCATCAATGCCAATGGTATGACTGCCGGAGGGACCGTCGCCATCAAGGCCAACGAGACGATCCGCATGGATGGGAGCCGTGTTGAGACGGGACTTTCCATTTTAGGTGGGGGTGGGACGGCCGGCAACATCAGTATCCAGGCTGGTGATTCGGTGCGCCTCGTGAACGGCACCGTTCTGGCTGCTGAGAATAGGACGACCGGGAACGCCGGCAACATCGCGATTGATGGCGGTGGAAATGTCGTCGTGGACGGAAGCCGGTTGACCGTCGAGGCGAGACGTGGAGAAGCGGGACAGGTTCAGGTGTCTGCCGGTGACGCGGTGCGGCTCGTCAACGGGACGGTGGTGAGTGCAAATAATCTCCGGCAAGGGCCGGCAGGCCGGGTCGTCCTCAATGCGGGGGGCAATGTCCTCGTCAATGGCAGCCTCGTGACGGCGGAGCCCATTGAGGGTCAGCCCGGACAGATCCATATTACCGCCGGGGAGGCGGTGCGCGTGCTCAATGGCAGCCGACTGACCGTCAATAATAATGGTATCGGTCCTGCCGGAATCCTCACCATCCAGGCCGACACCAGCGTTGTGGGAGAGAACAGTACCTTCGTGGCCCAAACGGGCCAAGGCCACGGCGGTACGATTCAGATCACCGCGCCGGATCAAGTGCGACTGACGAACAGTATCGTCAGTACCGGAGTGGGAGGTTCAGCCGCTTCGGTGGGCGGTAGCATCGCGATCACCTCGGACACGGTTCGCGTGGAGAACGGACGGATCGTCAGTAACGCCAGCAATGGTTCCGGGGGCAGCATCACCATCAAGACGAATGACTTCCGTCCCGATGAGGCGAGCGTCGTGGAAGCCCAGTCGCTCAGTGGTGGTGGGACCAACGGCACGGTGACGATTCAGCCGTTGCCGTAATGCGGTGGCTGACACCAAGGGGAACCATACGATGGCAGGGCGACCGCCTCGATGTGCCGGCCCGCCTCGTGATTGACAAATGAAGCTCGTCCATAGATGAAGACAACCGAACAGGGGGGAGAGTTTCTGCGAGATCTGGAAGGAAGACTGTCATGGACAGGCGGTGGTATGTCATGCGATCGGTGTGGTTGATGAGCGTCCAGATCGGGCTGTTGTTGTGGGTGTCGCTGACCCAGGCGCAGACGACGTCGATTACGTCGTCTGGGTTTGGCACGAAGGTCACTCTGAATGGCGGGGCGCCCGTGCCCACATACGACATTACCGGCGGGACCAGACCCGGCAATGGCGCGAACCTTTTCCATAGCTTTGGCGACTTCAGTGTCGGTACGCATGACATCGCACGCTTTGGGAATGACTCTGGGCTTCCCACGACGAACATTCTCAGCCGGGTCACGGGAGGACAGACCTCGAATATTTACGGGATGATTCAGACGGCGGGGTTTGGAAGTGCGGCCTTGTGGCTGATTAACCCCGCCGGTGTCGTCTTCGGTCCTGCGGCTTCGCTGAATGTCGGTGGCTCAGTGCATTTCAGCACGGCGGACTATCTGCGGCTTGGCAGCGGCAACGATCGCTTCTATGCGGATCTGGGCAAGACGAGTCAACTGACGAGCGCACCGGTCACAGCCTTTGGATTTTTGGGTGAGCGTCCGGCAGGTCCTATTACTGTGCAAGCGGGAAATCCGCTTGCCGTCAGTGAAGGAAAGGCGATTTCCCTGATAGGCGGAGATATCTCAATCACAGGAAGGACTCTTTCCGCCCCAGGAGGACAGATTAACTTGGCGAGTGTGGCAGGCGCTGGTGAAGTGGTGCCGAATCAGCTAGGTCAGGCGCCTGTCCTCAGTCTCGCGAAGGTATCCCAACAAGGCACGATTCAACTCACAGAAGGAGCGATTTTAAGAACAAGTTCGACTACGGGCGATGGTGGCCCAGTTTTTATCCGTGGCGGACAGTTAGTGATGGAAAATGCAGGGATTGAAGCAGTTACAACCGCTCCTCGTCAGTTTGACTTTAGTTTTACTGTTATGACTTGTTGCAAAGGTGGAATAGTCGATGTTGTTGCTGACTCTGTCTTGCTGAAAGGAAGTACCGGGGGGGCCGCCGGAAAAACTATTTATACCAACAATCAGGGGGACATTACCTTTAGCACAAACGAGTTGACGCTGGATAACGCAAAGATTGTCACCGACGGGTACAATGTACCAGTGCTCGATATGAATCGGACGGGGCACATACGTGTCCAAGGTTTGGAGGGAGCCAACTCATTTGCAAATCATGTCTTTCTTCGAAACCAAACCGTTCTTAATACAGATGGATTCTTTCTAGACGTGGGGGGAGGCAGACCTGGCGGACAGATCAGCGTACAAGCAATCGACATCGACATATCGAATACCAAGATATTGACCAACCAAGGATCAATAAGCTTGGATGCAACAAAAACCATCCAGAGCGGTGGTCAGAACATCATTCAGAATGATTCCGGCTTCACTATCAACATATCAGATCATAAAGGCATCGTACTGAAAGCCGGCGATTCTATTGATTTGACAAGGGGCGATCGAGTGGAAGACCTCACAGCGGGTAGTATTCACGGTGGGACTTACCAGGCTCCGCCCATTTCTCTGCTGGCTCCAAACATCTCACTGAAAGGCACATTCATAGGCGTTAATGGGGCTTTATTCGCCGAAGCAGGGAAAGTTAGCCTGCGTGGCACCGATATTGAGATCGCCGATGTATCAACGATAAGCACTACAACCTCGGGGGGGATCTCCGCTATTGGTGGCGGTAGCGCAGGTAGTATAAATATTTCAGGTTTGGCCGATGGGACGAGTGCAAAGAGTATTCGCATCCTTCAAGGGAGTAAGCTTACGAGCGAAGTCCCCGGTGCAAATGCATTCGGAACTGCGGGGAGTATTGAACTAGATGGTCAACAGGTAATTTTTGACGGTGCGCAGGCAACGGCCAGTCATGCCGGAAGTGGAAGGGGTGGTGACATCACTATCCATGCAGCCGAATTAATACTTGCCAACAACTCGAGGATTGGGGCAGTTTCCACCTCTACCAGCGCTGGTGCAGCAAATGCCGGCAATATCAATATCACTTCAACCGACAGTACTCGCATTGCGAACAGCACTGTTTCGACTTCTGCCATCCAAGCGTCCGGCGGAAATATCACACTGAATGCTTCCAATCTGATACACCTCCGCAATAGTAAAATCACCACTTCGGTGACCGGTGGAACGGGCAGTGGCGGAAATATCAGCATTGACCCACAGTTTGTGGTGCTTGAACACAGCCAGATTCTAGCCCAGGCAACAGCAGGAAACGGCGGGGCGATCTCCCTTGTCGCCGAAACCCTGCTGATTGATCCTGCAAGTGTGATTAACGCAGACTCTAAGAACCAAACGCTGAATGGCACAGTTAATATCCAAGCCCCCATTCAGCAACTATCCGGCGCCATCGCCCCGCTGCCCCAAGCTTTTGCGGTAGCGACCAATCTCTACGGTCAGCGTTGTGCCACCCAGAAGGGCGGTCAATTCAGCAGCTTCGTGGAAGGGGCGCGAGATGGCGTTCCCCCGCAACCAGGCGATCTGATCCCAAGCCCGTTGCTGTTGGAGTCGGATGGCGCTTCTCCAAGCCTGGGCTTGCAGTCATCAACAAGTCTTGCCGCAATCCGTCTCGGACTTCCTAACTTGGACCAGACGCCTCATAGCCTGACAATCGTTACCGGCTGTCGAGCCTAAGCTGTTGATCGGTTCCGGCCCAGGCCCTGTTGCCCGGATGCAAAGACCTTCGCAGCCAGGCCGACTGTGGAGAATACGTGCCTTATACGAGCGTGAGCCCTGTGTAACGCCGGCGAAGTGAAGCGCGAGGGATTCATTCGCTTTTTCAGAGTTCGATTCAGATCAAGTGTCCCTTCCTGCCTCAGGGCCGCGGTAGGGCTCTGTAGCATCTCGCCCGTATTGCCATCGCCTCTATTTTTCTGAGATTTTTGTAACCCTCTATTTTCTTGTCGTTTGTTTCGACTCCTGCTCCATTGCGCGCAAG
>WBZQ01002662.1_pt1 | contig 11380 bp, 6 predicted proteins | sample 5204251 | NCBI WGS metagenome assembly WBZQ01 (sample SAMN12412402, study PRJNA552823) | activated sludge metagenome | isolation source: activated sludge from nitrification reactor of wastewater treatment plant... | place: USA: Virginia | collected 2017-09 | reverse complement strand
GTCGGCCGGGTCGCATGCGCCCCGGCGCAGTCGCCGCAACCGCGCGCGTCCTGCGCGGAGGTCCGTTGCACCTGCCCGTCGCCGCGGCAGCAGCTCGCGTCGCGCTGGTGACCACAGTCGGCACCCAGCAGCTCGAAGGCGCGTAGGTGCGTGATCTCGCAAAAGCGCGCCACGCGCGCCTCGACGTCGCCGTGTTCGAGCTCGGCCGCGCCCGGGCAGTTGCCGCACACGCCGCGCAGCGTGCAGCGCCGGCAGACGGCGTCGCTCTGCCAGGTGCGCGCGCGCAGGGCCGGAAAGAACTCGCGCCAGCCGCGCGCGAAGCTGTCGTGGCTCAGGTCGAAGGCGTTGCGGCGCGAGAGCTGGCAGAGCTGGAGTCGGCCATAGGGGTCGACGGTGAAGCCCAACTCGCCCGCGCCGCAGGCGTAGACCGGCTGGGCATCGTCCGAGGCGGCCACGGCGCCCGCGCGCAGCGCGGCCAGCAGCTCGGCGTGGGCACGCTCCTGGAGCGCCCGCGCGTGCTCGTCGGCGCGCTCGGCCGCCAGCGCCTCCTCGGCCGAGAGCTGCAGTTCGCCGTTGCGGTTGGCGCCGCAGTCCACGCGCGGGTTGAGCAGGCTGTCATGACGGAACTCGACGCCCAACTCTTCCGCGAAGGCCCGCAGTCCTGCGAGCTCGTGACGGTTCCAGGCCAGCGCCATGGTCTTGAGCTTGAGCGGCACGCCGCGCGCGTGCAGGCGCCGGATGCCTTCCAGGCAGCGTTCCCACGAGCCCGGGACGCGCGTCACGCGCTCGTAGGTCGCGCGCGTCAGGCCATAGACGCTGACCTCGACGCACACCGGATGGTACTCGGCGAACAGCTCCGCCAGGCGCTCCGTGACGAGCGTGCCGTTGGTGAAGACGGTCACGCGCAGGCCGCTGCGCAGGGCGTGCAGATACAACTCGGGGAAGTCGGGCCGCAGCAGCACCTCGCCGCCCGTCAGCAGCAGGTCGAGGCCGCCCTCGGCGACGATCTCGTCGACCAGGCTCAGGAGCCGCGCGAGCGGCAGCTCGCGCGCGCGCGCGGCGGCGTCGCCGGCCGGTTGGTTCACGTAGCAGTGCACGCAGTTGAGGTTGCAGCGGTAGGTCGTCTCGAGCGTGCCCTCGAGCGGCGCGCGCTGCGCATAGGCGCCGGCTTCATCGAGCAGGCGCTCGAGCGAGATCGACGTCAGCGGGGCGGGCGCGCTCACGCGTGCTTGCGCCGCGGCACGTTCAGCTCCCGATCGTGCGGTTGACGAGCACCGCGCCGCGCCGGCACACGTTGGGATTGCCACCCACCGGCGTGCTCTTGCAACCGGTCACGGCCATCTCCTCGGCCACGAGCTCGACGCGGCGCAGGCGCGGCGCTTCGTACGGTTCTCTCTTGGCGGCCTGCGGCTGTGTCACGCGGCGTCCTCCGTGGCGCGGCGCCCACGCGCGTCCGCCGAGAATTTCAACACAACCGCGACCGCGCTGCCACTGCCGCTCAGCGGGAGGTCGTGACCGACAGACGCAGGGCCGGATCGCCCAGCAGGCTCCAGCCGTCGACCACCGCCCCGGCCTGTGGGTCGAGCGCCAGGATCTCGGCCTTGGCCTGCCGCACGGCCTCGCCCAAGGCGAGACCAGCGCGCAACCGATCGTAGACGGCCTGCGCCAGCACCACCTGCAGACGCGGCGCGCTGATGCCGGTCGGGCCAACGGCAGCCAGCACGCCGCCATCGGGCGCGAGCAGCAGCGCCTCGTTGATCGACGGGCCCCAGTCGTACTGATACCACTGCGACTCGCAGGCCCACGTCATGAGCAGCGACTGGCGTCCGCTGCCGGCCAGGCCGGCTGCGTCGGAGGCCAATAGCAAGCCCTCGTCGCCCCAGGCCTCCGGACCGCCGTGGCCGAAGTAGTGCACCACCTCGCGCCCGCCGCCCAGCGCGGCCAGGAGCTTCGCGCGCGCCTGGGCCGCGCCGTCCTCGCGCACGTCGGCGAATTCGGGCTTGAACGGCAGGGCAGCCGCGACTCGATCGGCCATGTTGCGGAAGGTGCCGTCCGCGGCCGAACCGCTGTCGTCGACGGCGAAGAGCTCGCGGCCGGCGAGCTGCGCGAGCATCGCCTGCTGGCCTTCGATCTTGTCGACGAGCGCCGTGGCCTGCTCGGGCGTCTGCGCCGGCAGCCGGCCGATGGCCACGTCCGGCCGGCCGTCGCCGTCGAGGTCGGCGTAGCGATTCTCGGACGGGATGCGCCCGAACTGGCCGTCCCAACCGTCGAGCGAGGGGACGTACGACACGAGCCCAGCGCCCGTGTCGCCGCGCGGATCGAAGGTGTCGTCGCCGAACAGCAGCACGTCGCGCACGTGCGCGCGCTGGCGCGCCTCGCGCAGCAGCGCGTGCACGGCTTCGGCTTCGAACAGCCCGGAGGCATAGCGGTCGTAGGCGCGCTCGACGTCGACCACGAACGGCCGCCGCCCTTCGGCCGCTTTCAGTTCCGCAAGACGCGCGGCCTGCGGCAGGAAATCGGCGTGGCTGACGATCAGGTAGTCGGTGGCCGGGGGCAGCTCGAAGCGGGCGTCATAGGGCGCCAGACGCTCGGCCGTGACCTTCGCGCTCGGCTGCGGCAGCCTCACGTCGACGTCGACCGCGTCGAAGAAGACGAGCCCGTGCTCGGGTGGCTCGTCGCCGCCCGAGGCGACGTAGGTGAAGCTCAAGGCGTTGCCGCTGGCCAGCAGGGCCGTGCGCGGCACGCGCGTCTTGAGCTCGGCCGCCACCTGGCCCTCGAACTCGAGCGTGCCGAGCGGCGTGCCGTTGAGTTCGGCCGTGACGCGATGGACGTGCCGCGTGGCGCCCGAGAACAGCAGGCGCACGCGCACCTGACCGTTGCCCGGCGCGAGCCCCGGCAGGTCGAAGGCGTAGGGACCGGCCGGCGTGTCGTGCGACAGCACGTCCCAGACCCACGGGTCGGCAGCACGCGGCGCGAAGGGCGCATAGAGCAGATCGTGCTCGATGCGCGTCAGCCCGGCCGCCGCCAGCCCGGAGCGCGTGAAGGCCACGCGCGGCGCGCCCGGCCGTTGTCCAGCCCACGTCAGCACGTACCCGTTACGACGCGTGTAGTCACTGTCGAAGGCGTCGGCTGCGAAGCTCAGCGCGTCGCTCGTGAGCGTGAAGGGCACCGGGCGTCCGAGGTTGTGGAGGCGCAGCGCGCCGGGTTGTGAACTGAGCGGCGCGGGCAGACCGGCGGCGATCAGGTCGGAGAGCGGCACGCTGACGAGCCCGGCCTCGCGCACTTCGATCTTGAGCGCACCGGCTTCGGCGCGCGCGCGACCGAGGGCCGGCGCGGCCTGCTGGGCGCGCGTCGCGCTCGGCAGCGCACGCGGCGTCTCGCGCAGGCGGCGGCGCGCGAAGGCGCGGGCCGCGCCCGTGCCTTCGTCCGCGCCGTGCTCCAGGCGCCGTTCGACGTCGTCGAAGGCCTCGCGCAGGCGCGCATCGTCGGACGCGTACGGTCCCAGCAAGCGTCGGCCGCCGCCCGTCTCGAGCTCTTCGATCCACAGGCGCTCGGGCGCGGCGACGCTCGTCGCGAGCCGATAGACGAGCGGCGCGGAACTGTCGGGCGCCGGCGCGACGAGCAGCTCTTCGTTCAGGCGCCGACGCAGGCCGCCTGTTTCGGCGTACACGTGGAAGCCGCGCGTGCCACGCTGCGACGCGACGGCGAACTCGAGCGAGCCCGGCAGCACGCGCAGACCCTGCAACGTGGCGCGCGTCAGCAGGCAGGTCTGCACGCCCGGCGTGTCGGTGGGCAGGCCGCCCAACGTCACCACGCCCGGCGCGCCGTTCAGGGCGCCGAAGGGGTCGAGCACCGTCGTCGTCAGGCCGCGCGCGCCGCCGCTCACGTCCGGGGCCGTCGTGGGCGCGAAGGTGAGGAAGACCACGCCGCCGCCGCCGCCACCGCCGGGGCCATGACGCTCGCCAGGATAGGCACACCCGGGCGGCAGGCGCGGCACGCACGGATCGTGCGTGATCCAGGCGTCGCCGCCGTTGCCGCCGCGCGCCTGCACCGTCAGCCCGTTCTGATCGCCGCTGCCCACCAGCACGGCCACGGTCCCGCCGGCGCCGCCGCCGCCGCCGCCGTCGTTGTCGGACGGCACGCCCGTGAGGCCGTTCGCCGTCAGCGTGCCGTTGCCGGTGACGCTGCCCGCGCGGATGATCACGATGCCGCCGCCCACGGCACCGCTGCCGGCATCGGGCACGGCAGGCGTGTTGTTGCGCGTCGCCGAGCCGCCGCCGCCGCCCAACGTGAGGCGCGCCGTCAGCGCGCCCAGCGTGGCGGGGAAAGCCGCGCCGCCGAAGCCGCCGACGGCCAGGTTGCTGTCGAAGGAGTTGCCGCCCAGGCCGCCCGCGCCGCCGTTGCCGCCGCCGCCGCCGCCGCTGTTCTGGTCGTTGGACGTCGGGTTGCCGTCGTTGCCGCCACCGCCCGCCGTGCCGGGCGCGCCGCGCGCCCGCTCGCCGTTCGGGTAGCCGTCGCAGCCCGCGCCGCCGGGCACCGTGCCGTCGTCGTCGAACGTGTTCGGGAGCTGGCGCGGCGTGCCGGCCGTGCCTTCGCCTTTGGTGCCGTGCACCAGGCGATTGAAGTTGCAGTTCGAAGTGCTGGTCGAGACGGAGTTGCGGTAGTCGCTGTTGGCCGCGCCCGATCCCACGCCGCCCAACTGCTGCCCGCGCGCGCCGCGAAAGCCCAACCCGTTGACGCTGACCGTGGCGTTGTTGAGGTTCAGGGCGCTGTGCACGTCGAAGGCCAACACGCCGCCCACGCGCCCGTCCCAGCGATAGGCCGTGAGCGTGTTCGAGAGCGACGCGCTCAGGTACTGGCGCACGCGGATGACCTGGTACGTGCGCTGGCCACGCGCGGCCGTGCGTGCGGCCGTGGCATAGCTGTTGAGCAGGCCGCCGCCTGCGCCTGCGCCCAGAATACAGATGCGCTGAGCGCTGCCCGAACCGCACGAGCCCGTGCCCACCGCACCCAGGGCGATGACGTATTCGAAGAGCCCGGCGGAGTTCTGAGCGGTCGCGCCCGAGCCGTTGGCGCCCGTGTTGGTGCACGTGCCGCCGGTCTCGTCGGTGTTGTCGCCGTAGCACTCCGTGTTGGTGCTGGTGATGGTGGCGTCCTGCATCTGCATGATCATGAGCAGGTCGCCGGCGGCGATGGCCGCAGCGCCACCCGGCAGGACGCCGTAGGCGGTGTCGACGGTGACGAACAGCGAACCCGCCGCGCGCGTGCCCGTGCCGGCGTAGTAGCTGTTGATGATCCCGCCGAGCGTGCCGCCGGCTGGGAAGCTGTTGCACTGGGCGCGCGCAGGCTGCGGGCACAACGCCAATGTGAGGACGGTCAGCACGGCCGTTGGATGAAGCGCGCGCAGCGACATGATGCCTACCTTCGCCGCGCTGGCCCGGGAGAGGGCCGCCCTGCGGGCGGCGAACCGAGCGCGGTCTTGCATTTCACGTCCGATACGTCGTGTGGTGCGAGTATGGCATGCAATCGGCGGGCCGTACAGGAGCGCGGCGACCGGCGTTCGCGCGCGGCGCCGCGTCTCGAAAGCGGACAGGGCTGTCGGATTTCAGGCCGCCCGCGCGCGGTTTCTCAGAACGCGCGTCGCGCCAGACGAGCCAGTCGCGCGAGGAGCGCGCGCGTCCGCGGACCGTCCCCGTGCGTGCGCGGCCAGAGCGTGTCGCGCAGCAGCAGGCCTCGCCGACCGGCACTGAGGCCGAAGCGCAGCCGGGCCAGCGACGGCCGCGACGGCGTCACGAACTCGAGCGGGCGCGCCAGGCGCGCCTCGAGCCAGCGCGCCAATGCGGGCGGCAGGTCGAGCAGGCCGGCCGCGCGCCAGCTCGCCGGAAGCGGCACCTCGAGCACCGCGCTCACGCTCAGGAGCGTCGCGCCGACCGCGGCCTGCGCATGCGCGGCGCGCGCCAGGTGAGCCACGCGCGTCGGATCGAGCACGACGCGTTCGATCAGCCGGCGCAGATCGAGCCACTGCGCGAGCGACAGCACGAGGCCGTGCTGGAAGGCCGCATGCAGAGCCAGTTGCACGAGCAGGTCCTCGTCGGCGGGACGCTCGCGCACCTGGCCTTCGCCCGGCGCGCGGCGCTGCCAGAGCCCCTCGCGGTCGAGCGGGTGCAGGCGCGGACACGACACGACCGCGCGATGCAGCTCCAGCGCCAGGTGCGTGCGTGGGTCGCGCCAGCTCCAAGCGTGGTCGGCGTATTCGCCCGGCTCGAACTCCAGCTCGGTCAGGAGGCGCGTGGCGGCGGCCCAGTCGTCGAGCACCAGCAGGTCGACGTCGGCCATGGCGCGCTCGCCGGGCGAGGCGTAGAGACGCTCACTGAGCGCCACGCCTTTCATGGGCAGCGCGCGGATGCCACGCGCGACGAGCCGCGCGCGAACGTCCTCGGCCAGCTCGAGTTGCCACACGCCGCGGCGCAGCAGCGCCCGGCGCGCTTCGTGCAAGAGCGCGCGCACGGATGCCGGCCAGCGTGCGTCGTCGCGCACGGCCTCGTCGAGCAGGCCCGCGACGCCCTGGCCCAGCGCGCCGTCGACCAGCCCAGCCGCCGTCGCCTGGTTGGCCGGCACCGGCGCCGGCCCGCGCGCCAGCCAGGAGCGCAGCCCTTCGCGTACGCCCGTTGACGAGAGCATAGGCGGGGCGTAGGGTACATCGGAGGAGAGGAGCGCGGATGTGAAGACGACAACCCAGGCGCTGAAGCTCGGCCTCGGGGTGAGCGCGCTGCTCGCGGCGGCGCTCGTGCCGCTCTACGGCGACCCGCGTGTGAGCCGCGTCAGCCACGCCGAGTGGGGACGCATGCTGCTCGAAGGGCTCGATCTGGCCGAGGCGCTGCCGCGCACGTCTCCTGCTTCGCTGGTCTTCTCCGTGCTCTCCTGGAAGACCAACCTCGTGCAGAGCGCCGACCGCTACGTGCGGGCCGACGGCGTGGAGCGCGTGAACCAACCGCAGGGCGCGCTGCGCGCCGTGGCCGACCCGGGCGAAGCGGCCTACGCCTTGGCCGTGGCGCGCGCGGGCGACTACCGCGTGCGCGTGCGTCTGTCCGCTCAGGCCAACGCGCCGGCGGTGGTCGAGTTGGCCAAGGCCGGCACGCAGGATCAGGCCTACGAGTTCAGCGTGCGGCCGCCCCAGACGACCGGTTGGGTCGAAGCCGGCGTCGCGCATCTCGCGCCGGGCGCCTGGACCGCCGCCGTCTCGCTGCCGCTCGGCACGGCGCTCGAATCGATCGAGATCGCGCCGCCCTGCCTGAGTCCGATCGAGCCCTTCGGCGGCTGGCGCAGCCCGCAGGTGACCGACACGGTCGATCTGGCGGTGACCATCCTGAAGGCGCTGGAATTGGAGTCGGAGCTGCCGCCCGGAGAGCTGCCGATCGACATTCCGGGACGCAACTTCCGGATGCCCGAAGACACGACGCTGAGCGTGGCCCAGGCGCTGGACGGCTTCGTGGTGGCGGGTGGAGTGCGCGGCCTGCGCGCCGAGGTCTCGGTCGAGGCGCCGGAGAAGGGCCTCTACACGTTGTCGTTTTTCGGCCTGCGCGGCGCGGGCCAGCGCTGGGCCGCGGACGGCTGTCACAAGGTCATCGTGTGCACCGAGCCCGAACCCAGCCGCGTGCCGGGCTGGCACGTGCTCGGCACGCTCGACCTGGCGGCCGGGCCGCACCTGTTCACGCTCGCGCTGGGCCCCGGAGCGACCGTCGAGCGGCTGCGCCTGGAACGGCGCAAGCAGGCGGGCGAGGACTATCTCGCCACGCTGCGACGGGTGGGCTTCGAGCCCGGCCCCGACGGCCCGATCACGCGCGCCAAGGCCGAGGAGGCCATCGCCTTTCTGCGCGAGCGGCGCTTCGCGCGCCCCACGCCCGACTGTGGCGACTGGGATCTGCCACCCTACGGCGACGTGACGATCGCCGACTACGGCGCGGGTGGGCCACCACCTCCTGCGCCGCCGCCGCCGGGCAACCCAGGCGGTGGCCCGCCGCCCAACACGCCTCCGGGCGTACCCCCTCAGAACCCCGGCAGTCCCGTCCTGCCCTGAGACAACGACGCTCCTGACGGCCCGCCGAGGCCGTCAGGAGCGCCTGGCCGTGCTCGCCTACTGCACCGTGTTGGTGAAGAAGTCGAAGGCGTTGGCCACGCTGTTGGGCGCGTCGGTCGGCTGGTTGTACTTGGGCGGGTGATAGGCCCAGTACGGATACGCGACCCCGATCTTGGACGTGCGGTTGCACTTGGCCATCCATTGAATCGACGTCCCGGCCGGGTAGCGGCCCGTCATGTTGACCGTGAACTGGTTGCTCGACTTGCTGGCGGTCGTCGCGGTCCAGGTCGCGGTGCCGGTCCTGCGGTGGAAGAAGACCACGTCGCCAGCCGCGACGGTTTCGTTCTGGCTGTTCTCGTCGGCCGCGTAGCAGTGCACCGACGCCACGTTGGACGAGAAGGTCGACAGGCTGACGAAGTCGAGCAGACGTCCGACGTCCCAGGCCGTCACGCTGCGGTAGTACGGCTCGTTGCGAATCCAGACGTCCGAGATGCCGTCGCTGCCCGAGTCCTTGCGCAGTCCGAAGTGCAGGTGCGGCGCGTAGACGCCCTGCTCGTCCCCGCTGTTGGCGACCCACTCGCCCTTGCTGACGGCTCTGTTGGCCGTGGTGTAGCGGATGCTCGAGAGGTGGTCGTAGCGCAGGTGTGCGTTGTCGTTGCGCAGACCGTCGTTGTTGAGATCGAGGTACAGGTCGAGCTCGCAACCGTTGGTCTGGCCGCACGGACGCGCTTCCACGATCCAGCCGGCCCATGGGGAGTAGACGTTGGTGCCGTAGGCCGAACTCAGGTCGGTGCCGCGATGCGGGTTGGTGCCGTTGACCGCGCGCGGCTGGTTGAACTTGCTCACGACGGCTTGGTAGATCGTGCCACCGTGTGGGCTGCCGAGCGTCACCTGCCCGGCCAGCGTGGTGGTGTTGCCGAACACGACGGTGTAGTCGAAGGCCCTGAGCGTGCGCGCGCCGAATCCGGCCAGCGCGAGCGCGCAGGCGGCCAATGCCAGCCGCCGTCGTCGTCGATCGTGTGTCTGCATGCGGGCAGCTCCTCTGGCGTGACCGTTACTGGACGGTGTTGACGAAGAAGTCATAGGCGTTGGCCGTGCTGTTGGGGTCGGCGCTGGGTTGGTTGAACTTGGGCGTGTGGAAGGCCCAGTAGGGCAAGATGGTCGTCTTCTTGGACGTGCGCACGCAGCGCGCCATCCAGTTGATCGACGTCCCGGCGGCATAGCGGCCCGTCATGTTGACCGAGAACTGGTTGCCCGCCTTGCTGGCCGTGGTGGCGCTCCAGGTGCTCGTGCCCGCGCGACGGTGGAAGATCACGACGTCGCCGGCGGCCACCTGCTCGTCCTGGTTGGTCTCGTCGGCCGCGTAGCAGTAGACCGCCGCCACGTTGCTCGAGAAGGTCGAGAGGCTGACGAAGTCCAGGCGTCGACCCGAGTCCCAAGGAGTCGTCACGCCGCGGTAGTAGGGCTCGTTGCGAATCCACACGTCGGCGATGCCGTCCGCGTTCAGATCCTTGCGCAGACCGAAGTGCAGGTGCGCGGGCACCACGCCGTTCTCGGTGCCGCTGTCGCCCAGCCACTCGCCCTTGGCGATGGGCGTATCACGGACCGTGTAGCGCAAGTGGGACATGTGGTCGAAGCGCATGTGCGCGTTGTCGTTCTTGAGCCCGTCGTTGTTGAGATCGAGGTAGACGTCGAGCTCGCACTTGCTGGTGAGGATCTGGTCGACGCCGCAGGGCCGGCCCTCCACGATCCAACCCTTCCAGGGCGAGTAGATCGCGGTGCCGAAGCTGGACGCCAGGTCGGTGCCGCGGTGTGGGTTGGTGCTGCCGATGGCCGTGGCCAGGCGCGGCTGGTTGAACTTGCTCGTCACGTCACGGTAGATCGTGCCGCCGTGCGGGCTGCCCAGCGTGAGCGAGCCGGCCAGGGTGGTGGTGCCGCCGAAGACCACGGTGTAGTCGTCGGCGGACGCCAGGCGCACGCTCGCGAGCGTCAGCGCGCCCGCCGCTGTCAGGGCCACCGCGCCGAGCGCCGTCGAACGTCGCGAGCGCAGGCTCGTCGCTCCTTCTCGGCGGGCGCTCACTGCGCGTCCACCAACGAGGTCCGCGCCCAACCGCGCGCATCGTCTTCGAGCGCCACGACGAGCCGGTCACCGGCCCAGGCCAGCGGTTGGGCCAGGTTCGCGCCCGCGGGAACCGCGATCAGCCGCGCGGGGGCGCCGCGCAGGTCGTGCACCAGCAGCTTCAGGTCGCCGCGCTCGTCCTTGACGTCGGCCGCGAGCCGCTGCCCGTCAGGGGAGAAGGCCACGAACAGCGAACGCAGACGCAGGCGCGCGCTCGCGTCCTCACGGAACACGCTCTGATCGACGCCGCGCGCGAGGTCCAGGACGCGCAGCTCCGTCACGTCGCCCGCTTGGCGCACCCAGGCGAGCTTGCGCCCGTCGGCGCTCTGCGCGACGTAGCGTCCCGGCGCGATCTCGCGTTCCGCGCCGCTCGTGAGATCGATCGCCACCAGGCGCACGCCGGGCGAAGCGTAGGAGTAGCGCGCAACGAGCAGTTCGCCGCGCGGCGTGAAGCCCTGCGGCACGGCCGTCCCACCCTTCTCGTCGCGCAGCACCTCGACGTCGTTGCCGCTCTCGAGGTCCAGCACGCGGATCGCGGTGGCCGCGGGGCCGACCTCGGCCATGTCGCGATTCGTCAGATAGGCGACGGACCGGCCGTCGAGCGACAGGCGCGGCTCGACAGCCCACAGCAGGTGGTGCTCGTCCTGAGCCCCGCGCGCGGCGGCCAACGCCTCGTCGGCCTCGTGCTGCGCCAGCGCCCGCCCGCGAGCCTCGGGATCGGCCAGCGGCCGGACGAGGTCTTCGCGCGTGTCGATCAGGAACAGGGTGGCGTTGCGCTCCACAATGAAGAGCGCCGGGTCGAGCGGGTGCCGGGACACGCCGTAGCCCTCGGCCGGGGCGAAGATCTCGCGCTGGCCGTCCGTGGCGAGCGCCACGAAGTCGACGCGCAGGGCCTCGCCGGTGTTCGGGTCCTGGAACTCGACGGGATGCAGGCTGGTGGCGCCGTCACGCGGCGTCTCGCCCACCAGGCTGACGGCGCGCGGCGCCGTCTGACCAACGGTCTCGCCGGCCTCCACGCGCCGCCGGAGGGTGGCAGCTTCGCGCGGGCCGGACGTACCCAGAAGGACTGTGTGGCCGGATGCGCTGCGCACGGCGACGAGCGGCTGATCGGCGACGACCTGACCGAAGGGCCGGCCGAAGCCCTGCGTCACAGTCAGGGCCACGATGGCTCCGGCGACGACGAG
>WBZQ01002661.1_pt1 | contig 11385 bp, 11 predicted proteins | sample 5204251 | NCBI WGS metagenome assembly WBZQ01 (sample SAMN12412402, study PRJNA552823) | activated sludge metagenome | isolation source: activated sludge from nitrification reactor of wastewater treatment plant... | place: USA: Virginia | collected 2017-09 | reverse complement strand
TCTCGTAGCCGGGACCCAGGGCCCGGGCATACCGGCGTGTCAGCGTGCGCACGATCTCGGCGGGTGTCATCGAGCGCGTGAGACGGTAGGTGTCCGGGAACAGGAAGCCCTCGAGGCTCGGGGCGCCGGGAGGGACCTCCGGAAAGCGCTGGGGCGAAAGGAAGAGAGGCGAGAGCTCGTCCTGCGTCGCCAGCCCGGCTCCCTTGGCCGCGATCAGATCGAAGACCTCCTCAGCGGTCAGGCCCTCCCGCAGCGTGACCCGGTAGGAGATCACGTCGCCTTCGACGAGAGCGCGAAGGATTTCCTCGGGGCTCTTCTCGCCCGAGAACCGGTACTCGCCCGCCTTCACCGAGCGGCCCGGAAACCGCAGCCTGAGCGCGAGAGCCCCCAGATAGCGGCTGCGCAGGACTCCCCCGCGCTCTAACGCGAGGAGGATCGCTCGGGTCGAGGAGTGCCGGGGAATCTCGACGCGAACGGACGGGGACTCGTAGCCGCGATAAGAGATGTCAAGGGCTCGGACGGCGAGCCAGAACCCGCAAGCCAGGAGGAAGGCGGCCGACAGGAGGCACCAGGCCAAGACGCGCAGGAGCCGCCGGGGGCGCCGCGCCTTCTCTTGTCGCGCCATGGCTGGATCCCCTCGCCCTATCTCTTGCTCTCGGGGAGGCGCCCTAGCACGCGCGATTCCGCGATAGGAAGTCCCGCAGGATCACGGCCGCGGCCTCGGCGTCGCGGCCGGCCCGCCGGGAACCTGCGTCGAAGCCGGCCTCCCGCAAGGCCGCGTCGGCGGCGGCGGTCGAGAGCCCTTCGGCCTGAAGGCTGACCGGAAGGCCCGAGGCCGTGGCGAGCCGCTCGGCGAAGTTGCGAGCCCGCCTGGCGATGGGGCCCGCCGCCCCGTCCGAATGAACGGGATGACCGACCACCAGGTGCGTCGCGTCGCGCTCGGCCGCCGCGGCCGCGACCTCGCGCGCGGCCTGGGCGTCAGTCTTCCGGAGGATGGTCCCGACCGGCACGGCCATGCTTCCGGCCTCGTCCGACACCGCGAGGCCGATCCGTTTCTCCCCGAAATCGACTGCCAGAACGCGCACGACCGGAGGATAGGGGTTGCAGGCCTCGTGGGTAGAATCCCGGCCTCGAACTCGGAAAGGAACCCCCTGCATGAAGAACGATGTCCTGATCCTCGCGGCCGCCCGGACCCCGGTCGGCACCTTCCTTGGCTCGCTGGCCGCGCTGAAGGCGCCGGAGCTGGGAGCGGTGGCGATTCGGGCCGCGGTTGAGCGGTCGGAGGTTCCGTCGCACCGGGTCGAGCATGTCTGGTTCGGTAACGTGCTTCAGGCCGGGATCGGGCAGGCCCCCGCGCGGCAGGCGACCCTCGGGGCAGGCCTTCCCAAGTCCACCGGGGTCGTGACCGTCCACAAGGTGTGCGGGTCCGGAATGCGGGCCACCATGGACGCGGCCAACGCCATCCGCTCGGGAGAGTTCTCCGTGGCCGTCGCGGGTGGGATGGAGTCGATGTCGAATGCGCCCTACCTTTTGCAAAAGGGCCGCCAGGGCCTCCGCATGGGGCACGGAACCCTGACCGACTCGATGATCCACGACGGCCTCACCGACCCCTACAAGAACGTTCACATGGGCAACTGCGCCGAGCTCTGCGCGGCCCGGTACGCGTTCACCCGGGAGGCGCAGGACGCCTACGCGTTCGAGAGCTACCAGAGGGCACGCCGGGCCAACGAGGCCGGCGACTTCAAGGCCGAGATGATCCCGGTGACGATCGAGGGCAAGCGCGGCGCGACCCAGGTCGACAAGGACGAGGAGCCCTTCGCGACCCCGGAGGAGAAGCTCCTCAAGATGGGCACGCTGCGGCCGGCCTTTCAGAAGGACGGGACCGTGACCGCCGCGAACGCCTCGAAGATCAACGACGGCGCCTCGGCCCTGGTCTTGGCGAGCGAAGAGGCCGCCTCGGAGATCCCCGCCCGGCCGCTGGCCCGTGTGGTTTCGCAGGCCTCTTTCGCCCAGGAGCCCGAGTGGTTCACGACGGCCCCGGTCTTCGCGGCCCGGAAGGCGCTCGAGAAGGCCGGCCTCGGCATGGCTCAGATCGATCTCTTCGAGGTGAACGAGGCGTTCGCGGTGGTCGCGATGGCGTTCATCAAGGAGCTGGAGATCGATCCGAACCGCGTCAACGTGAACGGCGGTGCGGTGGCCCTGGGGCACCCGATCGGCTCGTCCGGCTCGCGCATCCTGGTGACCCTGATTCACGCGCTTCGCGCGAGAAAGAAGCGCTACGGGCTGGCCGCGATCTGCATCGGCGGCGGCGAGGCCACCGCGATGGTGATCGAGGCGCTCTAGCGCCAAGACCTCCCATGATCGACAAGGTCATACAAGGGGCATCTGCCGAGGCGGCCGCAGCGCGGGCAGTCGCGGACATCCCCTCGGGCGCGACGCTGGTCGTCGGTGGCTTCGGGCTTTGCGGGATTCCCGAGAACCTGATCCTCGCGCTTTCCAAGAGGGACGTGCGGGACCTCGTCTGCGTCTCGAACAACTGCGGGGTCGACGACTGGGGGCTGGGCATCCTCCTCGGCCGGAAGATGATCCGGAAGATGGTCTCGTCCTACGTCGGCGAGAACGCCGAGTTCGAGAGGCAGTACCTGGCCGGGGAGCTGGAGCTGGAGTTTTGCCCGCAGGGGACGCTGGCCGAGAGGATGCGCGCCGGTGGGGCCGGGATCGCGGGCTTCTACACGCCGACCGGGGTCGGAACCGTGGTCGCCGAAGGCAAGGAGACGCGTGTCTTCGACGGCCGGGAGTTCGTGCTGGAGCGCGGCATCGTGGGCGACTTCGCCTTGGTCGCCGCGTGGAAGGGCGACCGGCTCGGCAACCTCGTGTATCGAAAGACCGCCCGCAACTTCAACCCGATGGCCGCGACCGCCGGCCGCGTCACGATCGCGGAGGTCGAAGAGCTGGTCGAGGTCGGGGAGCTCCTGCCCGACGAGATCGACACGCCGGGCATCTTCGTAAAGCGGTTGGTCGTGGCCAGCCGGGTCAAGCGGATCGAGCGCCGGACCGTTCGGAAAAAGGGAGAGGCCTGAGCATGCCCAAGCTCGATCGGGACGGGATCGTGAGGCGCGCCGCTCAGGAGCTCCGCGACGGCATGTACGTCAACCTCGGCATCGGCATGCCCACACTGGTCGCCAACTGGATCCCGAAGGGCATGGATGTGGTCTTCCAGTCGGAGAACGGGATCCTAGGAATGGGGCCCTATCCGGACGAGAGCGAGGTGGACCCGGACCTCATCAACGCCGGGAAGGAGACCGTCACGGTGGTTCCCGGGGCGTCGTTTTTCTCGTCCGCGGATTCCTTTGCGATGATCCGGGGTGGCCACATCGACCTCTGCATCCTGGGCGCGATGCAGGTGGACGCCGAGGGCTCGATCGCCAACTGGATGATTCCAAAGAAGCTGGTCAAGGGCATGGGGGGAGCGATGGACCTCGTGGCCGCGGCCCGGAGGATCGTGGTGACGATGGAGCACGTCGCCAGGAACGGCGACCGCAAGATCCTGAAACGCTGCACGCTCCCGTTAACCGGCCGGCGCTGCGTCCACCGGGTCATCACCGATATGGCGGTGCTGGATGTGGCCTTCGGTTCCGAGCCACCAAAGCTCCGTCTCGTCGAACGGGCTCCCGGCGTTTCGGTCGAGGAGATCGTCTCCGCGACCGAGCCGCCGCTCTTCTTCGAGGCCGGGGGCGACGTCCCTGAGATGAGGCTCTGACGGATCGTGAGAGGCTCGGGCCGGGGCCAGGGGTCCCGTCCCGAAAAGGACCGATCCCGCCTCGCGGCATGCTGGGACGGCCGAAGGCCGTGGGCGGGCTTTTTCGAGCGGCGTTTCTGGCGCCGCTCCTGGCTTTTGCCACAACCGTCTGCGGACAGTCCTCGTTCGAGACCGATCCCTTCGCCTCGCGGTTTCGCGAGAAGGCCGACTTCTCGCCCAAATTCCGGACCCCCGAGAAGGGTGGTGTCATCAAGATCGATGTGCCGCCCGGCGAGGGGGGCCGTCTCAGCCTGGTCTCGAAGAGCGTCGGCGAGGCCTTCGCGCCGCCCGGCGCGCTGGTGCTGGTCGAGTACCAGGACCTGAAGCTGCGCGCCCGGCACGTGCGCGTGGACCACGAGGCCAAGACCGTGATGGCCGAAGGCGATGTGGTCTTCGAGCAGGGCCCCTCCCGGATGACGGGAAGCCGCATCGATCTCGACCTCAACGAGAAGATCGGCGTGGTCACGGACGGGGGCGTCGATCTGGAGGGCGGCATGCACCTCAAGGGGGCGCGCCTCGCCAAGGTCGGGCCCCGGAGCTTCACCCTGACCGACGGCACCCTCACCGCCTGCGAAGGTGACCATCCGGCCTGGCTGTTCCGCGTCAAGAGCGCCCGGGTCACGCTCGAGGAGACGGCCCGCTTGAAGGGCGTGGTCTTCAAGCTGGGGGGCGTCCCGCTTCTCTACACGCCCTACCTCGTCTGGCCCGCGCTTCGGGACCGCGCCTCCGGGTTTCTGATCCCAGGGGTCGGCTACAACCAGAACCGCGGGGCGTACCTGGGCCTCTCGTACTACTGGGCGATCTCGAGGTCCGCGGACGCCACGTTCTCGGTGGACGGCTACACGAAGCGGTTCTTCGGAGTCGGCGGCGAGCTCCGTCTCCGCCCCTCGGCAGGAACGCGCGCCGAGGGCACCTATTACACCGTGCACGATCCGAAGGAGGACCGCTGGCGTTGGAAGACCCGAGGGACCGTGATCGCGGACGATCCCGCGCCGAACCTCCGAGGGGTGATCAGCTGGTTCGACTTCTCGGACACGCGCTTCCTCGATGAGTTTGAGCGCGACTTCAACCTCACCTCGACCCGCAGCGTCAAGTCCGAGGCGTTCCTGACCTACGCGCCCGACCCGTTTGCCCTCAACCTCAGGCTCGGGCGCGAGGAGGCCCTTTACGGAGGCGCGAGCTCGGCGATCACCGAGAGGCGCCCGGTCCTGGAGGCTCGCCTGCGCCCGACCCCTCTTCTCGGGCAGGCGCTCTTCGTTGAGGCTTCCGCGCAGGCCGGGCTCCTACGAATCGATCGCGGCCCGAACCAGCCCGCGGGGCTCTACAGCCGGGTCGACCTTCTGCCGCGTGTCACCGCGCCTCTCTCGACAATCCCGTGGCTCTCGTTCCAGGCCGATCTCTCGGGGCGCCTCACAAGCTACGAGAAGTCCCTCTCGCCCTCTGGAACCGCGCTCTTAGACGATCGATACACGAGGCGCAGCTTTCGCGGAGGGCTGGAGATGACGGGCCCATCCTTCGCCAGGCTCTTCGATCGAAAGCTCGGCGGCTTCACGCGCCTCAAGCACGTGATCGAGCCTCGCTTCGAGTACTCGTATCAATCCGATCCCGGAGACCTCCAGAGGACGCCCCGCTTCGACGAGGTGGACTCGCTGACCCCCGCGCACTCCCTGCGCTACGGGCTGATCCAGCGTCTCCTGGGCAAGGGCAAGCAGGGGGCCGCGCGGGAGATCGCCTCGCTGGAGATCTCGCGCCTCTACTACTTCAAGCTTCCGGGCGAAGGCTCGCCTGGGCAATCGAGCACGCTGAGCCGGAACGCGCCCATCGAAGCGGCCCTGCGAATCAACACCGGCGCGAACCTGAACCTCGACGCCCGCTCAACCTACGACACCAACGCCTCGAGGCTGACTTCCTCGAGCGTCTCGGCGACGCTCAACTATGCGGAGCGGAACCTCTCGCTGTCGCTGTACGACAGCCGTCCGGTGAACGCGCCCACCTCCACGCAGCTTCGCTTTCTGGGCGGCCTCCCGATCGTTCCGAAGCGTCTGCGGGTGGACGTGCAGGGAGTCTTCGACATCTCGAAGTCGAAGATGCTGGAGACGCGCGGCCTCCTGACCTTCGAGGGGTCCTGCTTCAAAATCCTGGCCGAATACCGCGAGTTCCGGGCTGGAGCGGTCCCGACCCGCGACTATCGGATCGCGCTCAACCTCAAGAACATCGGGAGCTTCCTCGACTTCACGGGAAGCCTGTGAGGAGCTCTTGACCGCTCTGATCCTGGGCGCTTCCGGAATGCTGGGGCGGGAGCTGCGGAGGCAGTTTCCCGAGGCTCGGGCTCTGACCCGCGGGGAGCTCGACATCTCGGACCGGGAGGCTCTGTCGTCCGTCGTGCGGCCGGGCGTGGAGCTCGTCCTCAACGCGGCCGCCGACACGCGGGTCGATCGCGCCGAGAGCGACCCCCATCACCGCCGGATCAACGAGGAAGCGGTCGGAACGCTGGCCGAGCTCTCGGCCCGGGCGGGGGCCTTCCTGGTCCACGTCTCGACGGACTACGTCTTCGATGGAAAGGGAACGCGGCCGTATCGGGAGGACGATCCGGTCGATCCCGTGAACGAGTACGGGCGCGGAAAGCTCGGAGGCGAAGAGCTGATGCGCTTCTTCGCGAAGGCCCCGCGGGCCCTTCACGGGGTGATCGTGCGGACGTCCTGGGTCTTCGGCCACGGGGGCGTCAACTTCGTGGACACGATCCTCCGCGCGGTGGAGGGCGGTCGCGCGGAGCTGAAGGTCGTGGTGGACCAGATCGGCCGGCCGACCTTCGCACGAGACCTCGCGATCGCGATCCGCAGGCTGGTGGAGCGGCGTGAGGCGTACGCGGGCGAGGCCGAACGCGTCCCAACCGTGCATTTTGCCAACTCCGGCGATACCACCTGGTTCGACCTCGCACGCATGGCGCTCATCGCTGCGGACCGACGGGACGTGATCGTGCGACCCTGCCCAACGGGCGACTTCCCGCGGCCGGCGCGGCGCCCTGGCTACTCGGTCCTCGATACGGCGCGCTATGAGTCGTGGACCTGGGACGTTCCGCGTTCCTGGCGCGAGGCCGTGGTCGAGTACGTGTCGGAACGGGCGGCCGCGCCGAGAGCCGGGGAAGAGCCTCCGCCGCGCGCGGCTCTCGACGGGGCGCGCACGTGAGCCTTTCGGGCGGCGAGGTCCTTCGCAAGCTCGTCCACATCGGCTCCGGGGTCTTCGCGTTTGGGCTCGCCTACCTCAGCTGGTGGCAGGCGGCGCTCGCCGCGTTCGCCGCGTTCGCATTCAACCTCTTCGTGCTTCCGCGGGCCGGGGGAGGCCGGCTCCTGCGCGATGGCGACCGACCTCGTGGCTACGCGGTCGGCATCCTCGCGTACCCGCTCGTGGTCTTCGTCCTGATCCTGCTGTTTCGCGACCGGCTCGAGATCGCCGCCGCGGGTTGGGCCTTCCTGGCCTTCGGCGATGGGCTCGCGACCCTGGCGGGCCGGGCCTTCGGAGCCCGCCACCTTTCGTGGAACCCTTCCAAGTCCTGGGTAGGGCTCGCGACCTATGCGATCGCGGGAGGCCTGGCGGGCACGGCGCTCTTCGGCCACGTGGCGCGGCGCACGCCGTCGACCCCGGAGCTCGTGGCGCTCGCGCTGGCGGCGCTCGTCGGCGCGGCCGTCGAGAGCATGCCCTCCGAGCTCGACGACAACATCGTGGCCCCGCTTGTGGCGTCCCTCGCGCTCGCGGCGCTCCTCGTCTCTCTGCCCGCGGCGTTCGACCTGACCGCGACCGCTCGGGTCTTCGCGGGGTTCAACCTGATGCGGGCGGTCGGCGTGAACTTCGTGATCGCGATCGGGACCTATCTTCTGAAGATCGTGAGGAAGTCGGGGGCGTGGGCGGGCTTCTTTCTTGGAACCGCGATTCTCGCGGCGGGCGGCCTCCCCCTCTACACGCTCTTGTGGGTGTTCTTCGGCACGGGAACTCTGGCCACGCGCTTCGGCAGGGCCAGGAAGGAGACCCTCGGAAAGCACGAGCCGCACGGCGGGCGACGCGGCGCCGCGCACGCCTTCGCCAACGTCGGCGTCGCGGCCTTCTGCGCGGTCGTGGGCACCCTCGCCGGCGAGAGGGACCCGGACCTCGGCGCCCTGTTTCATGTGGCCGCGGCGGGCGCGCTCGCGACCGCGGTCATGGACACGATTGGAACCGAGATCGGGCAGTCGATCCGTTCGGCGACCATGCTGCTTCCGGACTTCAAGCGGGTGCCGCCGGGAACGGACGGGGCGGTGTCGATCGCGGGCACGCTCGCGGGGCTCGGAGCGGCGGCGCTCCTTTCAGGGGTCGCGGTCGCGATGTCCCTCGCGAGCCCGCTCACGGGCCTTCTGATCGTCTTCGCGGCGGTCCTCGGCACGGTCGCCGAGAGCCTTCTCGGGCGCGACGGCGCGCCCTGGCGGGTGACGAACGGGCACGTTCTGAACTTCTACAACACGCTCATCGGGGCCGCGGCGACCTTTCTTCTGGCGGGTGCGTCGGTGATGCAGGCATGACGTTCGCGGACGCCGTCCGTCTGACGCGGCCGTTCACGCTGCTGCCGCCGCTCCTCGGCATGCTGTCGGGTGCGGTCTGCGCGTTTGGGAGCGCGCACAACCCCGATCCCACCCGCCAGCTCAGCGCGGGCCTTCTGATCTCGGTCGTGCTCGGTTCAATCGCCGCGGCGCTCCTCAACGCCGCGAACAACACGCTGAACCAGATCACAGACCTCGAGGTCGATCGCATCAACAAACCCGAGCGGCCGCTCGTGACGGGAGCCGTGGGCCTTCGCGAGACCTGGGTGTTGACGATCGTCCTCTACATCGTGGCTCTCGTTCCAACCTGGTGGATCGTGGTTCCGCAGCCCGGCGGCTTTCTCGAAAGGGCCCGGGCGCCCCTCGCCAACCACGAATGCGCATACCTGTTTTTCGCGGGCTTCGTGTTCACGCTGGTCTACTCGCTTCCGCTCTTCGGACGGACCAAGAGACGCGGAATCTGGGCCAACATCACGATCGCGATCCCGCGCGGCTGTCTCCTCAAGGTCGCGGGCTGGACGGTCGTGGCGCCGGCTCGCTCCCTGGAGCCTTGGGTCATTGGCTTGTTGTTCGCGCTGTTTCTGGTGGGCGCGGCTTCCACGAAGGACTTCTCGGACGTCGAGGGGGATCGCGCGGGGGGCTGCCGGACCCTTCCGATCCTCTACGGCAACCGCAAGGCCGTGAGGATCATGGCGCCCTTCTTCGTGCTTCCGTGGCTGCTGCTGCCGCTCCTCGCGTTCGCCGGGGACCCGTTCACACCGGGCGCGCGGCTCCTGACCGGCAACCGGGCCGCGCTGGTCGCGCTTGGGCTCTCTCTCGCGGCCTGGGGCGCGTATACGGTGCGCCTGCTTTCGCGAAACCCGGACGAGCTGTCCTCAACCGAGAACCATCCGTCGTGGCAGCACATGTACCTGATGATGATGGCCGCTCAGATCGGCTTCGCCGCGGCCTACCTCGTGTGAAAGAACGTGTGAGAGCATGCCCGCCGTGAACCAGGAACCCGCTGCCACCCCGGTTCTGAGCCCCGGGGTCTCGCCTCTGCTTCGCCCCGTCGACATTCCGTCGATGGCCATTCGATGGGAAGGCCTCGTGGTCTCGATCGACGGCACCACGCTGAACGCGATCCTGTCGCGCGCCACGAGGAGGATCCGCGAGATCCGCCAGATCCTCGTCGAGCCCGAAGACGGGCTCCTGGGCTTGACCGTTCGCATCAAGCGCTTCGTGCCGGTCCTGTGCCGCGCGCACCTGACGTCGTTTCGGCTGAAGGACGGCTTCTTGGGCTTTCGAATCGAGGACCTGACCGTCTTCGGCTTCGTCCCGGTGCCGAACTGGATCCTTCGGAGGATCGTGAGCCATAGGCCCGCAGGCCAGGCGTTCTACTACCCGGAGGATCGCGTGTTCGTGGTGAACCTCAACTCGGTCCTGCCGCCGGAGCTCTCGATTCAGATCCGGGAGGTCATGTGCCAAAACGGAGAGCTGAGGTTCGTGTTCGGCCCGAGCCAATACCGGCTGGACCGGTTGATCGACGAGATGGGGCGCGATCCGTTCGACGAGGAGTGAGGGGGGTGTGCCCGCAACCTTGCCAGGCTCACTCCGTGTAGACGCGCACTCGTGATGTCGGGCTCTCGACTTCGAGGAGATCCCCGGGCTCAAGCATCTTCAGCGCGCCGAGGAGCGCCTCGACATCGAAGTCCCTCTCGTCGCTGACCAGGGTCTCGAGGAGGCGCAGCGGGAAGCGCATCGTGGCCCTTTCGTCGTCCCAGCGGCCCTTGACCCCGAAGACCACGATCGCGCCGTCCTTCTTGAAGCTCAGTGTCTCCCGCCCGACCTCCCGCACCACGTCGCTCCCCTCGGCCGCACTGGAAAGCTCCTTCCAGACCTCGCGCAGCATCTCCTTATCGATCGACTCGTGAAAGCTGATGTCGAGCTCGCGGCGGAGCGGCGAGGCGGCAAGGCGAACCCCCGCGCGAACCAGGCCCAAGGGAACCGTGATCGAGACGTTCGAACGATGGGTGGCGCCGGCATCGCGGATGTCCATACGCAGGACCCGGGGGGAGCTTCGATGGTGACCGCGGGCGGGCCCTGGGGCCACGAGCGCGTATAGGCTCAGGTAGATCGCGAATGCGAAGAAGCCGTTCACGATCGCCTTGATCTCTCTCATGCAGGACCTCCGCGTGCGAAACGGAACGGGCCTCAAAAAGTTCCCGCGACGATGGACTTTCGAATGGCCCGATGCTACCGTCCGCGCGCTTCGGAAGCGGCCTCCAGCCGCTCGCGGCGTGCGCCAAGAGGGGACTTCTCACCATGCCTCACTTCATCCAGGACACCTGCATCGGCTGCGGCGTCTGTGAGATCAAGTGCCCGACCCACACGATCACGGGCTCGGGAACCAACGACAAGTTCGTGATCCACCAGGACCGCTGCATCGACTGCTCGGTCTGCGCGCGCTACTGCCCGGTCTCCTGCATCCAGGACCAGCACGGCGAGCTCGTCATGAAGGTCAAGCCCAAGGACATTCCGAAGGCGATCGTGGACCGCGACCTCTGCACGGCGTGTGAGTTCTGCATCGACATCTGCCCCTTCGACTGCATCCACCTCGTGGAGGACCCGCTGGCGGAGATGACGCATTACAAGATCGCCGAGGTGGACGCGGCTCCGTGCGTGTCTTGCCGGCTCTGCGAGACCGTCTGCGACAAGGACGCGATCTACGTTCCGAACCCGATCACGCAGGCCAAGATGTACCTCTCGAGCGTGGTGGAGACCGGTTGACGGAGGTCGCGCAGGGCGGGTCGACCGGCCCGGACAGCCGCGACGCCGAAGACGAGCCCTCCTCTTCCCCGGCGATCCGGCTGCTCGTTCAGTTCTTTGTGGTGCCGGCGCTCGTCGTAGGCATCGGCTTTGGAATCTTCTGGCTCTTCGGCTCCCTCGCGATCGACAAGAAGACGCCGGACGAGCTCCTCGCCGACGTGAGAACGGCCAGCCGCAACGAGCGCTGGCAGTCCGCCTTCGAGCTGACGC
>WBZQ01002660.1_pt1 | contig 11386 bp, 11 predicted proteins | sample 5204251 | NCBI WGS metagenome assembly WBZQ01 (sample SAMN12412402, study PRJNA552823) | activated sludge metagenome | isolation source: activated sludge from nitrification reactor of wastewater treatment plant... | place: USA: Virginia | collected 2017-09 | reverse complement strand
AAAGATACCTGCTTTGCTGTCTACGTACTGCTTGGTTGCCGCGTGTAATGGCTGTGTAGGATCGGCATGCAGATTGAGAAAGTTGGTCATAGTATCACCAAGTTTATTCAATGGCGGATAGCCTAAAGCATTGGTGATATGACCGCTATTAAGCGGGATAAACGCAGGGATATTGGCTAACACCCCTGTACCTGTGCTGCTTAAGAATTGTACTGAGGAACTGCTATTACCTGGCACCCGTACAGGCGTCCCTGCCGTAGATCCAGCAATAAGATCGCCGGTAGTGGTCATGGGATTACTCAAACCCCGATTAGCAGCAATCTTGGCATCAATCGTCTCGCGTGGGTAAGTGTCTAAATCTGTGATAATGGGAACACTACCTCGGTTAAAGATGGCGATCTGTGGCCAACTAACCATTGTGCCACTATCAAATAATGCTGGCACTTGGAAGTTTTGGAAGGGTTCATATGGCCCCAACATACGACCATTATTGTCAAAGAAGTAAGCATTATAGCGTGCCGTTTTGACATCTTGCGCGTCGCGTGTAGAGTCTAGTGTGAAAGCAGCAATGGTAGCAGTTGAGCCAGTTATCGTAATGGGTACAACTTTGTAGAATCTGCCTGCAGGAGGTGTACCCGCTTGAATGATCTTACCATCAGAGGTAATAAAAGACGTGCTGGCATAAATGCGTAACTGTGCACTTACCCCACCATAATTCCAGCCTTGTATTTGCTGGCTAGATATACTGATCTCGGTTGCGCTTGCAACCATACTTAAACAGAAAATTAACAACCATGATATGAAAATTCGTTTCATTTTCTTTTTCTCCTTAGATACGTTTTTGATAGGAAACATGAGCCTTTTGGCCATTAGTGCCTTTGACATACCAGCGACTAAGAGCAAACTTCTCTCCATTCTGTGACTGCAAGTCATCTACCTGTATCACTACTATCTGACCAGGTGTAAGCACATAGTTGGCAGAAGTGTTGGTAATGTCAGCGGGAGGAGTGCCGGATAAATCTGATGACTGTATAAACAGAGCATTGGCATTGCTGGGATCGCTTTGGATGCTAAACCTTGGTGTGTAGATATCCGCTACTATTTGCCCATTGACCATACTAGGCGTGCTAATGGGTTGTACTGCGCCATTAAGTGCGATGTTGATAGCTAATTCAACTATTGCCATAATTGCTCCTTTCTAAATAAAAAGCTTGGCTGCAGATGCGCCTAAACTTAAGCCTTTACTTATCTTGTCAAACAGACTACTTGTTTGTACTTGTACATTTCTATTGCGGAAGAAATCAGCGCCCAGTCTCTCTTTATCCAAGCCGAGATTGGCAAAGCCCAGTGCTGTATTGCGCTTATTAGCCAGTGCGTCTTGATAGCCACTAGCAGCCTGGCCTACTAAACCTGCTGTTCCTTGTGCAATGGCGTTGCCTTCGTCTTGTGCTAGCTTACGTCCAAACTCTAGATCCTGAGCACGCTTCAAATTCATATCCATAAATGGGGTAGTGCTTCTCTCTGCTACTCGCGCTTGGCCAGCAAAAGAAGATTTAATGGGATTAAGCACCGCATTGGTATAGAGGCTATTACCTTCTAAGTTGCCCCCTTTTAAGTCATCAAGAAAACCTGCATAAAGCTTGCCTGCTTTGCCTATCCCTATCTGGTTAAGGTATGACAATGGATCAAAGCCATAGATGCGATTGAGCACATCTTGGCTACCCGGTAATGGTCTGTATTCCGTTCCCATAAGTACCCTCTAATTTGTTTCTGTATTGATTGAAAGTTAGGAAAGATTGGAAAAGTTAAGAGACGCCGTTTTCGCTTACTACTTCTTCAAATGCACGATTATCAGCATCGCCATTGTCAAAAAAGATCTGCTGGCTGAATACGGTTAAATAGGGTGAAAACACTGGTGCACGATTGAAGATATACATCTCACAAAGAATATAAGCACTTCCACCATTATTCCTCGCACTACGTATCACATTCATCACCGTATCCGGTACATCACCATTAGCCCCTTCTCCTGAGCCATCAATGTTGGGACGATCATAAGGGAAGAACTTATCCGATAGTTGCCCCACTTCTATGGCAAAGGGTGAGTTATTCACATCCACAGAAGCATTGCTAAAAAGGAAAGCATTGCCATCTGTAGCAGGAAAATTAGGGTTGAGATAGATCTGTTGTGTACCACTAACAGGGTTAAAAGCTACTACAATAAAGGCAATCTTTACTGTCTTGAAGGTATTCATATTCAGATCTGGCAGATCAATGCGTACCTTCAAGCCGGTAGGCTTCCAACGAAACTTCATTCTCGGTGACTTACCAGGGCTATAGAGCGGTCTATCCGGATCAGTAAAAGCTGGCTCATCTCCTACATTGATAAAGCTACCATCGGGGGGAAAGAGCGCTTCGATAAAGGCAGGGTTTGAGCCTCTTAAACCCGTGATTCTCACCTTATACCGCACATTAGACTTTTTCGGATGCGGCACAATCGACATCTTGGTATGTAGTCCTGCCGTAAAATCAGCCGTATCCAGATCTCTATCCGTAAGACGGTCTGTTTCAATGTAACCTTGCGGCGGATTCCTCTGTATTTCACGCGATACAATGATGTTACGAAATAAGAGACTTTGCGCAAAGATGTTGTATTGATAGGTTAAAACACTACTACGTCGATCTTCAGGATCGGCTACTTGTGCACTCAAAATAGAAAGTGTTAATTGCGACAAGTTGATATCACCTCCTGCACGGAAACTAATCGGACTGGGTGTAATGGCTACCGAGCGACGATCACCACTTGTGCCTACACTGCGCTTCCAGGTGTACATCTCTTTGGCGCGTGTACCTGTAACCTCAATATCCACAAAGGTCTTATCCAGATTGGCATCAGAGATGGGGCCGCCGGGCTTCAATTTCTCCCCATCTATGCTCTCTGTGGCAGGGTTAATCACAGCAAAGACCGCATCCAAGCCCACATCACGAAAGGCTACCCCACCGGCAACATCTGTGGCCGTACCACCGGCATTGCCACCATTCCGAAAGCTGGAAGCATAGATACGTACAAAGATCTTGGGTGATGCCGGATCACCTTCTAAAGTGTTGATAATGATGTCTGCTGATGTAGGGATAGAAGGAATGGAAGTAGCGCCAGGAAAGCTAATCTCTGCCCCTGTAACAAAACGTCTGGCTACCCCACCATTGTCTACATAGTTCAATGGTATGGTCGGTTGTATTTTAGGATTGCGGAAAATGTCGGGGTTAGCCCCTCCCACCCCACCGGCATTAACATTTTCCCCTTCACCAATCAGCCGTATCACGCCATACTCGGTGTTATTGTCTAGCCTGTGGCCAAACTCCCGATCTATCACTCCAGTTGCGCGTTCCGCATCATCGATGTCCTCGATGATGTATTCCAGGCTTTTAGACTTGTCGTTGCTATCTGCTGTGGCACCTAGTTTAATTGTCACGCGCCGCATGGTTCTGGGAATGTTAAGGCGAAACTTAACAAATACCCCACGTTTAGTTGTGCGCTGACTCAAGGGAAAGGGACTACCAAAGGATAGCGCCCCGCCAGGTGTAACGCTTACTCCATCTTCATTAGGAGTAGTAAAGGTAGCTAATATAGCAGGCCCCGCACTGGGAACTTTGGCGGTATCGACATCATCACCACCCACGTTATCACCCTTGGCTACTATCCTGATCACATGGTACGTAGCGACATAATCCAGGCTCTTACCAAACTTGCGTGTAAGTAATTTGCTGCTACGTTCGGCATCGCTGATATCTTCCCAGAGATCTTCAATGGATAGATCCAGTCTGTTTGCGTTAAAATCTTCCTGCCTGATGATCCGACAACGCAAGCTTGTGGTAGCAGCCGGTATCTTAAAGTTCATAATGGGGCGTAAGCCTCGCTTACGAAACTCATAGCCTTTAGGTAAGCCTGTTGTCGGATCAACGGTTAAATCAATGAATGGGGTTTGTATTCCCAGATCTGCATTAGTACCCGTGATGCTTGCCCCGGCTGTGAATGTACCCCCGGCAATGCCTGTAGCAGGGCTAGGTAGCACATCGGGGTTGAATTTCTTATCTACATCACGCCCACCCACATTTTCACCTTCTATTACCACACGAATGGTCTGATACTCGGTATTGAAGGTTAATGGCGTGGGAAACTGACCCTTAAATACCCGTTCATCCGCCGCCAGGCCGACACGAGTAGTCAACTCTGAAGGATTCACTTCCCAACGGTAAGAGACGGTTCTATCTAGTCTCTGTGGTGATGCGGTAAGCTGTTTAGTCTTTGCCAACCGCACGCGCACACTGCGTGCAGTACGCGGCACAATGAAGCTAAAGGTAGGCAGTACACCTTTATTAGTAACTTCACTCTCTACTACATAACCATTGGGATCTGGGCGTGGTATGACAACCGCAATCTCTCCTCCACAATCGCTACCATCTTCATTACAGGTAGTGAAAGTAAGATTGTTTAAGTATGGGAATGGAGCGGTAAGAAAAGGACTATCAGCCGGATTCTTGATCGCGTTGCCATTCTCATCTTTGGCAATGATTCTCAATAACCCATACTTGGTTAAGAAGTCTAATGGCGTAGGAAACTCCCGCTCCAACACTCCCGCTGCGCGTTCCTCATCATTGATATCATCCCAACCGCCTTCAATCACTCTGGCTCTACCTTCGGTAATTTGTGCGGGTGTTGCACCCATTGCCGGGTTGTCTTTATCGGCAATGATGATCACCTTCAAACTGGCAGCATTGGCAGGAATGGAGAATGCCATCGTGACAAACTCGCCTCTTTTCCTACGTCGCCGTGAAGTAATGAAAGGATCTCTCGCTTCAGCAGCAACAATTCCCCCTGCACGTACCTGTTGTTGCGCCATTCCCTGCATAGCTCTTTCCATCTGCTTAAGGCGTGTCCTTAAACCACCAATCTCTGTTGCTAACATCTCAAAAGAGGCATTAGTACGAGGATCGCTTTTAGTGCGCGTCATCGCTATTTCTTCTCTCTGATTGCACCGGGATAGAGCATCTCGATCTCTGTGTCATAGATGTAATGGTCAGAGCCTTTACCACTATGCTTGATCGTGAATGCTCTGCAACGCTTATTGATATGTGTCCAGTCTGTGTAATGTGCGCCAGGCTGTGTATCTGTGAGGGTGTATGCTGGTGTATCGCTAAAGTCAATTAGCAATTCGCTCTTAAGCTGTGTACCTGCCAGATCACCGCAAACACGATAGCCTGTGATTGTGCATCTATCGCCCGATCTAGGCGCTTCTTGCCAGGCCGGGGTGATAAACCAATCTTGAGGCAGGCCATTGCCCGCTTCCCATTCAAAGATGCCATTGCCTACCCCGATTAACAATGCACCTTCAAATGTCAGCGCTGCTTTTGCTGTCCCTACGGCGTTGAGCAGAATGGGGCAAGACCAGATCCCTAATGACCGCATATAAGCCAAGGCAATGTTGCCATGCATATAAACAATGGCGTCATAGACGGGATCATAGCCTACTACCACATTAGCCGCATTCCACCCCAATTTTCTGATCCATTCACGTACTGGCAGAGCAAAGACAGTATCAGGCTCAAACCCCGCGCCTAATCTCACTGGCCCCGCTTTGCCTGTAAAAGCATAAAACTCGCTATTGGCAAAACAGCCACCATGCGGGCTTTGTATCCCCTGTTTTGACCAGATAGTACGCACCTGCACGGGTGCCTCTGGAGAAGATGTAGCCAGCAATGCCTGTAAACTGTTCTTTGTCCAGATGTAATACTCACCTTCCGCACCGCCTGCTAAACCGATGATTGATTCTTGTGGGTTCAAGTAGGTAGTGAGTGAAGGCGGGAAAGCGTCAGGTTGATTGAATAGCGAGGGTGAAACGCCTGCATGCACATCGGTCATCGCCCCGCCAAAAGTACCTAACACCACTAGAGTACCGCCTAGCGCAATCACAAACTTACCCATTGGCGGAGGATCATGGTCTGTCGGGGGTTCCAACGCTGCCAGGTCTCCATCATCCCAGTCTAATTCTATGGATGTGATAGCAACATCCACATCTTTCAATAATAGATAGGGGCCATTGTTGGGAGAGTTAACCGGTCTGGCATATACTCCCCATTTGTCGTGATAGTCCGGGCTGTTCAAAGCAGGAGCAGGAGGAAAATTGATCCTTACCTTCTTAGCTTTCACATCCAGTACATTAGAACGTGGTGAAGGATTACTCTCTCCATTGCTCACAGTGCGCTTACGGGTAATCACAATGGCATATTTACCCGTGCTAGTGCCTGTAGCACCTGCCACCAATGTAGGAACTGGCGGAGCGGGTAAACCTGCATTGTAGCTTTGCCCATTGTAGTAAAACCTCAATGCACCATTACTACTGGGCAGCACAAGATTACCTACCGTAGTCTGCCCAGAGCTAACATAGAAGTAAGAATCTCGTGTATAGGCTACTACTGAGCCATCGCCATCAACTACACCGATCTTGCTGCCTACGAGATAGAGCCGCTTTCCTCCAGGGATACCGGGGCCGCCACCGATGCCTTTTGCACTCTTCATCAGGTTGGGGCCTAAGAAGAGAATATTCTGCCCATCAATGGCGGAATTAGGCACACGTGTAGGCCCCACAAGCCCCGCTGAAGGGTAAAAGCCTCTTTCAAAAGAGATGGATGTACGCGGCATTACTGAGAGATTTTCTTGCAGCTATAGTTAGACTTGATAGTTTTGTGTAGGTAGCTACCGATAGATTGTTTGTTCTTGGGATCGTCTACCGACGTTATTACTTTAGATAGCTCATCATAAGCAGGTTGAGGAAAATCTGCATAGCAGTAGAGGCCACCATTATTAAACTCAACATGCAATTCTTTACTCTCTGCATCATAGCCAATCGATTTCACATTGCTAGATTTAACTGCTTGGCGTTCCATATAATTTTCTCCCTAGTACGGACATAGAGAAGTTCTTAACTCTTCTCTTATTTAGAAAGTAATTTATTCTTTAGGCATTCAACCGTTTTCTCTGCAACGCTTTCAGCCAGTGATAAAGCATAAGTGGTTCGTAAGTCCGCAAGCTCTTTGCGCAAATTAGCACATTCTGCTTTCAATCGATCGTTCTCTCCTACGTCCTGATCAATGGACTTTACCCATTTATACCAGCTATAACGTCCACTCTTGTGCTCCTTGATACGTATTGCAGGGTAGTTATTAGTATCTACTTCAATGCACAAGCACTCTTTCCAATCATCACCCCGATCTTGATTTTTAATTTCCAGTACCATTTGTGGCTGTCCAAAGATGCGACGATAACTATCTACTTGCCCATTACCATCACCCACAATATGTATCTCTTGGATTTCAGCAACATTATCAAACCCATAAAAAGTAGGCACTATCAGTTTTGGTAGCTCTAATATGGGTTTATAGTAACCCCACCCTTGCGAACGATCTTTTTCCTCTGACATTGAATTTTCTTGTGACATTAAAATATTCTCCTTCTATCTCAATTTTTCTCTTACCATTGTTGCTAAAACAGTAAGAAATTGGTCTTCGAGTTCTGAGGTTAAGGTTTCAAAGGTTTGGTAAGCACAGGCTAGAATGGTAATGCTACCTGTAAGCTCTGTGCCGTCTCCCTCTGCTGCATAAATAACACCTGGCCCACCATTGCCACCGCGCAGCGCGTAGTAAGAGAAAGCTCTGCCGCCTACGTGTGGCCGTCTGAGATCTTGAATGTGCTCCAAGTAGATCAGTTCTTGTACAAAGCTACTATCTCCCTCATTAACCAGCCTACTTACACGCCCACCTCGACCAGGCTGCAAGGTCTGCAGCATAAAGTTAGCGGGTAAAATAGCTTGCCCATTGCTGAGAAATAGATTGGCACTGGTTTGTAAATACCAGAACCATTCAGATTGCGCTACTTCGTCACAAGTGCGTGCTATGGCGGTGGTGATCATCTCTTCAATATCAGAGACAAATACCCCTGCTTGCTCTTCAGACAAGCCGGGAGCCGCCATAGCAAAAGCTCTATATGCATACTGTTCTTTGGTTAGTGGTAGTGCCATTATCCAGCCTTGAAGGGAGTAGGTGCAGGTAGGGTTGTTGCACCTTGTCTGATCAGTTGTAAAACAGTGTTGAATAGACCAGCAAAATGACCTGCAGCACTGACAAGTTCTGGCTCTCCTTCTTTGGGGAATACCTGAGCCAGTAAGCCAGTAACTACACCCATAACATACTCATCAGGTGATTGTAGTGAGCCATTAGGGGTGTACTTGATCACATCCACTTCTGCACTTTGACCGGTAAAGGTAAAGATGTTGCCTTGCAAGCAGTAATAACCTTTGTTGGTACTCATGCTATTAGCATTGCGCTGCTTTATCGCTAAAGCGCCTGGTGTGAGAGGAATACCTGCACGCCCATCAATGAATACTCCACCCTCAAAAGGATCGGTAATCACATCACCATTAGCTACAGTGACTTTTACGGCAAACTTACGCCGCATACGGTGGCCAGGTGTGTCCAGAATGGTAGCAATTATCTGATTATCTGCATTGAGTGCTGCTGCTTGTAGTTCTTGGCTAGGGTGCAATGGATCATCAATCACACCATAAGTATTAGGACTAGCATTAAGAATAGAGGCTGCCAGGTTAACCACTTCAGTTAATGTAATAGGCATTAGTTTCTACCGGGAATGAATGGGCGTCTTAGCCGTGTATCAGGATGTTTAGCTTGTCGGCGGAATTGGTCAAAGGTTCTCTCGTGGTCTGCCAGTCCCGACCAGATAGACTCTTTGAACTGGTTGTAAGTATTAGCATCGTACTTACAATGCGGTAAACAGAGCTTGGCCGCTGCCATTGCCAGCATATCGTGGTAGTTTCTGCACAGCTCTGGATCTTGCAAGAGCGTAGGCAGTTCACCGCTACTCGGTTCATACATAATACGGTAAGTAGCTTGCTGTAATGGACGTGGAATAATACGTACTTGAGGTGTTGCACCAAGATTGTAGAAGGCAATCGCACGTGCAATGTATGCGCCATCACTTTCATCAATGGTATTACGGATTGAGGAATACCATTGACTATTACCCTCTACCAAGTTGGCATCTTGCAACAATACCATTTCTATCTCTTGACCATTGGTGTAAGGATAGTGAGGGTTTAAGTATTCGACCTTAAGTGGCCTACCAAAATCAATCGCGCTTAATGTGTACTCATAGTTTAATGCATCTACATCAAGCTGAGTCTCCTTCACTAACCAATTCTGATTACTGAGCTTTAACCAGTTCTGATAGTGCGTGATCCTACCAAACAAGGCATTTAAGATTGCCTCATCGGTAGGTTTATCTGCAGCTGGATTGCCCAAGTAGACTCTGGCAGAATTTATCAACTCTGTAATGGATGGCATTATTTCGCTTCCGGTTTGTTATTAGTAGGCTTATTCTGGTTATTTACTGGTGTGGTAGCTGGCCGGGCAGTTGTTTGTGCTGGCGTAGTTGTTGGCGGTACTGTAGCGGTTGGAGTAGTAGCCAGAGTGGTTGGATCTGCTGCAGGTGTATTGTTCAATGTCGGACCAAAACCCACTTGTTGTAATGCCAATGCCATTGCTTGAGCCAGTACAATGGGATCTACCTGTGTGCTTTGCCCACCTTGTTGGGGTTGTACCTTAGCCAATACTCTCGCTACTTGCTCTGCTGCAGCATTACCCGCTGCGCGTGTATCAGTCTCGTAATCGGCTTCTGATTTACCCAGTAACTTGATTAATCTACGTGCACGATTATCAAGCTTGGAGATACCTCTGCCACCGGGAACACGCCGATCTTCCATCTCTCCCTTGATGGAAGCTAATAAATCCGTACCTGATTGGCTGGCGATATCTATCGCGTTGAGGATAAGATCGGCAACCTCATTTTGCAGATCTATTATATTCTCATGGTAGATCTCGTCTCTGTTCTGCTCTACAATGCCAGATAGTTCTTGGTAAGTGTTGGGAATTTGCGGTATTAGGCTGCTAGCAATGGTAATAACCAGCTCTGGCTCAATACCAGTTAAACATCTCAGTACGACTAACCCTTTATCACCCCAACAACGTTCCAGCCATTCAACAATAGAGCCTGCTGTTTTCGTCATCCATACCTCATCTTTTCTCGTAGGGTGACGACGTAAGCCAGTTGATGTATCACTCTGATCTCGATCCCAATAGCCATAATTGTCAATTGCCGTAATTACCATAGGGTCAATACGCACCATTCCTACTTTATGATCGGCTAATGGAATAGGTTTATCTCCCGCCCAAAATATGTAATGCATCTCTTTATCGCGCTTATCTTCAAACACTTCTCGCTGTGCTGCTTGTGACTTAAGCCTTATTCCTGCAGCACCATTCATAACTTGTGGTTGCATCTCGTTTATCTCCTTATTGATGTTGTCAGTGGTTATTTATGGGTGATGATCAAGCTTCTATTATGAGAGATTGAAGCATAAGAGGTAGGATTGAGGCTTGAACGGCGCACACGATCTACCATTAGATCAGTAAGATGCTCCTCATATTTCACATCCATTGCATCAACTTCTTGCAAGCGTGCACGTAGCAAATTCTCTACCACGCATGCGGGTGGCCGCTCTCGCTTGCTATAAAGTAGCGGCTCTTGTCGCTGTAACCAGAGCATCTTTTTGATCCAAACCATTGCTTGCTCATCAGGAGGCATATACTCACCATCATCTGTAGCCAGTGTGAATAGATGGCGGTAGAGTCCTTCCCTGGGTGCGGGGCCAAGCTTGTCTATCCAGGTATTAGGGGGAGTATATTGCCAGCGTACCGCTTCCCAACCTTCGCAAGCAATTTCTGGCGCTACCCACTCTTCCATAAAGAAGAAGGGCTTGCCAATATCTAGCCAGTCATAGATCAAGCGTCCTACTTTGCCATCATTGTTATTGGCAGCAGAGAGTGGTAGTAGTTCGCGTGTGCCATCTGTATTAATGGTTTCCCAACCAATCGCCTTTTTATTAGAGTAGCGCGGATATTTAATCCTGATGCGCCCCTGCCAAAAAGTTGTTGCTGAGCCACCCCAGACAATTCTTAGTTGTGGATCTCTGCCATTGTCGCTTTTACCACCCAACTCTGTCAGTTCTTTAGTAAACCACTCCGGTATGTGAGGAGCCGGAGGGTTTAAGTTTCTGATCATAGTGTCCGTGAGTTGAAAGGCTGAAAGGAAACTCTGCTCTTGCGGTAAAATATCTACAATATTAGCCACCATAACCTGCCACCTTTACATAAAAGTCTGTTGTGTTGGGATTAACGGTAACTACCCATTGATCATTGAGTGTATGACCTGTAGTAGCACCAAAAGTAATGGATACCCCATCACTGAGTGCTTGTG
>WBZQ01002659.1_pt1 | contig 11388 bp, 9 predicted proteins | sample 5204251 | NCBI WGS metagenome assembly WBZQ01 (sample SAMN12412402, study PRJNA552823) | activated sludge metagenome | isolation source: activated sludge from nitrification reactor of wastewater treatment plant... | place: USA: Virginia | collected 2017-09 | reverse complement strand
GCATCTGAAGCCTGTACATTATTAAAGACTTTGGCCAATGAGGATCGGTTGCTCATTTTGTGCGAACTCAGTCAAGGCACTCGCAATGTGGGGGAGTTGGAAGAATTACTGAATATTCATCAGCCCACCCTATCCCAGCAATTAACTGTGTTGCGTGAAGAAAATTTGGTTGTTACAGAACGCAAGGGTAAGTACATCTACTACAGCTTGGCCAGCCAGGAAGCTATCCAGATTATGGAGACATTATTCAAATTGTATTGCAGACACTAATCGTGGATTGGTTTGCGGCGGTTTGAACGATAGCAAAGCCAAAAAATTTATGTATATATGCGGTTGTAAGATTTTTGAAGCATTTGGGTTTCCGGTAGCGAGCTAGCGGAAATCTCTTTTATTCACGCAGCATCGCTTACCTTTAAGTGATAGCGTCGAGCTTGTGGAAATCGTATTCATCAGTGTAATGTCAGGTTTCGCCACAGGTGTACTTTTAGCGCTTACTGGAGCTGGAGGTACAATCGTTGCTGTTCCATCACTGACATTTGTTCTTCAGCTCCCGGTGGCAGAAGCAGCGCCTGTGGCTTTGCTGGCTGTCAGTCTTTCCTCCGCTGTCGGAGCTTTACTGGCTCACCGACAAGGTCTGGTGCGGTATCGTGCGGCAGGATTCGTTGCCATTACTGGCATTGCAACCGCTCCGGCTGGTATCTGGGTAGCTCACAAACTTTCTAATACTTTCCTTACCTGTCTATTCGCCCTGATTTTGTTTGCGGTTGCAGTGAGTATGTTTCGCACAAGCCGGGAGCGGGACAGTGATGCCGAAAAGACTATGGCATCGGATCTTCAGCGTGCAACGATGCCCTGTCAGCTTGAGTATGATGGCAATCGATTAGTTTGGACTTGGCCCTGCGCGCGAGCGCTCGCTGCGGCAGGTGTGGTAAGTGGATTGCTGTCTGGATTACTGGGGGTGGGGGGTGGTTTCATTGTCATTCCAGTTTTGAAGCGGGCAACCCGCTTGCCACTCTCATCCATAGTTGCAACCGCATTGGCAATCATTGCATTGATATCGGCAACCGGTGTATTGTCGGCGACGATCATGCAAGGAATGAACTGGCCGATTGCTTTACCATTTGCTATGGGGGCATTGGTGGGTATGTTGGGTGGTCGATTCATTGCTGGAAAGCTTGCCGGCCCACGACTACAACAAGTTTTTGCAGTTGTAGCCATGGGTATTGCTGTAGCAATGGTGTTGCGCTTATTTCTGCAGTGATCAATTGGTTTATCTGAAGACGTGATCACATTTGCATCATTTGATAAATGCAGCTCTCACTTTTTCTTCCATGGGTGCACGCATGCCTGCCTTGCGACCGGCAGCGAGTGCGAGTTCGGGATCCACGCCTTTCTTGATCTGATAACTTGCCCACATGGCACCAGCACGATTGCCGGAACCGCAGTGAATGAGAATGGGTGTCTCAGACGATTCAACTGCTTTCGTGAAAGCTTCAAGCTGTTCATCACTGATTCCGGCAACCGTCATGGGAATATTGATGTAACGCATGCTGGTTGCATCGACCAAGGCTTTTTCGGCTTCAGTACCTTCGGTGGAAGTGCGTAGATCAATAATCGTTTTAAAACCATGCGATGCCAAAGCCTGCACGCCGCCATCACTGATCATGCCGGATATGGCTATCTGATCCGACGCACGACTGTAATTTTGTACCGGTATGATTTGGTGCGCGAAAGGTACACGACCCGAAGCCTGTACGGTGGAGGTCAGTGCGATTGTTGTAAGCGTCATTAAAAGAATAAGATATTTCATAAATGCTCCATATGACGATATTTGTTAATGTTGTTGAGTATGAGGTTATTTATTGTAGCTGCAGTACAGAATGAAATTCAAATTATACTGAGTGCCTGTGATCTTTTTGTTGAAGGCAAGAGCAGATCACCCAATCGAATGGGGCAATGGAGATCAAAATGCAGGACAATCATCATTCATCCGCTAATGCTACCTTTCCATGGCATAGTTATTCCACGCAACAAACACTCGAGCAATTGCAGTCCACCACAACTGGGTTGACGCCAGCTGAAGCCATGCAGCGTTATGAGCAATATGGGGCAAACCGTATTGAGCCAGTCAAGACGAAAAGTATCCTTGAGCGCTTTCTGTTGCAATTCCACAGTATGCTGATCTATGTCTTGATGATGGCAGGATTGGTAACCGCCATATTGGGCCATTGGTTGGATAGCAGCGTAATCATGGGGGTGGTTGTAATCAATGCTGTCATTGGTTTGATTCAGGAAGGAAAAGCCGAAAAAGCGCTGAATGCGATCCGGAACATGCTGTCGCTGCATGCCATCGTACTGCGAACCGGGGAGCGAATGCAGATTGCCGCAGAACAATTGGTACCGGGTGATGTCGTTCTGCTGCAATCCGGGGATAAAGTGCCTGCCGATCTGCGCTTGCTGCACTGCAAAAACTTGCGTATCGAGGAAGCCGCGCTCACAGGAGAATCGGAAACGGTGGAAAAGTCTGTCCCGCCGGTGGCAACGACATCGGCTTTAGGAGACCGGTTTTGTATGGCTTACTCGGGAACCCTGGTTGCTTATGGCCAGGGCATGGGAGTAGTCGTAGCCACGGGTCAGCACAGCGAGATGGGGCGTATCAGTCAAATGATCGCGCAAGTCAATCCACTGACTTCGCCGTTATTGCAACAGATAAATACCCTGGGTCGCGGGTTGACGGTGGTGATCGGGATACTAGCTATGGTCATTTTTACCTACGGGTTGCTGTTGCATGATTTTGCTGTGAATGACATGTTCATGGCAGCCGTCAGTATGGCAATAGCAGCGATTCCGGAAGGTTTGCCAGCCATTATGACGATCACTCTGGCATTGGGGGTGCAGAGTATGGCTCGGCGACATGTCATCGTTCGCAGATTACCTGCCGTGGAAACATTGGGGGCAGTCACGGTGATCTGCAGTGATAAAACAGGTACGCTGACTCGCAACGAAATGACTGTACAAACCATTTTGACTGCGAGCCATCATTTTTGTGTATCCGGTGTGGGTTACGCACCATTGGGTGGTTTCAGCGAAGCGGGTCAGGAAGTTCTAGCTGCGGACTTTGCCGATGTTATGGAACTGCTGCGCGCAGGATTGCTATGTAATGATGCGGTATTGCGGGTGCAGCAGGGATCGTGGGGGGTGCAAGGTGATCCGACCGAGGGTGCACTCATCACATTGGCGCAGAAAGCAGGCTTAGATACTATTTCTGAACAGGAGGCGTTACCGCGAACGGATGTCATACCGTTTGAATCACAACATCGTTTTATGGCCACATTGCATCACGATCATGCCGGACATGGGCTCATTTACGTTAAAGGGGCACCGGAAGAAGTGCTGGCCATGTGCAGCCAGCAGCGAAACTTGGGGCAGGATCAGTCCATTCAGTTGAGTATTTGGCATGACAGAATTCAACATGCCAGTAATGCCGGACAGCGTGTGCTTGCCTTAGCTAGTAAGGTGAGTACGGCGCAGCAGCAAACATTGAGTTTTTCGGATGTCGGAGCCGGTTTCACGCTACTGGGGTTGGTCGGGATCATTGATCCACCGCGAGCAGAAGCCATACATGCAGTCAGATTGTGTCAAGCAGCCGGCATTCGTATCAAGATGATTACTGGCGATCACCGTGTGACAGCTTGTGCGATTGGGTCGCAATTGGGGATTGGCGACGGGCAGCATGCGGTAACGGGTGTCGAACTGGATGAGCTTGACGACCGGGCGGTGTGTGAAGTGGTGCAGCAGGTCGATATTTTTGCTCGTGCCAATCCGGAACATAAATTACGCCTGGTGACAGCTCTGCAAGCCAATGGTGAAATCGTCGCCATGACTGGAGACGGCGTCAACGATGCACCGGCACTCAAACGTGCCAATATTGGCGTGGCCATGGGACAGAAAGGCACGGAAGTCGCCAAGGAAGCCGCTGAAATGGTGCTGATCGACGACAACTTTGCTTCGATTGTCCATGCTGTAGAAGAAGGGCGCACAGTCTACGACAATATTCGCAAGACGCTGGTGTTTATTATTCCAACCAGTTGTGGCGGGGCAGGTATTTTAATGCTAGCGATACTTTTTGGCATGGCGTTACCCATTACACCTGTCCAGATCTTGTGGATCAATATGGTCACGACGGTAACCTTGGCGATTGCACTGGCGTTCGAGCGGCCCGAGGCGGGGGTGATGCAACGGCCTCCTCATGATCCAGGTGTATCGCTATTGTCCGGCTTTTTGGTGTGGCGTATTGCTTTTGTTGCAGTGCTGATGATTGGAGGGGGAATGGCAATGTATTTCTGGGAGATCCATCAGGGATCGTCCATCGCATTGAGCCGTACCGCTGTTGTCAATATGCTGGTGATAAATCAGATCGTCTATTTGCTGAATTGCCGGTATTTGTTGACTTCTGTGTTGTCTCGAGCAGGATTGCTGGGTAATCGCCACATTTTGCTGGCCATTGGTATGCTGCTGATACTGCAATTGACGCTGACTTATCTGCCTGTCATGCAAATGCTGTTTGGCACAGTGGCGTTGGAATTTGAGACTTGGATGATCATAATCGGGTTTGGTGGTTTTCTGTTCTGGATTGTCGAACTTGAGAAATTTCTGTTGGTACGATATGGACAATTCGCATAGTACCCGAAGGCATTCAGTCCAGTGTTTTGGAATCAACGTCTGCCGTCATACCAGATCGGTAGTTTCTTCTTGTTTTGTAAGGATTTGCGTGGGCTCAGCAGGACACCGAAGATTTGACCCGCAATTTCTCTCACACTATATAGTTTGATTTTTCGCGAAGAAGTAACCAACGGGTGATGGGTCAGGATAGTGAATTTGAGTTGACGTTTATGTCCCCACTGTTTCAGCAATCGGCTGAGACTGATTTCATCGGCTGCAAAAAGTGTCTGGTCAAACCCGCCAACCTCACGAAAAGCATCGGCGCGACATACCACGAGTGCTCCGGAAGCCCAACGGAAAACAATTGAGCATATAGTCCAGAGTCGTATGACTGCGCTGCCCCACCATGGCAGATCTGGCATGTGCATCACGCTGCCGCAGCCAACATATCGATCGCTCTCAATCAGCTGCACGATATCCGCAACCATGCCGGGATTCAGCAGACTGTCGGCATCGACAAACAGTAACCAATCACCTGTTGCGTTTGCCGCACCGGTATTACGGGCGCGACCAATCTGGTTGATGGGTTCGAATACCACCCTGGCACCGGCATTTCGTGCTAACTGGGCAGTCTTATCTTTGGAATTGTTGTCGACCACGATGATCTCGTGTGTGAATCCTGGCTGTGCATTAGCGTCTAGAGACCGGGAAATGGACTGCAGACAAGATGTGATCAGCAGTTCCTCGTTGAAAGCAGGTATGACGATAGAGAGATGCATGAGTTTTGAATGAGATTAAGAAATCGTCATTATCGCGTAAAAAGGCATTAGTGGATCAATATTGCTTGCTCCTCAGTGAGGAAAATCTTCCGATACATTGCAGTTTGGACGATGATTGAAGTGCTTTAATCTGACAAATGATCGATTTTTGAAGTCGAGTGTTAATTATTGATTTGCTAAAAATGCAACAGTCAGAAATGGTATTGATGAATCCGGATGTACTCATAAATTTGTCTTACGGAACGTGTTTTGCTCTTGAAATGGTGTTTTCGACTCATATCTTTAAATTAGACGGGAAAGGGTTGCTAGATCAATATTTAGGATTAAGTGTGATGTGTTATCAATACATTGTCTTTAAATTTAGTGTACGGAGGTTATAAATGACCAAAGAGCTCTCTTTTGATGATGACGATGCCATCTATGCAGGCGATGAAATGTTTGATGACGACGACATGTTGATGGACAGCAAAATACCGGTAGGCCGTTTTGCAAAAATAATCGATGAATACGAGGAAAATGTGAAGGACGATATCGACGATGAAGAAGAGATCAATCTGGATTCATTGGGATTGCACTAACCTCGGGGTTTTTTTGATTAAGTACAGAAGCGGTCGATAAGTTCAAGAATACAGGTTATCAGTTGTGCCGGCTTATGGGCGCAGCTTGTCAAAATTCGCTATGATTCAGTTCCTTGATTGTATGGAGCTGGTATGACGCCTGACGATGTGGAGATTCTTGAAAAAACCATTTGCTTTCAGGGTTTCTTTCGTCTTGAACGCTATCGACTGCGGCACCGGCTTTTCAATGGTGCGTGGAGTCCATTCATAACACGCGAAATTTTCGAGCGTGGTCATGCAGCTGCAGTTTTACCTTACGATCCCGTAAGAGATGAAATCATTCTGATCGAACAATTTCGCCCTGGTGCCTTGACCGTATCAGGGGGGCCTTGGTTACTGGAAATCGTGGCGGGTATGATCGAAGCGGGTGAAACGGCAGAGGAAGTAGTCAAACGTGAAGGTATTGAGGAAGCCAATTGCGCGATTTCAGATCTGATTCCACTGTATGACTACTGCGTCAGTCCGGGGGGCACAACCGAGAGGATCGTGCTCTTTTGTGGTCGTGTCGATACAACGCATGCGGGTGGTGTGCATGGCGTCAGCGAGGAAGGGGAGGATATCAAAGTGCATGTTGTCTCGCTTGATCAAGCATTGGATCTGCTGCGATCGGGACGTTTGAATTCCGCGAGTGTGATCATTGCACTACAGTGGCTGGCTTTGAATAAGGCACAAGTGAGAATGCAATGGCTGGGCCTGAAATAAGATGAAGTTTTTTTATGACATAAATCGAACAAGTCATCATTAACGGTTTATTTCTGTCTTTTCTTTATCGCGATCAAACTCGGAAACTGGTTTCTAATCCGTCATTTAGCCTACTCAGGAATGTGGTTTACTGATAGCGTATTCAATCTGAATCGCAAGGAGGTTTACCATGATTGTGAAAAAATATTCCGGAAATGGTGCCAGCCAAATCAACTCTGTCGATACCGACATGCAAGACGAAGATGCACTTGCCGATGGCATGATTCCAGATAGTCGTATCGTCAAGCTGATTGACGAGCTCGAAGATAACGATGACAACTTTGATAATGGCGACGATGCCGAAGTGTTGAAGTCGTTGGGATTACGCTAATCTTTTTGATGCCGGTCCTGATTCATCTGCACCGATGGTATTGTGTCTGGAAGTTAGAGAGATAATTCCGCACTGACACAATTGCGGCCCAGTTTTTTTGCACAATAAAGTTGATGATCGGCTTGAGATATCAACTCGTCGAGTGACATATTACTGTCATGCGTATGCGCTACACCGAAACTGGCTGTAAATGACAGTTGCACGTCTTGTTCCGTAATGGCTTGTATTTGTGCTACCTTTCTTCGCATTCGCTCGGCAATATTGATGGCATCGGTTAATTTGGTTTCTGGTAAAAAAATCAGAAATTCCTCCCCTCCCCAGCGTGCCAGCGTATCACCACTCCGTGCTTCCTTTTGCAGTGTTTCTGCCAGGCTGACTAGAACCTGATCACCAAATGCATGTCCATAGTTGTCATTGAGCGATTTGAAATTGTCAATGTCCAGCATGATGACGGATGTGTGACTTTTATTGCGCAGACTGATAGCCCAAATCGGTTTGACATACTTATAGAAGGATCGTCGGTTGTTCAAGTTGGTCAGTGCATCGATTCCAGCCATTTTCTCTGCTATTAGCTTTTCATTCTGGCTGATATTAAAGTGCTCGGCCAGTGCCAGTGCCAGTAAAATAGCATCGGCCATCATGCCGATTTCGGCTGCTCGATATGTCCATACGCTAAATGGAATGAGACCCCAAATAGTATTCGCTGTTATGATTCCGCCGCAGATCGTGCAAATTGAGGCCAGTAAGAAGAATTTGGCAAAATTGTTGCCATCATGCAGTGAAATGATTCCCAGAATGACCATCATGAATGACGCTATGAAAATAAATGTCAGTGAAATCATTAGCGTTGCGGCAAAGTCGTCCATCAGGTAAGTCAACAGTACCAGTGTACCGAAGCCGGTGGCAATACCGATGACCCAGCGATGAATGGAGGGAAAAGTATTTTTTGTATTGAGGAAATGCAGTGCAAAAATCAAGCCACTGATGGAACACAGCATAATCAGAAACGGATTGCTCCATCGTTGCCACTCAGTATGGTCTGGCCACAACCACTGGAAACCATGTCCGGTATAAGCCATGTTCAGTATCAGAAAAGCAGATAAATATATCGAATAAAACAAATACGAATAATCTTTGATTCCGATGAACAACATGAAGTTATAAGCAATCAGTGCCAGTATGACGCCATATACAAGACCATAGCTGTAAGCTTGCAAGGTGTTGTGTTTTGTCACCTGTTCATCCGTCATGAAGTAAATCGGCAAGATAACGGCATCCACCGATGCAATGCGGATAAGGATGAGCGTTTGACCTTGCCGGTACGAGTGATCGATGGCGAAGAAGCGATGTTCTACAGGTCGTTGGGAAAAAGGTTGGTTGTCACCGAGATGGTAATGATTGATCCGTTGATTGTTCTGGAAGAAGTAAATTTCGATTTTATCCAACCAGGCGGTTTCAAACAGCAAAGTTCGACGTGTTTCAACGAATTCAGAATTGTTGACTTTCAATGCCAGCCAAATGGGTTCGGAATTGATCCCGTAATTGATCACGGATTGACGTGTTGGAGCGTAACGTCCGTTGTTGAAGGCTTTCAGAGCGCTTTCCACACCCGAATCGGTATCTTCATCATGATAAACCTGGAAATATTCACCAATGGTTGTCTCATAACGTTTGGCGGTATCGATATTCGAGGCGACAACGGGGAATACCCACAGTAGCAGGGCGATGACTATGCATCGTGAAATGAAACATTTTCTCATGTAATACAACTTAGTTAGATTAGCGAATGGACGCAAGTGCCTGTAGCTCTTGACTCAAACGGCGGAGTTCAGAATCTTGTGAGTAAGATTTATCTTACATGATAATGAGGTCAGATTCAGCCGACCCTCATCCAAGAGGCAACTTTTTTACAGTATTGTCTAGTCATTCAGATCTTCATGACATTAAATCATGCACGCATGCCAGAAAAAAGATAATTTGTGTTAACTTCGAGCATCAACGAGCTATATTGATGTCAGTTGGTATGAAAGTAGTCGATTATTTAATTTATTAAAGCGAAGTGCAACAAATGCCTGGAATAATTCTGTGCGTTAATCACAAATTACAGTAATACTATCATTGCAGATTACAAAATTTTCCAATGTTTTTTTATTCCCTCAAAAATGATACCTGATCTGATTCTAATTCAATATATTGCCGCAGCGCTGTTTGCTCTGGCTGTGGTGCACACTTTCTCGACCAAGTATTTTGAACACTTGGCGCACTTACACCCTCGACACGCCGGCATTTGGCATTTACTCGGCGAAGTGGAGGTGGTGTTTGGTTTCTGGGCATTGATACTCATGCTGTGTATCGTTGCCATTGCTGGACAGCATGAAGCCATCACCTATCTGGAGTCACGAGATTTTACCGAGCCGATGTTTGTATTCGTCATTATGGTGATTGCCGGTACGCGTCCCATTCTGGAATTCTCGGCTGTCGCGGTCAGGCTTGCAGCCAAGTGGCTACCTATCAATTCGGGATTGGTCATGTACTTTTTATTGCTGTCTTTTGTTCCGCTATTAGGCTCATTCATCACCGAGCCGGCCGCCATGACCCTGGCTGCTTTGATGTTGAGGGACACCTTGTTTGCCAAGGAGATTTCCACTCGCCTGAAATATGCAACGATCGGTGTTTTGTTTGTCAATATCTCCATCGGTGGTACGCTGACTCCTTATGCTGCTCCGCCGGTGTTGATGGTGGCAGCCAAATGGAATTGGGATATCGGTTTCATGCTGATGAATTTTGGCTGGAAATCCGCACTTGCCGTTGTGTTCAATGCGCTGGCAGTGACTTGGATATTTCGTCAGGAACTGATTCAAATGGACCCAGAGCAGGGTGTTTCAAAAAGCAAGGTCCCTTTTCTCGTGGTATTGATTCACTTGATGTTTCTCGTTCTGGTGGTGTTGCTGGCGCATCATTCCGCGGCTTTTATGGGAGTTTTTCTGTTCTTTCTCGGTTTTACGACTGCATACCAGAAATACCAGAATCCCTTGATTTTGCGGGAAGCGTTGCTGGTTGCATTTTTCCTGGCTGGACTCGTTGTGTTGGGTGGGCAGCAACAGTGGTGGTTACAGCCATTACTAATGAATATGGATGATCATGCAGTCTATTTTGGTGCCACGGTGCTGACTGCTGTGACGGACAATGCAGCACTCACTTATCTTGGTTCTTTGGTGGAAGGATTGAGCGAGGAATTCAAAGTGGCGCTGGTGGCTGGTGCTGTTACCGGAGGGGGATTGACAGTGATTGCTAATGCTCCCAATCCCGCCGGCTTTTCGATTCTAAAACATCAATTTGAAGATCAATCGATTCACCCCCTTGGATTATTGATAGCCGCTCTACCTCCCACGTTAGTGGCTATCGTCGCATTTCGTTTACTGTAATTTAAGCCGAATTGGAATTCCAATTCGGCTTATTTTCTTATCTTTCTTGCCCGGGATTTTCTGCTATGACATGTAACGGCAGTGGTTCCGGTTCCGAATGGGGTTTTTGCGGCATATCGTCAAACCAGCGATAGAGCATGGGCATGACAATCATGGTCATCATCGTTGCAGTGATTAATCCACAAATGACAACAATGGCAAGTGGCTTCTGTACTTCTGAGCCCAGACCCGATGCAGTCAAGAAAGGTGCCAAACCCAGAACCGTTGTGCCGGCAGTCATCATGACTGGACGAAAGCGCTGCGTGCATGCTTGTTTGACAGCATCTTCAATACTTACTCCTTTTTCGCGGAGTTCCCTTACAAATGAAATGAGAACGACGCCATTTAAGATCGATGTGCCCCAGACTGCAATAAATCCCACTGATGCGGGTACTGAGAGATATTCGCCAGTAATAAAAAGTCCCACGACGCCACCCACTGAAGCAAATGGTAGCGCCAAGTAGATCAGTGTGGCCATTTTGACGGAGCTAAATAGCATGAAAAGCAAAAAGAAAATGGCAGCCAAGGTGATCGGAACAATAATGGAAAGCGTCGCCATGGCGCGCTCCATATTTTCAAATTGTCCACCCCAGACAAAATAATATCCTGGCGGTAGTTTGATATCTTTGGCAGTGCGAGCTTTGAGTTCATCGACAAATCCACCCAGATCACGCTGATGTACATTGACGCCGATGACGACACGGCGTTTGGCAAATTCTCTGGAAACGATCGCCGGACCATCGATAACTTTGATATCTGCTACAGCACTGAGTGGAATGAGCATCCCGCCTTTG
>WBZQ01001433.1_pt2 | contig 11389 bp, 8 predicted proteins | sample 5204251 | NCBI WGS metagenome assembly WBZQ01 (sample SAMN12412402, study PRJNA552823) | activated sludge metagenome | isolation source: activated sludge from nitrification reactor of wastewater treatment plant... | place: USA: Virginia | collected 2017-09 | reverse complement strand
GTAGCAGGAGATGCCGCTGATCCAGCGGTATTAATTCAAGCCCATATTGCTCGAGCTGGGGCAATGATCATTACGGCTGCTGATGTATTGCGCATTCAGCAAATGGTTGAAACCGCTAAAATACTAAACCCTCAAGCTGAGATTCTAATTAGCACCCATGATCCAGAAGCCGCTGCAAGGCTGGAAAAAGAGAATATGGGGCTAGTATTCCTCGATGAGCAAGTGCTTGCACAAAACATTACACAACATTTACTGAAAAGTTTGCATGAACCTAGACCTCATTGAGGTTCAGCCCATTTTAAGCTTAGAATAAGCTAAATATTCCTTTAGCTTGGGCAGCAAAATTTTCCAGAAAATTCTGGCGGTTTGCTGTTAATGCTATTGCCTAATTGGTAACAATTATCGCTATGGAAAAAAATCCTGAGATTGCGACTTATTGGAGTCAACCGGCTGATGCTATGATGAAATCGATAGACAGTAGCTCTCAGGGTCTCGATCCAGCCATCGCAGCAGACCGTTTAACTCAAACGGGCGCAAATCGGTTAAGAACCAACCACTTTATTGGAAGCACTTTACAGCTTTTTTTAAATCAATTTCGCAGCCCTTTGGTTTTAATCTTAATTTTTGCCGCAATCGTTGCGCTGCTGGTCAAAGATTGGCTGGATGCTTTGATCGTGCTTGCGATTGTTGGGATGACAGCAGTACTCAGTTTTATTCAGGAACACCGCGCCACTCGTGCGGTTGAAAAACTGCGCCAGAAAATTGCGACCCAATCAACAGTGCTCCGCGGAGGACAAACCCTTGTCGTTCCTTCGGATACCATCGTACCGGGAGATATTGTTCTACTTTCAGCAGGTAATTTGATTCCTGCTGATGGGATTCTTCTTGAAGCGAAGGATTTTCATGTTGCACAGGCGTTATTAACCGGTGAAACATTCCCTGTAGAAAAAAACCAGGAATTTCAGCGCCAGAGGCAAGCCTAGTGGATCGCAATAATTGTATTTTCATGGGCACTTCGGTGCGCAGTGGTTATGCAAAAGCGCTCATCATTCAAACAGGCCTGACGACCGCTTATGGCAAAATCGCTGAAACGCTTTCATTGCGTCCGCCCGAAACTGAATTCGAACGAGGATTACGGCATTTTGGGCAATTGCTGGTCCGTATCATGGTGATAATGGTCATCGCAATCCTGGCAATCAATATCGTCTTACAACACCCGACGATTGAAACAGTATTATTTGCGCTGGCCTTGGCAGTAGGACTTTCACCTGAGTTGCTACCTGCCATTCTTACCATTACCTTGGCCCGAGGCGCTAAAGCGATGGCTGCGCAAGGTGTCATCGTCAAACGTCTCAATGCCATCGAGAACCTTGGGAGTATGGACGTGTTATGTACCGACAAAACCGGCACTTTAACCAAAGGAGTCGTTCAGCTCGATCAAGCGCTCGATAGCTTGGGGCAAACAAGCAAATTAGTATTGCAATTAGCTTATGTGAATTCCAAGTTACAAACTGGTATCACCAATTTACTGGACGAAGCCATTATCGTAGCGGGTGAACAATCGAACATCACTCTAACGGGTTATCAAAAATTAGATGAGATTCCCTATGATTTTGTCCGTAAGCGCCTTACTACGGTGGCTAAACATGAAACGGACGCAACTGCAACGATGATTTGCAAGGGCGCATTTCAATCGATTATAGAAATTTGCGATCAAATTCAATTAGCTTCTCACATTGAACCATTAACTTCCGAACATCAGCAACAATTGCTCCAACACTATACGCAATGGAGTATGCAAGGTTATCGCGTATTAGCGGTGGCCCAGAAATCGGTTGCAATCAATACCAATTACACACGAGACGATGAGCATAGCTTTGTTTGGGTTGGTTTTTTATTATTTTTTGACCCGCCGGAAGCTGGAATTACCGATACACTCAATGCGTTAACGCAATTAGGTGTCCAGCTTAAAATCATCACCGGAGATAATCGTTATGTCGCAAGCCATGTGGCTGAGGCGGTAGGAATCGATACTCAAACGATTGTAACAGGTCAAGCACTCGCCGATATGAAAGATGAAGCCTTATGGCATCTTGCACCGCAAGTGGGTGTTTTCGCAGAAGTCGATCCAAACCAGAAAGAACGCATTATTACTGCATTACAAAAAACAGGGCATGTAGTGGGCTATCTGGGTGATGGTATCAACGATGCACCGGCCTTGCATGCCGCTGATGTCGGCATATCCGTTGAAAATGCGGCCGATGTTGCCAGAGAAGCTGCGGATTTTGTCTTGCTGAAACATGATCTCAAGGTGTTATGCCAAGGCATCGATGAAGGTCGCCATACCTTTGCCAATACGCTTAAGTATATTTTCATCACGACCAGCGCCAATTTTGGCAATATGATCAGTATGGCCTTAGCTTCGTTATTTTTGCCTTTTCTCCCTTTACTCGCTAAACAGATTTTGCTCAATAATTTTTTATCCGATATTCCAGCGATGGGCATTGCAAGCGACCGAGTAGATCGTAACTGGGAACGTACTCCCCATCGTTGGGATGTGACGCTGATTCGAAATTTTATGATTACTTTTGGTTTGGTTAGCGTCGTGTTTGATTTACTCACATTTGGTGTATTGCTTTATTTGGCAGGGGAGGTCGAAGCGATATTTCGTACAGGCTGGTTTGTCGAATCGCTATTGACCGAATTGCTCATTATTTTTGTCATCCGCACCTATAAGCCATTTTATCGTGGCCAGCCTGGTCGTTTTCTCATTGGGAGTGTTATCGGTATTGCATTGATCGCCTTATTGCTACCTTATGTACCGATAGGAAGCTTATTCGATTTTGTCCCACTTCCATTACCGGTCATGATCGCGATTATGATCATTACTATACTCTACGTGATCACCTCAGAGGTTGTGAAGCAATTATTTTTCAAGCGTTTGAGTCGCAAATCTTTGTAGCAATAACTAATGATTAACTGATAAAGTCGGTGATTTCTTAAAAGTATGTTGTATTTCAAGACCTGAAACGGCTTGCTTTATAAGCTTCTTATGTCGAGGGCGCTTCAATAGATTCCTTTATCAGAGATTCAGCAGGAATACCTAATTCCCGATGTAATTTACGAATCATTGTAAGTGTCAGTGATCGTTTGCGGTTTAATACTTCATAAACGCGGTTACTTTTTCCGATCATTGGCTCTAGATCTTTTACTGTTAGACCTTTCTGTTCCATTTCAAATTTGATGGCCTCAACAGGATCAGGAAGATCGAGCGGAAAGTTTTTGTGTTCATAAGCTTCGACCAATGTTACCAAAACATCCAGTTTTTCACCTTCAGGCGTATTAGGCTCAGCGGACATCAAAGTTTCTATTTCTTTTAACGCCGCGCGGTAGTCTACGTCAGTTTTAATAGGTTTGATTTCCATGATTAGTACGCTGATTAAATAGTCTGTGCATCAATTTGATCATACTGAGCATGCGTGCCTATAAAACGGATATATACGACACCATAAGTATAGTTGATCCAACCAATAATTCGGTATTTATTACCTGCTATATTAAAGACAACTCTACCGTCCTTGAGAATGCTGGCACTTCTGAAATCTGCTTTTACTTCTGCGGGTGATTTCCAGTTAGCTTTCAATACATGTTTGTACCATGCAAGTGTTGGTTGAATCGCCACACTGTGAGACGAATCATTTTCCCAAAATGCTTTCAAGGTTGATAATGCAATTACTCTCATCTTTAAAATAGTAATCCCATTATGGGACATTGACAACTGCTTGCAACTACTAGAATTCCACAGTTGATTTTTCAACTTACAAACAATTGAGTGAACAGAAGCAAGATATTTAGGAAGCCTAATTAGTAGCTCATACAGTTAACAATTTATCAAAGATGTATTTTGTTTCAAGACTTGAACATCCCGCTGAAATTTTCAAGTATTTTCGTTGATTTTTGTACGCATCTCATAGGTAAGATGTTTGTTAAGTAGCAATCATGCAAAGTGACTGTACAAAAAGATTGATTGGACTAGAATGCAATCCATAGTTGAATAGTTAATAAGAACTCCAAAAATTGATCTATGACATTGCGGCAATTTCCGGAAAATGGAAAATTCCTAGTGGCGTTTTCGCTGGCAGGTGAGCAGCGTGAATTGGTTCGTTCTATAGCGCGTGCAGTTGAAAAAAAACTCGGTCGCTCTAACGTTTTCCTTGATGAATGGTATGAACACTATATTGCTGGGCTTAATGATAGCGATATTAAGCTACGACAAATTTACGAACAAGATAGCATGCTCGTGATAGTTTGTGTATCAGCAAATTATGGGGATAAATCTTGGACGCAGATGGAGCATGCAACGATCCGAGCACGTTACCAATTAGCTCTTGGCAGTGAAGATGAACGCATGCTGCAAGCAGTCCTGCCTATACGAGTTGGTGATGGAGATGTACCGGGCATTCATATTAATTCCATTATGCCTGATGCTCGACAAAAAAGAACTGAGGATATCGTTGAACTTATTATCGAACGCCTAGAATTGGTTCGGAAGGTTAAATCGTTACCTGATTCAAGTGATTATGTTGATTGGCCAATCGAACTTTCAACACTACAGTGGAGCATGGCTGACCATCAGCACGTACGTAATGCTTTCTCAGCATTCTTGCAGCGTGGAGAGAATCGGCGCTATTTACCGATACAAGGACCTTCCGGCGTTGGTAAAACTCATGTTTCTGAGCAGATGTTGAGAAATGCACTACAGTTGAAAGAATTACCGAATTTAGCCTGTGGTCGATTTGATTTCAAAGGCACCACTGATATCGATAACGAGATAAGTTATTTTATTCGGGATCTTCGAATTTCTGAACCGCCATTAAGTGGTCGACTCAATCAGCGCTTGAATTTTATTCTTTCTGAGTTGAAAAAAGCTGCTCAACCTACGCTCTTGATTTTTGACACCTATGAACAAGCAAGTAACGAAGCTCAAGATTGGATAGTAAAGCAGCTTCTCCCAAGTATTGTGCGTAACCGCTGGCTTCGTATTGTGATTATGGGACAGCAAGTACCCGATCGATACGGAGCTATCTGGGAATCAGATTCTTCTCCAATGATTAAGTTATCACTTCCACTTGCCACAGACTGGTATGAATATGGTAAGCAGTTTAAAACGGATTTAACGTTGGATTTTGTGGCACAAGCTTATGAATATGCAAAAGGCAAAGATATGATCGGTATTCTTTCGCAATTACTTGGCCCTAGATAGAGTTATTAAATGGATTTGACTGAACAACTTCACCTCCTGCAGCAAGCTAAAGGCGACCCAGTCAAGCTTACACTGTTATCGGTAGATATTGCCTATCCAACCCTTCCTGATATCGCGCGTATTCGGCTTAAAGAAGCGCTCCAAGCAGCAGCGATTCCCCATTGGTGTAACACTCCACTTTTAGCTACTTTACTTCAAATTTCACTGAGTGAAGCGGAATCTTTGTTTACACAACTACAGAAATTAAAAATTATCGAGTTGTTCCGAACTCGTGGTGCACAAACAGTTAATGTGCATGAAGCCACACGACTTCTATTAAGAAAACATTTGGCAACTGAAAATATGAGTTATTTTCAGTTGTTGAGTATGCGTGCTCGCGATTATTTTCAATCAGATCTAACACCATCAGGAAAAATAGAATGGATATACCACTATCTCTTAGTTGACCCTGAAAATGCAGCCGCTGCCTGTGAGACGTTAAATAGAGAATGGTCGCGTCAAGCTTACCCGGAAGATTATTATGCTTTCGCATTTAATCTTAATGAATTGTTGCTTCACGATATGGTAACAGGGCTTGCTCAGATTGAAACTTTATTATGTGTGGCAGAAGTAAGAGCCTCGCGCGGACATTCAACTCAAGTTAATGAGTTAGCGAGTAAGGCACTCACGTTAACCAAGCAGTTGCAGTATCGCCCAGGAGAAGCGCGTGCTAGTAGCTTACTGGGTGATTATTATTTCTCAAATGGTAAATTAGATGATGCTAAACAAATGCTAGATCGATATGTAACAATTAGTCAAGAATTAGCAGAGCAAGATCCTTGTAATCAAGATCGGCAGCGCGATTTAGCAGTTTCCCATAATAGTGCTGGTGATCTGTTGCAAGCACAAGGTCAAATTCAAGCAGCTAAGCAAATGTTTAATCAGGCTTTGACTGTTAACCAAAAATTAGCTGAGCAAGACCAAAGTAATACAGACTGGCAACGCGGCTTGGCAGTTTCCTATAATAAAATTGGTGATGTGTTGCAAATGCAGGGTCAATTGAAAGCAGCTAAACAAATGTTTGATCAGGCGTTAATAGCTAACCGGAAATTAGCGAAGCAAGACCCAAATAATGCCAGCTGGCAGCGTGGATTGGCAATTTCCTATAATAGAATTGGTGATGTGCTGCAAGAACAAGGAAAATTTGACATGGCAGAAGAAATGCTTAATCAGGCTTTAAAGGTTAGCCAAGAATTGGCTAGACTAGACCCAAGTAATTTTGTCTGGCAACGTGATTTAGCAGTTTCCCACAATAGAGTTGGTGATGTGCTACAAGCACAAGGTCAAGTGAAAGTAGCAAAGCAAATGTTTGATCAAGCTTTATCAATTAACCAGAAACTGGTAGAGCAAGACCCGAATAATGCCAGTTGGCAGCGTGGATTAGCAGTTTCTTATAATAAAGTAGGCAATGTATTGCAAATACTAGGTCAATTGGAAACAGCTAAACAGTTATTTGATCAGTATTTGGCGATTAGTCAAAAGCTAGCTGAACAAGATCCGAGTAATGCTTGTTGGCAGCGTGATTTAGCAGTTTCCTATAGTAAAGTTGGTGGTATTTTACAAAAACAAGGTCAATTGGAAACAGCTAAAAAGATGTTTGATCAGTATTTGACGATTTGTTTAAAACTAGTCAAACAAGATCCAAATAATACAGATTGGCAACACGACTTAGCTGTGGCTTATAGATATGTTTGCGAAGTATTGAAAGTACAAGGTCAAATGAAATTAGCCAGAAAAATGTTTAATAAGTATTTTAATATTAGCCAAAAACTAGCCGAGCAAGATCCTAACAATGTAAGCTGGCAACGAGAATTGACTAAGGCACTGGAATGGCAACTTTATTTCCAGAGCCAAACAGAAAATTAAATATTTGAGAGATGAAAACTGCATTCCGACAATCTCAATCTCTTCTTGAGTTTATCGATGACAGCCCAACCCCATGGCATGCTGTCGCAACGATTGAAACTGCACTAATTGCTGCTCAGTTTATTCGGCTCGATGAAACTGCGAAATGGTCCTTACAAGCAGGCGGGCGTTACTATGTGATCCGCGATGATTCTTCGATTATCTTATTTGTAGTGGGGCAAAAGCCGCTTGCTGATTCGGGTTTTAAAGTCGTGGGGGCGCATACGGATTCTCCCGGATTACGGATACGACCGAATGGTGCTCAAGCCAGCAATGGGTTCGCTCAACTCGGTGTTGAGATCTATGGGGGGCCGATTCTTGCGACATTTACCGATCGTGATTTGAGTTTAGCGGGGAGAGTCAGCTATAGCGATGGGCAAGGTCACATCGCGCATCAACGCATCCGCTTCGATCAATCGTTGCTGCGCATACCTAATTTGGCCATTCATATGAACCGTAGCGTCAATGATGAGGGATTAAAGCTACACAAACAAACTGAATTGCTACCGCTATTTGCCCAACTAACGCAGGAGCAACTACCCAAGCCTTATTTCATGCAGCTATTAGCACAAGCGACGAATCTCGATGTCGATCAAATTCTATCTTGGGATTTAGCCGTTTACGATACCCAGAAAGGTGTTTTCTGGGGCGCTGCAAATGAATTTTACGCCAATAGCCAAATCGATAATCTGGCTTCTTGTCATGCAGGGTTGCAAGCGTTATTGGATGAGCAGGTCTTGAATCAATCTCAAGATACTTTAGTTTGTGCATTTTTCGATCATGAAGAAGTTGGTAGTGAAAGCCATATTGGGGCTGCAGGCAGTTTTTTATCCGATTGTTTACAGCGCATTACCATGGCGCTAAACCTCGATCGCGAAGATAACGCGCGCGCATTAGCTCATAGTTTCTTGATTAGTGCCGACATGGCGCATGCTTATCATCCGAATTTTCCGAATGCCTATGATGCGAACCATAAAGTGTTTGTTAATCAAGGGCCTGTGATTAAATCCAATGCTAATCGCCGTTATAGCTCGGAAAGCATTTCGATTGCACAATTTATCCGTTGGTGCCAGGATGCAAATGTGCCTTATCAGCATTATAGTCACCGCAACGATCTAGCATGCGGGAGTACCATTGGACCGCTGGCTTCGGCCAAACTTGGTATTCGGAGTATCGATATTGGGTGCCCGATGTGGGCCATGCACAGTATTCGGGAAAGCGCGGGTGTTCACGATCATGACTATCTGATTAAGGTGCTGAAGCAATTCTTTTTAAGTGCTTAATTGATAATGAACGTGTTGAATTAAAATGAGTAATCCCATTCTTCCTTTAAAGCCAGCACAACTCTACCAAGCGTGTGATCCTAGCCAGTTCAGCTTTAGAACAACCGCTGAACTAGGGGATTTGACTGAAATAATCGGTCAAACACGCGCCATGGATGCGGTGCGTTTTGGTTCAAGTATCCGACAAGAAGGTTATAACCTTTTTGTAATGGGTTCTCCGGGGATGGGTAAGCGTAGTCTGGTTCAGCAATTTCTTAAAAATAAAGCCAGCCGAGAAGCTGAGCCTGCCGATTGGTGTTATCTCAACAATTTTGATCAACCGCACCAGCCTAAAGTACTTAAACTGCCTCCAGGGAAAGGGGAAGCATTGCGATTATCCATGGAAGGGCTGGTGGAATATCTCCGCACCGCAATTCCTGCACAGTTTGAAAGTGAAGAATATCGCAGTAAAGTCAATGCAATCCATCAAGCGTTTAATGAACGCCAGGAAAAAGTGATCAGCGAACTGGGGGAAGAAGCAGAGAAACAAGAGATCGTATTGCTGCGCACGCCCGATGGGTTTGCTTTAGCACCGAGTCGCAATCATGAAGTGATTCCACCCGAGGAATACGACAAACTCCCTCAAGCTGAAAAAGAACGTATTTTAACGGCGATTACTGAACTGCAAGCGCGCTTGGAAAAAGTGCTTAATCATCTTCCGCAGTGGAGAAGAGAGCGCAGTGAGCATATTAAGCAGTTGAATCGGGACATTATGCTTTCAGTCGTTGCGCATGTCATTGATGAACTACGGACACAATATGCTAATTTGCCCGAAGTGCTGAGCTTTCTCGATGCAGTGCAGCGCGACATGATTTTGCATGTCGATGATTTTCGTAAACCCGATGAGTCGATGAATATTGCGGGTATCCCAGTTGTTGCTCACCAAACTTTTTCGAATTATCAAGTCAATGTGTTGGTCTCGAATCAAAATTCCTCCGGTGCGCCTTTAGTCTGCGAGGATAATCCAACCTATAGTAATTTGCTTGGCAGAGTAGAGCATATTTCACAATTTGGCGCATTGGTAACAAATTTTACCTTGATTAAGCCAGGCGCGTTGCATCGAGCCAATGGCGGTTATTTACTACTGGATATCCGCAAAATACTCACGCAGCCGTTTGCCTGGGATGCATTAAAACGCGCTTTACAAACACGCGAGATCCGCATTGAGTCATTAGGTCAGATGTATAGCTTGATTAGTACCGTTTCGCTGGAACCTGAGCCTATTCCATTGGCGGTAAAAGTGGTTTTATTTGGTGATCGGCTACTTTATTACCTGTTACAGGCTTATGATCCTGAATTTAGTGAATTGTTTAAGGTTGCTGCAGACTTTGAAGAAGTTATTGATCGGAGCGCAGAAGTACAGCAGTTGTATGCACAGCTCATTGCAACGTTAGTGCGTAAGGAATCCTTATTGCCTTATGATCGTGATGCCGTTGCACGGGTCATCGAGCATAGCTCGCGTTTAGTTAGTGACTCAGAAAAGCTTTCCATGCAGATGCGTAACATCGCAGATTTGTTACGAGAAGCCGATTATTGGGCACGAGATGCGGGTCACGCAACCGTGTTGGCGAGTGATGTGCAACATGCCATTGATACCCAAATTCATCGCCAAGATCGTATTCGGGATCGCTTATATGAAGCGATATTACGCGGCACTCTGATGATTGATACCGCTGGTGCCGTTATCGGGCAGGTCAATGGGTTGGCAGTCATTGAACTGGGTAGCTTTGCTTTTGCTCAACCCACGCGCATCACAGCAACGACTCGGCTCGGTAAAGGAAATTTTATCAATATCGAGCGAGAAGCAGAGCTTTCAGGCGCGATCCATTCAAAAGGCGTGTTGATTTTGGCTGCATTCTTGGCCTCGCGCTACGCTAAAAATCAACCACTCGCCCTGTCAGCTAGCCTAGCATTTGAACAATCCTATGGGAAAATCGATGGTGATAGTGCTTCACTCGCAGAATTATGTGCATTACTTTCTAATTTAGCGCATGCACCTATTCTTCAATCGCTGGCAATAACCGGCTCTGTCAATCAGCTCGGGCAAGCGCAAGCAATTGGAGGCGTCAATGAAAAGATCGAAGGTTTTTTTGATATTTGTGTCGCGCGCGGCTTATCAGGTCAACAAGGCGTAGTGATTCCCGCTTCCAATGTAAAGCATTTAATGTTACGGCGGGATGTGATTGATGCCGTCGCAAAAGGGCTTTTTGCAATTTATGCCGTGGAAAATGTCGATCAAGCGATTTCATTATTGACCGGTATCCCTGCGGGTGAAGTTGATGAGAAGGGAAGTTACCCCGAAGGAACGATCAATGATTTAGTCATCAAACGTTTAGCTGAGCTGACTAAAATCACTCAATCATTATCGTCAATGGAAAAGAGTGAGAAATAATCAGTTAATTTTTCTCGATCAAGCTTAAAAATTAAGCTTATTTGTGTATAAAACTCCTTAACGCTTTAACCATTAAAATAAGATAGCGCATGCGCATTTTGTCTCTTCCCAATTTTTGGTTACTAATCGCGCTGGTCTCGCTCATTATCATTTATCCGATTGCCTACCCCTATTCTAGTGGTAGAGCCTTTCTCGCGTTATTCGATTGGATCATATTGATCCTTGCGTTACGTGCTTCGAGAAAAACCTGGTATAAGTCGTGGCTGGGATACGCGTTTGCGATACCGGCCATGTCATTTTACGTCATCGCTGCATTATTTAGCTCATCTGCTGTTATTGTCGCAAGCTTGGTTACGCAGGCATTGTTCCATGGCTTTATCGTGATTAGCTTGTTGCGCTATATGTTGCACGATAATGTGATGACACTTGATGAGCTTTTTGCTGCAGCTGCTTTGTATGTATTAATAG
>WBZQ01002658.1_pt1 | contig 11390 bp, 9 predicted proteins | sample 5204251 | NCBI WGS metagenome assembly WBZQ01 (sample SAMN12412402, study PRJNA552823) | activated sludge metagenome | isolation source: activated sludge from nitrification reactor of wastewater treatment plant... | place: USA: Virginia | collected 2017-09 | reverse complement strand
ACAACTGTACTTCCCAAAAGCGCAACAAGGTGCCGGCCAGAAATCCCCCATCAAAGAAAAAATGGAAGATATCAAACCGGGGCAGTAACCAGGCAAACACCAGGTACGCACCGATTAATTTTTGCAGCCGTTTGCCAAGCCCATTTTTCCAAAAAGGCGCCTGAAAAAAATCACTCCGGCAGTAGTCATAATCGTTGCGATTGTTAATGTGATAGACCGTGTTGACAAACGTTTGCGCTGGATAGCCCGCCTGTTGCAGCGCCTGGCTCATATATTTGATGCTGATGATCGGGCTAGGCCCGTAGATCAGCCGAGGGCGTTCGGCGCGCTGCTGACGTTGTTGGGTATCTGCCTTGGCGCGCAGGGCGACAATAGCGAAGACCACTATGCTCATCAATGCAACTATCCAGCTAAGCAAGCTAAACAGCCAGGCAATGAGCCAATTGCGCGCCGCGCGCAAAATCACTCCGATCTTCATCAAAAACCCTAGGCGGCCTTCAGGGCGCGTACCGTATAACCGGCCTCTTGCCCATCAAAATAGGTGATTTCAAGCTTGCTCTCGGCGCACCAACGGCGAATCTCCTCTTCTGTTTGGCGGTGGGCATAGTGCGGCGCGTACCAGTCAAAATTGACATGGTTGTTCGCCTCGAATGACCATTGGGCATTCCAAAAGAGCTTGGCAATGTTCCAGTAGATCAGCCGTTGCACGTCATAGCGCCCAGCCTTGATGCCAAGCAAGGGAATGTCTTCCGGCACTTCAACCTCGGTGTGCAACTCGGCCAGCGCTTGGCCCAACTTGGTGAGTGGGCGCATGGCCGCCCAAGCCTCTTCTGGTGGCAAGTTGGCAATGGCGTTGCGGATATAGTCATCCGTAAATTCGCGAATTGGGCCTTTCTTTCGGTACACATAAAACATAAGCTCGCCGCCGGGCGTCAACAAAGGGACGAGGGCTTTGAGCGCCTGTTCGGTGGAAGGCGTATGATGCAAAACGCCTTCCGAGAAGATCGTATCAAATGAACCCTCGCCAAACGGCAACTGCAAAATGTCGGCCTGGACGAAATGGCGCCCCGGAACATCCCCCAAACGCTTTTGCGCCACATCAATCGCCGCTGAAATGTCGGCGCCCACCCATTCCGCCCCTTGCCAGGTCGGCGTCATCCAGAGCGAAGCGCTGAAACCGCTGCCACAGCCGGCATCCAAAATTCGTTTCCGGCCAGCAAAAAAAGTGCGCATCGCTTCCACATCGACAAAGCCGTAGCGCTCCACCAACCACTTGCGCGCCGACTCATGCACTTCCGGCGTATCGTAGCTACTCTCTTGTTGCCACTTGTAACCAAAACTGGTCTCGGTCTGTTTTTGGCCGCTGTCTTCGGTCAACACGAAGCGCGGAATGCCATTGAGCACCGCATAGGTGGCGCCCGCGGCGCTGATTAATTGGTCGCCGTCCAGCCGCAACGACGTTTTTGTTACTGGGTCAACCAGGATATCGAGCAGGGCATTGTGCATAGCGCATCTACAATTCTATTGGGGATAAACCAAGCGCACTTCGTCGCCATCGAGTTCAACCCGCCCAATGGGGCGACAGGGCGAACCGACCGCAATGGTATACGCCGGAATATCGCGATTAACAAAAGAACAACTACCGACAATCGAATGGTCGCCAATCGTGACCCCTTTGGCGATCACGGTTTGGCTGCCGATGTAACAACAGTTGCCGATCTGGACCACGCCATGCTCGTAGGGCGCTTTGCCGCCGGAGACCGCCCACTTCACCGTGTCGTGCGTATAAATATGCACACCGGAACTGATGCTGCAATTGTCGCCAATCGTCAGCCCGCCGGACCCTTCGAGCATGGTGTAAGGGCCGATCCAGGTGTTTTTGCCCACTTTGACATCGCCAAAGACATAGCTGTTGTGATACATACTCGTGCCTTCGCCAAAGCCCAGCGACTTGGCCCGTTCCCAGCGGTCAAAGAGCAGTTCGTCGAAAGGCAAGTCACGCCGCCAACGAGTGCGCATGGTAGTGCGCAAATTATCATATAAGCCGTATAGCGCTTGGCGCAGGTTGTCGAGATCAAACATGGTCCAAAAACTTTCGGCACCACCATTCAAAATTCAGCAAAGACCAAATCAGCAAACGGCGGTTTTGCTTGCCGTCCAAATGTTCATTGACCAGGCTTTGAATGGTGTTGCGGTCTAAATATTCGTAAATGCGCGCTTCGCCGTTAAAGAGCAACCGGCGCACATAGTCAATGCTTTCGCCTTTGAACCAACTGGCATCCGGCGCCGAAAAGCCCTGCTTTTCCCGGTTTGTCACTTCATCCGGGATGTAGCGCTGCATGGCCTTGCGCAACAACAATTTGCCATCGCGGGTTTTATCAAAATATTTGGCCGTTTTGGCGCCCGGCTCATTCTCATTCAGGCGCACCACTTCACCCAGGTTGCCGAGCTTTAGATTGACCGGCAGGCGCATGGCAAAATCAACCAAGTCATTGTCGAGAAAAGGCACGCGCGTCTCCAGGCTGTGCGCCATGCTCAATTTGTCTTCTACCACCAACAGTCCATGCAAGAAGGTCTTGATCTCGAAATAGAGCGAATGGTTGATGTAATCTTCTGGCCGCGTCAGTTGCGGTGCATGGCGTTGAAAGACATCACGGAAAATATCACGCGTCCATACGCCCTTGACATCGGACCAGATCGGCTGAAAGACTTGCTGGATCACCTTGTTCGGGATCAGCCGTTGCCAGTAGAGATAATATTTGTCAACATACGCCTCAAAATTGTCGTTGACTACCGCACGGTAATACCGCCAGGGATAACCGCCGAACAACTCATCGCCACCGCCACCAGAAAGAACGACCTTCACAAACTTTCCAGCCAACTGCGCCGCGTAATAATTTGGATAACTCTGGCCGACGCGCGGTTCTTCTAAATGCCAGGCCAACCTTGGCAGAACACGTTCCATGTCGCCAGCCTTTAAGACCATTTCATAGTGCTCGGTCTTAAAGAGATAGGACATGTATTCAGCCTTTTCGCGCTCGTCAAAGCCCATTTCCAACCCAGAGGCCGAATGTAAATCAAAACCACAGGTGAAGGTTTTTAGGTAGGGCAACTGCGTCGCCGCTACTGCTGTGATCGATCCCGAGTCCATACCGCCGCTGAGATAGGAGCCGACATCCACATCGCTGATCAACTGACGATTGACAGCCTGGCGAAAAAGGCGATCTAATTCCTCAATATATTCCTGTTCGTCGTAATGCTTGTCCGGCTCAACAAAGTCATAGTCCCAGTAGCGGTGCGGTGCGGCTTGGCCCTGCTCACCTAACGCCACCGAGAGCGTACACCCAGCAGGCAACAGACGCACATCGGCAAATAAGGTCCGGTCGGTGAAGAAATTTTGAAACGTAAAGTATTCTAGTAGCGCTTCTTTATCCAACCTGGCTTGACAGGCTGGATGCGCCAGCATCGCTTTGACCTCCGAACCAAAGAGAAAGATCTGCCCCTGGCGAGTGTAATAGAGCGGCTTCACGCCAAAACGGTCACGAGCCAAAAAGAGTTTTTGGCGCTGCTTGTCCCAGATAACAAAGGCGAACATCCCATTAAACCGATTGACACAGGCTTCGCCCCACGCAGCGTAGGCGTAGAGCATCACTTCGGTGTCACATTGTGAGCGAAAGCGATAGCCCAGTGCTTCCAGTTCCAGGCGTAATTCCTGAAAGTTGTACAGCTCACCGTTGTAGCTGATCACATATTGACCATCCGCCGTCATCATTGGTTGGTGGCCGGCCGGTGAAAGATCGATGATCGCTAAACGGCGATGGCCCAGCCCGATAAAGCTGTCAGTATAGAAGCCTTCGCCATCCGGGCCGCGATGTGCAATAGCGTCGGTCATCTTGCGCAAAATCACGGGGGAGACTGGTTCGCCGTTTAGGTTGAAAATACCGGTAATGCCGCACATAGGGTTCGTCGTTTCTAAGCAAGCGTCTAGGTTGCTGTGGCCTTGAACGCTGCGCGCAATTCGCTATTGACAAAATCTTGCTCTTCCTGCGTCATCTGTGGATAGAGCGGCAACGCCAATGAAAGCAGTTCCGCCAGATGGGCATTCGGGAATTGCTCCGGCTTCAACCCATACTTGTTGGCATAATAGCCGACCGTCACCGGCGCATGGGTGCCTTGGCGGGTGGCAATCCCTTTTTCTTCCAAGATCATCATGATCGCATTGCGCCGCTCGTTCAACCGTTCCACATTCGCCAAAGTTGGCTCTTCCGGGTGGAAGAGACAGACATAGGCCTGATAGCCATGGACATATCCTTCCGGCACACACGGTGTAGCGAGCCACGCCAAGTCGGCTAGCAGCGCATCATAGCGCTGGGCGAGCCGGGTACGCTCGGCCAGAATCCATTCTGCCCGCTCCATCTGCACAGAACCCAGAGCGCCTTGAATATCCGTCATCCGGTAGTTGTAACCGAGATGATTGTACTCGGCCAGCAAGAAACCTGCTTTGGCGGTATGGCGCGCCAAGTCGGTACGTGAGGCGCCGTGATCGCGCAAGGAGCGACTTAACGTTTCTAAGTACGTGTGCGCGGTGGTGATCATGCCGCCTTCGCCGGTCGTAATCGATTTGCGCGGATGAAAGCTAAAACAACCGGTATCGCCAAAGGTGCCGGCGTGTTTACCTTGATACCAAGCGCCAAAGGCGCAGGCGGCATCTTCAACCACCCAAAGTTGGTATTTCTTGGCGATCTCCATAATGGGCTGCATGTCTGCACACAGCCCGAAGAGATGCACCGGCATAACACCCACGGTGCGCTCGTTGATCAAATTTTCCAGTTTTGTCACATCCAGGTTGAAGGTGTGCAGATCAATGTCACAAAAGATCGGCGTCGCGCCCATGTACTCAACGACATTGGCCGTAGAAACCCAGGTGAAGGAGGGCACAATTACTTCGTCCCCCGGCTTCAAACCAAGCGCCGCCACCGAAATATGCAAGGCGGTTGTGCAGTTGCTGGTGGCAATCGATGCTTGGGCTTTGGTATAGGCCGAGAATTGATCCTCGAACTTCTTGACATACGGTCCTTGCACCACCCAGCCGGTTTCCAGCGGCTTTTGCACCGCTGCCATCTCTTCAGGACCAAAGAACGTTTTGGTAATTGGGATTTTCATGGCTTGTCCTATTGTTGGGCGCGGCGCTCGTTGACCGCTTGGATGTCCGATTTGCGCCATTCGATCAATTTTTTCATGCCTTCTTCCAGGTCCACTGTCCAGAGGAAACCTAAATCCCGGTCAGCGGCGGCAATTGAGCCAATGCGATTGGTGACAAAGGTCTGCCCAGCCGGTTTGTACTCAATCGGCAACTTGCTGCCGGTCAAGCGCAGCAGCAACTCGGTCAATTCTTTGATCGACGTGCCGATGCCGCGGCCCACGTTGTAACACTTGCCAGTCACATTCGCTTCCATTGCCTTGATATTGGCGCGGGCAATGTCGCCGACATAGATAAAATCATATTGCTGACTGCCATCGCCATAGACCACAGGTGGCAAGCCTTGATCGATATTGTCCAAAATCTTCATCATTACGGCAATGTAGGCGCCCTTGTAATCCTGGCGTGGTCCGTAGACATTCATGTAACGCAGACCGGCCCACTCTAAGCCATAGCGATGGCCAAGCGATTTAAACATGTGCTCGCCGGCAATTTTGGTGGCGCCATAGAAGGTGAAATTGTTGTATGGGTGTTCTTCGGTCATCGGAATTTCCAACGCATCGCCATAGACTGAGGCCGACGAGGAATAGACGACCCGCTTGACCTTCTGTTTGATCGCGGCTTCAATCACATTAAAGGTGCCGCGGATGTTGACGTCAAAAGCGGAACGTGGATACTCGTGGCATTGCAGCAACCAGAGCGCCGCCAGATGAAAGACGCCATCCACCCCTTCCATGGCGCGCTCCAAAATATCGCTGTGCAAGACGTCGCCACCATGTGGGTAGAGGGTGACGCGCGGGTCTTGAAATGCGGCGCGTAAATTGTCTTGCCGACCGCGGAAGAAATTGTCGTAGATAATAATTTCTTTAACTTCCGTTTGGATCAATTGATCAACAACGTGGCTACCGATCAAACCGGCGCCCCCAATCACCATAATTCGTTTATCTTTGAGGTCCATAAATTATCTCAAGCTTTTCTCTGGAAAATTTGCGATGCTTGGCACAAAACGATTGGCTCGAAGGTCGACCAATGGCTATAAGGCAGTTGTATCCCACAACAACTTGGGACGAATTGGCCCAGAAAAACCGCCGCGGTAATCGCGCTTTAAGACACCATCATCTAATGCTTCAAAGGAAAAGACATGCTGGGCAATAAAGCTCTCTGTCCATAGGTCGACCATCCCAGCAATGGTGAGATAGAAGCGTCCGTCATTGAGTAAATTGCCATAGATTTGACACCGGCTGCGATAGCAACCAGGCTGTAAAGCCACGTTATAGGTTGGATTTTCTGGACCATTGTTGAATGAGGCAAAAATCTGGTCGCCCACTGAATCACATATCCCTAAGACAAGAATCACCCGCGTGCCTGGTCGAATTACCTCGAATTCGATTTCAATATAGCTCTCTTCAGAAATATTGATTTCAGATGTAATCTCACCTGCGGCATTCTTTAACGCGGCGGAGACAAGCTTGAACGACTGGTTACCAGGTCGCTTGTCGGCTGGCCAAATTTTTTGCCCAGCAGTTGAGCTACCTGAATTGAGATACGCGCTCACCACAGCGGAGGCCGGGCCATCTTTGGCTACTGTGCCTCCTTCAATCCAGATGGCACGCTGACACAGGGTGCTGATTGCACCCATATTATGGCTAACCAGCAAAACCGTGCGACCTTGCTGCGTCACATCGCCCATTTTTCCCAGACATTTCCGTTGAAAATTTGCATCGCCCACCGCCAATACCTCATCCACCAGCAAAATTTCCGGTTCCAGATGAGCGGCTACAGCAAAGGCCAGCCGCAAATACATTCCACTCGAGTAATGTTTAACTGGCGTGTCAATAAATTTTTCAATTTCGGCAAAAGAAACAATTTCATCAAACTGTTGATCAATATAGGCGCGACGCATCCCCAGGATAGCACCGTTCAAATAGATGTTCTCGCGCCCAGTCAATTCAGGATGAAAGCCGGTTCCTACCTCTAACAAGGAACCTACCCGGCCATAGAGATCGATGGTGCCACGGGTTGGTTCGCTGATGCGCGAAAGCAGCTTCAACAAGGTGCTTTTACCAGCGCCATTTCGACCGATAATGCCTACGGCTTCGCCTGATTTGATCTCAAACGAAACGTCATGCAAGGCCCAAAAGCGCTCATCGAGCTCCGCCGCGCCGGTCGCCTCACCACGCAGCAAATTACGCGCTCGGCGCAGCGGAGCCTTAAATGCCTCGGTAAGCACCTCGCGCACCGTTTGGTAGCTGTCGAGTTTCGCGCCGATCCGATATTCTTTGCCTAACCCATCAACGCTAATTGCAAGGTTACTCATTACCCAAACTTATCTTATGAACTGATGTTACGCAAGCCTCGATTGAAGCCAGGTTTATTGACAGCGAAGTCACATGGGATGAACCATCAGGCGTTGCGTAACGTGAGTTATCAATTCTTGCTTTACACCACATCAGCAAAAGTCTTTTCCATGCGCCGAAAATAATAAGCGCCCCCCAAAAGCAATCCAATGGCAGCCAGTACAGAAACAATGAACATTGGTCCAGGTGCGGCCTGGTTCCCTAACAATGCCCAGCGAAATCCTTCGACGACACCTACCATCGGGTTAATGCCAAACAATGTCCGCCAAGGCTCTGGCAATAAGCTGCTGGGGTAGGCTACCGGTGTGGCATAGAGCCAGAATTGGGTCAAAAACGGGACAACATAGCGGACATCCCGAAATTGAACATTCAAGGCCGAAAGCCACAGCCCAACACCCAGCGCGGTGATCAGAGCCAACAACAGAAAAAATGGCAGCCAGATGATTGTCCAACCAGGGGTAATGCCATAAAAGAGCATCATACCCAGTAGCACGACAAAAGCAATGGCAAAATCCACTATGCCGCCTAATGCCGAGGCAATCGGCATGACTAAACGAGGAAAGTAAACCTTTTTAATTAAATTAGAATTGCCAACCAAGCTGTTGGCCGCTTGCCCCAACCCATTCGAGAAAAATGTCCAGGGTACTAGCGCTGCAAAACTGAAAATCGGATACGCAATGCCATCTGACGGCACCTTGGCCAACCGTCCAAAAAAAATGCTAAAGACAACCATGGTAAAAAATGGTTGTAAAATAGCCCAAGCCGCGCCCAATATCGTCTGCTTATAGCGCACCTTGATATCACGCCAGATCAAAAAATAGAGTAACTCCCGGTAGCGCCACACCTCGCGTAAATCCAGCGAGATCCAGCCCGGTGCGGGTTCGATATGAATATGCGAGACGGGCACCGAGTTCGTCGATAACCCAGGGTTTGGCGAAAGCTCTGTCGTCATAAGCGCACAATACCTTTAGGCGTCATAAAACGCAGCAATCGCTTCCACAACCGTGCGCTGCATCTCTTCCGTCAACTCGGGGTAGATCGGAATGGCCAGCGATTCCTTAGCGGCGGCCTCACTCAGCGGGAAATCACCAGCATGATAGCCCAGATCGGCAAAGCACTCTTGAATGTGCATGGGCACCGGATAGTAAATCTCATGGCCGATCTTGCGTTCTTTCAAATAGGCCATCAAGGCGTCGCGCTTGGGGAAGCGGATGACGAATTGGTTGTAAATATGGCGCACATTCGGGGCTTCCACCGGCAGTTCAACCACTTTGTCTAACCCAATTTCTTTGAACAGACGGCGATAGGTGGCCGCGTTGCGCTGACGACCTTCGGTCCAACCGTCCAGATATTTCAGTTTCACCCGCAACACGGCGGCTTGCAAGGTATCCAGCCGGAAGTTGCCACCGACAAATTTGTGATAATACTTGGGCTGCGAGCCGTGTTTGCTCAAAATGTTCACCCGCTCGGCCAGGGCTGGATCGTTGGTCACGACCATGCCGCCATCGCCAAACCCGCCCAGGTTTTTGGAGGGGAAAAAGCTGAAGGTGCCCAGATGGCCAATCGAGCCAGCCCGGCGCCCTTTGTATTCAGAGCCAATGGCCTGCGCACCATCTTCAATCACAATCAGGTTATGCCGTTCAGCCACCTGCATGATCGGGTCCATGTCTGCCATTTGACCAAAGAGGTGCACCGGCATAATGGCCCGCGTCCGTGGGGTGATCTTGGCCTCAATTCCGGCTGGATCAAGGTTATAACTAGCCGGATCGATCTCGGCAAAGACCGGGCGCCCCCCTAAACGAGCAATGGAGCCGGCAGTGGCAAAAAAAGTGTATGGTGTGGTGATCACTTCATCACCGGGCTGAAGGCCAATCGCCATCAGCGCCACCAGCAGGGCATCCGTGCCGGACGAAGAGCCAATGGCAAAGCTGCATTGTGCATACGCTGCAACTTCTTCTTCCAAGGCTTTGACATCTGGTCCTAGGATAAAGTGTTGCGATTCAATTACCCGATCCATGGCCACGCTCACCTCGTCACGAATGGTGGCGTATTGGGCTTTTAGATCGAGCAAGGGAACAGGTTGAATGGTAGTAGTTGTTGTCGTCATAGGTTGATTCTTCATTCTATCAAAATCAGATCTTAATTTTTTTGCCCGGTCTGATAGGCCAGGGTTAAATCTACTGCGGCTCTTTTATGGCTACCTCCCCAACTCCTCCTCACTTGTCCCGATTGGCGTCCTATTCGTCTCAGTTGACCCAGGCTTATCGGCATGATTTGGTGGCCAGACCAAGGTGAGTTTGGCGCCTTCAATCTGTAAAAGTGGGTAGGGTTGCCCGCTTGTGTCCGTCACAGCCGTCAAGCCCAACTCCAAACAGGTCAATCGACAGATTTCGGCAATCTCACCCTCATGATGCAAGATCACTCGTTGGTAACCAGCGGCGCGTACTTCACCCAGCAAACGTTTGGCCTCTGCACGAGTGCGTCGATAGAGCGAAAGCGATGCTTCTAAATACTCGCTAGCCAACCGAGCTTTGCGCGCCATGCCTTCGGTAGTCAGCAGATAACTCCATTGCCAGCGACTAATACGCCGGATCTTGACATAACCTTTTTTGGACCAGCGTTTCAGATACCAGTTGACTGTGCCAACCGCCACGCCGACCCGTGCGGCTAGATCGGCCTGGGTAGTTTCTGGGGATTCCTCCAGCGCCTGCAATAAGTAAAATTCATTTTCAGGATTGACGTTCTGTTCTGTCACTGCGTCGGACATAAAAATAACCAGTAAACACCTACGCAAGCCATTGCAAGAATTGAATCTACTTAACAAGCGCCCTTTCTGATTGATGAGAAGGTGTTGCATTAGTTATAAAACAAAGATTCAATCGTTGAATTCAACGATTGAATCATACAGCCAAATGATCATTTCGTCAATACGACAAATTGCTTATTTTTCGTTTGGCTTACTAGCGAGGAATTGTTTCAGCGCGTCAAAGACCAACGCCGGCTGATTGGGGTCACGTTCAGGATTACGACCCGTGTTATAGGTGATGATCAGTTCACGGCGGGCGCGGGTAACACCCACATAGAAGAGGCGCAGCCGTTCGGCTGCCAGGTCAAGGCGTGCTTGCTCGGTGGCACGCCCAGGCAGGAATTCATCCAGCGTGCCCATGTGCAATTGGCGCAGTTGGGCTTGCGCTTCGGCGACCAAATTCAAACTATCGCGCACATACCAGCGCTCGCTGCGATATTTGTCACCGCCAGCGCCGCTGGGAAAACCAAAATTATTTACGGCCAACAAATAGACCCGATCCCACTCTAGCCCTTTGGAGGCGTGCATGGTGGCAACGGTAATTTGGCCGGGTTTGGGCTGGAAGCCTAAGCCTTCTTCGCTAAAACCCAAAATGCGCCGCTTGTTTTGGGCAATATTTTCCAGTTCACCAGCCAGCTCCGGCAGGCGCCAGGTCGGGTTCTCCTGGCCTAATTTGGCCAGCAAGACCGCCAATCGGTGCGTCAGGGCCAGATCGGCAGGCTGTGTAAAGAGATCATTGCCCAAGGTGAGTAGTAGCTCATCCACCGGCAAAACGGTGGCAGCAGTCCAACGACGCAAATCAGCTCGGAAGGCTTCGACCACAGAACGAAAACCTTCCACCTCGCTCAACCACGCTAACGAATCCAGCCAGTCGATCTTGGCTGGGAAGAGCAATGCCTCGGGCTCACGCAATTTGCGCAAGGCAGCGCCAAAGGTTTGCACCGGCTCGGGCAGCGTAGATTTGCGATTTACGATTTTTGATTTTTGATTTACATCTGCCGGTACAGTTTGTTCGTTTTCGCTCGCT
>WBZQ01002655.1_pt1 | contig 11394 bp, 8 predicted proteins | sample 5204251 | NCBI WGS metagenome assembly WBZQ01 (sample SAMN12412402, study PRJNA552823) | activated sludge metagenome | isolation source: activated sludge from nitrification reactor of wastewater treatment plant... | place: USA: Virginia | collected 2017-09 | reverse complement strand
TATCAAGAGATTGCATGCAGTCATTGTGGAAATATTAAAAATGTTTGTGCGTCATTCCTTTATCACTAAAAATTTCATAGGAGTGACAGATGAACAAGACACATCACAATTCAATGACAGTATGTACCCATGGTAGCCACTCGCCAGCCATATCAGGAGGAGGCACATACGACGGCATGATTTTGTGTTTTGTCCCTCTCATCTCACGTAGCCAATGAAGGAAAGTCATTACCTCGTACACATTGATTTGGTGAAAGATGCTGTTTTATAAACATAGTGTTTTACAGGGGCAACTTTTTAGAATATTCCACCACCTCAGGCATCGATGACCTGTAGAACCTGTGTCAACCCAGGGCAGGTTTTCCCCTCCGAACACAGACCAATTAATCAATACTTCTTTAATGTCCTGCGTATAGTCTATCCACTTCCTTTTGATACTTCTCCAGCACTTTTCCTCGTTTTAACTTCAAAGTCGGCGTCATTAAGCCATTCTCAACGGTCCAGGGTTCTTGAACGATTGCAACGCGGCGTATTTTGGCATAACCCGGAAACTCGCTTGTTTGCTGAGTAATTTTTTCCAGCAAAATTTCTTCAATTTGCTGCCACTGCTGCTTATTTGTCAAATCTCCATCCAAACCATAATGCGCCATGAATTCTTGCCACCGGCCAAAATTCAGTACAGTTAATACGCTTAAATAGGAGCGCGATTCTCCGATCAACATGACTTGCTCAAACAACGGATCGCGTAGTATGGCCGCTTCCATATCCGCGGGAGGTACTTTTTCACCGGTGGACAATACGATGATTTCTTTTAACCGTCCGGTGATGGTGACATGCCCTTGTGCATCGATCGATGCGATATCACCGGAATTCAGCCAACCATCCGGCGAGATGACTGCTTGTGTGGCTTGCGGATTATTCCAGTAGCCCAGCATCACATTCGGACCACGGATCAGCAATGCATTATCCTCGCCCAACTTGACTTCCACATCTGGAATCGGCAAGCCGACACTGGCTGGTACATTATCTTTCAGTCTATTGGCACATACCACCGGACTGCTCTCGGTCATGCCATATCCTTGTAGAATGGGCAATCCCAGTCCTATGAAAATACGTGAAACTTCAGCCGATAATGCAGCGCCGCCGCTCATGACAAAACGCAAACGGCCACCCAGTTTACCCATCACTTTATCGGCGACCAATTTCTTCAATAGCGGCCAAAATATATGCGAAAGCTGCCAACTTTCTCTCTTCTGCTGATGTTCAAAACGACTGTAACCCACGGCGACTGCTGAATCGAATAACCATCTGGCCAATGCGGAACCTTCAGCAAGTTTCGTACGAATCCCAGCGTATACGCGTTCATAGATGCGTGGCACCGAAATCAATAGCGTTGGCCGGATAGTCAACAAATCTTCTTGTAGCTGCGGGATCGAACGTGCATACGCAATCGTTGCGCCAGCCATCATCGGTACATAATAACCCGAGGTACGCTCAAAGGTATGCGACAACGGCAAAAAGGATAACAACAAATCATCGGGCAAAACTGGTACCACCTGTAAACAGCTGTACGCATTACTGAGGATATTGTGATGACTGAGCATCACTCCTTTGGGTCGGCCCGACGTGCCCGATGTATAAATAATTGTGGCAAGACTGTGCGGGTCAGTTGAAACGTGATGAACTTCACCAAAATGCGCAGGCAACCATTCCCAAGCCGATATGACAACAGCTTCACGTAAATTCATATCACTTTGCTCAAAAGATTTAAGCAGAACAACGCGTTGCAATCCCTGAATCTGGTCACGTATCGCGACAAACTGCTGCCATTGATGCGATCCCTCCAGCAGCAGCAATTTAACATTCGCGTCATTGATCACATAGGCTGCATTTTCAACCCGGTCATCCGTGTATAAAGGAATCACTACCAAGCCAAGACCCAATGCCGCTTGCTCGAACATGACCCACTCCGGGCAATTCTTCATCATCACTGCCACGCGGTCGCCAGGAACCAGAGATTCTTTAATCAGCGCGGCCTGCCAGCGAGCAACAAACTGATTCATTTGTTCCCAGGTATAATTACTCCACTCCTCGCAGGTCGAATTGAAATAGCGATAAGCCACTTTTTGCGCCGAACGTTGCACCCGTTCATTAAAGAGGCCATCCAGCGTTTTTGCTGCTTCTGCTGAAATTACATCGGAGTGCATTGCATCTTGCTGATTTGACATAATTTTCCTTTTAAAACAGTGGGCCATTGCGTACCCAACATGAGTAATTCTATTCTACGGTTTCCAAATTTCTGTCTACCGTCTTGGTGCTTTGAGCATTAGGCGCAGCTTTATTATTTCCTTTGCTTCCAGGCTTTGTTTCACTGCCGAGATCCGGCGAAAAATCGTCCACCTTAATGACTCTACTGCGCAAGTCTTTTAGTTTTCTTAACAAATCTGCTTCTGCAGCAGAAATTATATTCAATTGCATAGCTTGTGCGATTTTTTCCTCACCTTTCGCAGTAATTTGACGCGTTTTGGCAGCTTCGCGCAATTTAGCTTCCGCAGCGCCGCTATCGATGGCACATTGCAGCGCTTGTTCCAGATCCGCGAGTGGCTCGTCTTCCGTCATAGGCGCATAAATTCCGGCTGTTAGACGATCACGTACAGCTCCCGGCTGTATCATTAATTTAGCCACTTCGTGCGTCAATGCATCAGCCGGCGGTTTGCAGCGTTTACCAAGCGGAAAAACCAATATCCTAAGTAACCATATCACCGTAAAATGCCCGGGAAAGTTTGTGAGAAATTCATCAAACGCTTGTTGCATGCGGTACAGGGCATCCTGCATCGACCAATGCAGCAACGGCAAATCGGAATTGGGACGGCCATCGTCCTCATAGCGTTTCAGCACTGCTGAACATAAATACAGCATACTCAGAATATCACCCAAGCGGGCGGATAATCTTTCCTTACGTTTGAGCGAACCACCCAGGCGCATGAGGGCGATATCCGCAATGCATGCAAAACTGGCGGAAAAACGCGCCAATTGGCGGTAATAAACAGCCGTTTCCAGCGCGATGTTGGACGGCGCATTAGCTTTTATGTAATGACCGAATAATGCATAAAACAGGCTGTTAACGGTATTGCGCAGCGTGAATTTGGCATGCCCGACCAGCGCTTCATCAAATGCCAGCGCTGCACGGCCTTGGTTATTGTCATGCGCTGCGTTCACTTCTTTTAATAAATAGGGATGGCAACGCATCGCACCTTGACCAAAAATAATCATATTGCGCGTCAGAATATTGGCGCCTTCCACGGTAATACTGACCGGAATTTGCTGATATGTGCGTCCCAAATAATTTCTCGGACCAATGCATATACCCTTGCCGCCGTGAATATCCATCGCGTCATTCACCGCTTGCCGCCCTCGTTCAGTAAGATGATACTTGACAATTGCAGACGCCACCGAAGGTTTTTCACCCAAGTCGACGGCACCGGCAGTCATGACACGAGCAGCATCCATCATGTAGGTATTACCGCCGATACGCCCAAGCGCTTCTTCAATTCCTTCAAAATAACCGATCGGTACCTTGAATTGCACGCGCACTCTGCTGTATGCACCACTGGTACGCGCAGCCAATTTTGCTGCACCCACGCTGGTTGCAGGTAACGAAATAGAGCGTCCCGCCGCCAGGCAATTCATCAACATACGCCAACCTTGACCGATACCTTCTTGACCGCCGATGATCCAGTCCATGGGAATGAACACATCTTTACCGGAGTTTGGGCCATTTTGAAATGCACCATTAAGCGGATAATGCCGCCGCCCGATATTGACTCCCGGCGTATCGGTAGGAATCAATGCCAGTGTAATGCCCAGATCTTCTTCTTTACCGAGCAAGCGGTCGGGGTCGTAGAGTTTGAACGCAAGACCCAAAATGGTCGCAACCGGACCCAGCGTAATATAGCGCTTCTCCCAGGTTACCCGCATACCCAATACATCAGGATTACCATCGAATTCACCGCGGCATACAATGGCAAAATCGGGCATCGCGCCCGCATCCGACCCGGCTTCCGGAGACGTCAGTGCAAAACAAGGCACTTCCAAGCCTTTGGCAAGGCGTGGCAAATAGTACTCTTTTTGTTTTTCGGTACCGTAATGCAATAACAATTCAGCCGGTCCCAGTGAATTTGGCACCATCACTGTCACCGCTGCCGTGCCGCTGCGCGAACCGATTTTCATCACCACTTCGGAATGCGCGAGCGCCGAGAATCCATATCCACCGTATTGCTTCGGTATAATCAAGCCAAAAAAACCTTTGTCTTTTATAAATTGCCAAACTTCCGGTGGCAAATCCTTCAATTCGTGTGTAATCTTCCATTCATCGAGCATCGCACACAATTGTTCCACCGGACCATCCAAGAATGCTTGCTCTTCGGCAGTCAACTGAGGTTTTGGATAAGCCAGTAATTTTTCCCAATCCGGCTTGCCGCTAAATAAATCACCTTCCCACCACACCGTACCCGCATCCAGCGCCTCTTGTTCTGTTTGCGAAATTTGCGGCAGCATTTTGCGAAAAATTTTCAGTATTTGATTGGAAACCAGCAAACGGCGCAGAAATGGCACGGCCAGGATCAAGCTGATAGTAATTACAAAAAAAAGGATCAGGTAAAAGAGAAACAGGAGCATGGCAATTTTCCTCGTAATGAGTTAAGTCCGGTCAAGTTTGCGCATTACAAGCCAACTGTGCAAGACTTGCATCAGACGTGTAGAATTCAGCGTCTGTTCAACAGGATTACAGCTTCAAATTTACATGATTATCGCTCAAATCCCTACATTATCCGCGAAGATTTATGAAAATATTGTTGTGTAATTCATACACTGATTTATTAAAACCATTTATCTTCAAATAATTTATCTTCAAATATTCAGGAAAATTCCATGCCCCAAGATACACTTGATTTAGCGCAAACACTGATTGCCTGCCGCTCGCTGACACCTGCCGATAGCGGCTGTCAGGAAATTTTGATTAATCGCCTGGAGAAACTTGGTTTTCGTATCGAAAAATTACGCTTTGGTGACGTCGATAATTTCTGGGCACGCCGGGGCGATACAGCGCCTGTGCTGTGTTTTGCCGGGCATACGGATGTCGTGCCGGCTGGGCCTTTGGAACAATGGGATAGCGATCCGTTTACCCCGACCATTCGCGATGGGCGGTTATATGGACGCGGCGCCGCCGATATGAAATCTTCACTCGCCGCCTTTGTTACTGCCATTGAAGCTTTTGTAGCCAAACATGCTAACCACCAAGGATCGATTGCGCTACTGATCACTTCGGACGAGGAAGGCGTTGCAGTCGATGGCACAGTTAAAGTCGTCGAAACACTCAAAGCACGAGGCGAATTGCTTGATTATTGTATTGTCGGCGAACCCACTTGTACGGACAAATTAGGAGACACTATAAAAAACGGCCGGCGCGGTTCTTTATCAGGAAATTTAACCATACAGGGCATCCAAGGTCATATCGCCTACCCGCATCTGGCCAAGAATCCGATTCACCTGGCTGCACCCGCCATTGCGGAATTAGCAAACACCGAATGGGATAAAGGCAATGAATATTTCCCACCGACAACATGGCATATTTCCAATATTCATGCCGGTACCGGTGCGACCAATGTTATTCCCGGCAGTTTAAATGTGTTATTCAATTTCCGTTTTTCTACCGCCAGCACTATCACATCACTTAAAACCCGTGTGCATGAAATTCTGGATCGGCACAATTTAAACTATGTGTTGGAATGGGAGCTTTCCGGCAATCCTTTTCTTACTCCCAAAGGCGAATTGGCTGACGCCATGCATGATGCCATTGTCAAAACTACCGCCATTGAGCCGCAACTTTCCACTTCCGGCGGGACTTCGGATGGTCGGTTTATCGCTGATATCTGTGCCCAGGTGATTGAATTCGGCCCACGTAACGCCACCATTCATAAGCTGAACGAACATGTCGAAGTTGAAGACATTGAACGACTGTCGGCAATCTATTTATTGACGATGGAAAACCTGCTGCCACCCAAAGCTGAAGTTGAGAGTGCCAACGGTTTCTTTGCCACATTGAAGAAATACTTTTTCTCTTGAGTGTAGAATTTCTTCATTTTGTATGATTCGAGGACGCAAATTGTTTTTTGCTTTGCCTACATTCGCTACACGTAAGTTATCCACCGGCACTTTTCTGTTCCGGGCCGCGCTGATCGGCTTGTTCTTTCTGCTCAGCAGTTGCAGCATGCTGCGCCTGGGCTACAATCAAGGACCGCATCTGCTTTGGTGGTGGCTGGATAGTTATGTTGATTTCACGCATGAGCAAACGCCGCATGTCAAAAAAGCAATTCGCGATTGGTTTGATTGGCACCGTAGCACGCAATTACCTGAATATGCCGCCTGGCTCACTGTACTAAGCAGCGAAATTGGCGATTCCGTCACCCCTGAGCAAGTATGCGGCTGGTCCGGGAAATTGCGCAGCACCATAGCACCTGCTCTCGAACATTCATTGCAGCTCGGCGCACCGTTAGTGCCCAGCTTGAGCGAACAACAACTGCTTCACATTGCGCAGCGTTACGCCAAGGGTAACGAGGAATTTCGCAGTGATTATCTGCAACCGGCTGCCGAAGAACGTATGCAGGCATCAATTCAACGCACGGTTAAACGCGTCGAAAACTTATACGGAAAAATCAATGAAACGCAACGCCGCCTGATTATCGATAACCTCACTGCTTCACCTTTTGACCCTGAAGCCTGGTTAGCCGAACGCCAGCACCGCCAGAATGAAACGCTCTCAATATTACGCCAGCTCATTGCAAAATCGGTTGCAACCGACCATATCGTCAATTCACTGCGCACTGTAATAGAGCACATCGAACGTTCCAGTGACACCGATTACCGTGCCTATCAAATTAAATTGACCGAGTACAACTGCGCTTTTATTGCTCGCGTTCACAACAGCACCAGCGATAAACAGCGCCGGCACGCATACAAGAAATTAAAGGGCTGGGAAGCTGATTTACTCATACTCGCAAACGATACACCTTAACTGCCTGTCAATTCTACGACTGCTGCGTTTTCTCTACGATAAGAGTGATTTCATCAAGCATGGTTTGATGATTACGGTAATCGATACTGATCGGCACGACGGCGTTATCATGCATAAGCCGTAACGACGGATAAGAATTAACACCCATGTTCCGTGCCTGCTGGATTTCTTGCTGTAATTCTTTGGCAATCTCGGCACTTACTAAATCTTCCACAAAGATTTTCACATCCAATCCAATTTCATTGGCACATTCCAACAAGGTTTCCGGTAGTGAGGGATTTTTTGCTCGTTGATAATAAGCCATCTGAATAGCTTGCACCATTTCCTGATCATATTCTGCGCGCTGTTTCCTAGCAGCCAGCACAGCCCGGCACGCCGGATAAGTCGAACGAATCGGTGTATTTCGCGACCAGAACTCCCAGTTAAACCTTACACCTGGAACCGTTTGTTCAATACGCTGCCAGGCTTGCTGGATAGTCTTTTGCATCGCGATCGGCATCGGTTCAGTAGCATCCGGTGCCAATCCCCCCAATAAATAAACCACTTCGATAGAGCCAGGCATGTCCTGTAGCAACGCATCCCAGCTTCGCCTAAACGCATAACACCAACTACACATCGGATCATGGATATAAAAGAGACGTGACATAGGCAACAGAAATCACTAAGAAATTTAAAATAATACGTACAAGATATGATTATTACTAGCATTGTTTTTAGCTTTTAGCTGCTGTAAATTTAGCTCAGCACTTTGTTTGGTATTCGGCCTAAATAATTACCAACCAATTGATTCTATTTATTAAAACTTTATCTTTTATGACTTACCACGATCACTTTATAAAGAATTGGTTGGAATACCTGGAATCATTGGACTAGCCTACAAAAATTCATCGCCAGGCTCATACGATTGCCAGATCTTCTGTTTAGCTTGGGGTAATCAGCAGGTCCTTTTGTGTATCTGGATATCTACGTTCTATCAAAAATATAAATAACACCAATAGAAATAGCAGCATTGACAGTAAAATAAGCTTCTTCCCTAATCAAAAATAGGTACAATACAAATTATAGTGAAATGTGTAGAGGGCAAGATATCCGGCACATTTGCACATTCAAAATCCTAAATGGAGTGGGGCAATATTTTAAGCAGTATAAACTGAATACTCGCTAGCAACATTTCAAATTATCCGAACTAATACAGACGATTACAATATAACATTCGACAAATATGCCATGTGTTACTGATTGTTTCTAAAGCACTTCATTTTAAAGGTGCTTGACATAAAAAAGTTGATTTTTCAGGTTATTACATTCATTTATATTAGATTCTGAACAATTATGAAAATGTCAGCCACTTGTGATCCTAAAGAAAATCATATCTTAAACGCACTTCAGCAAACTGAGTTTGATCTTATTGAACCGCACCTTGAATTAATATCAATGTCTCGCGCAGAAGTTTTGTTTGAAGCTTATGATAAACTGCAGTACATATATTTTCCCGTTACGGCCACCACATCTTTACTATGTAGCTTAGAAGATGGTGTATCAGTAGAAGTGGCTATGGTTGGTAGCGAAGGCATTTTAGGGGTTTCAGCCTTCTTGGGAAGAAATGAAGGTCTGACACAAGCAGTTATCAATATACCAGGCCACTGTTATCGTATCTCACTCAACGCGTTACACAACGTCTTGTCTCGTAGTGGAGGCCGGCGTACTGGAACGCTACAAAAATTAATACTACGTTATTCCCAAACTCTTTTTTTGCAAATGTCACAAGCAATTGCTTGTAATCGCCGCCATAACTTGGAACAACAGTTGTGTTACTGGTTACTATCAAGTTTCGATCGCAGCCATTCCAATAATCTATTAATGACCCAAGAATCAATTGCTTATATACTCGGTGTACGCCGGGAAAGCATCACCGAAACCGCAAAAAAATTACAGGAGGCTGAAATAATTGAATACTGCCGAGGCCAGATAGAGCTTAAGGATCGAGAAAAATTAGAGACTACTGCCTGTGAATGTTACAGCGTAATGAAGGAAGAATCGATCCGTCTCATTCAAGATCTACAAACTTCATTGTTAGACCACTGATTAATAAAGAATTATTTATTATCAAACAAGAAAATTTTATTCTTAATTTAAAATAGGCAATGAAGGCGACTGCTCTGAAGATTTACCCGATTCTGCCATTTTTTCTATGACATGATTCCAAGCATCTCCAAGTATGTCTATCCATTCCTCACTTTCATTGGTTTCAGGTAAGTCATTACTTTCTACTGGAACTAAATGGTTATGACATCTGCAAATAAACTGCAAGGCTCTCTCATAAGTTCGTGGCGTTTGATTACTTAAGGAATAACAACAAAGAAGCGAAAACTCTAGTTTCTGAGTTAAATTCATCCAGAAATCTTCAAGCTGCATCGCAGCATCGTACTCGCCAGTGCTCCAAAGTGTAGCAACCATTCCGCCAAACACTCGAACTTTTCCATATTTTAATTGTGCAGCCTCAATTTGAGTACTCACGTATTCCTCAAAAGCTTGTTCTTCCAAAATACTATCCGCTCTCATACTCGATATTAAAAATTCAGCGTCAAAGAATTTGATTTGACCCTCATTTTTAATAGCTTGTACATCTAATCCACAGGCACTCATTCTATCAATTACAGCTTTCCTTAATGATGGCTTAGCAAAAATCACAACTGCTTCACTCTTCCGTAAGCCCTCAATCAGAAAACGACTAACTGCCTCTGCTTGTGAAATATCGTTGTGACAAACTTCGACAATATGATTACCCGCCGTATTTGTTAAATGCCATGTTCGCTTTATGTCCATAGGTTAGCTCCTCACTCGCTAATATCCTTTAGCCAAAATATTTTAGAACACTCAATAAAAAAACCATATGCTGTTTATAGTACAGTAATTTTTTTCAATTCTACAAGAAATAATGTTATTTATTATCTGCAAATAGCGCAATAATTAAATACATCTCGTAGTGTATTTCACCACATTGATGCATTCAAAATACTTTTTTATCTCGGCAAAATAATCTATTTTGACACCTTGCTAAATCTCACCATTTGAATCAGGTACTTAAATTACACTACTGTTAAGCGCATCTCGAATCTGGTCAAAAAACTGTTTTTCATTGTCACTAAAACGTTCGCCTCCAAATCCTAGAAAACTGCCTTCTGTTGTTGCCATTGCCACATTTTCAGCAATAGACATTGCCCATTGCTTATACTCATCAGCTTCCTGTTGAGAAGATTTAGCAGACAGAAGATAGGCAACCGCTTTAACATCCTCTAAAGCAGCATTTCTATAGGCTTCAACAGAATTTACATCTTTAGCTTTCAAACGATCACGCCCCCAATCTCGGATTTTTCTAATTTTTTCCATGGCACCCGATACGCCTTCTGTCATATTGGGTAATATTGCTTGAATCAATGCATTATTAGGATACTCTTTAATACCGGACATGATCGACTGGTTACTCATGAACATTTCTTTGCCGGTACCAAAAAACCCACTACTCCCAACAAATGCCATTGCAGAACCAATAAAGTGGGGGGTATGCGCTAATAAATTCATCTCTTCCTCTGTATAACGCGAATTCAAATCCATCTTACTGTCTCCTTTCTGTTTCAGTGGTATTAATTTTTCGTTATTTCTAAAAATTCAATTTTTATTAGCTATTTCAGATATATACAGAGCCTGGCCTTGATTTTAAAAAAACTATTCCTTTCACCAATAACCTGTGAAAAATTGCAACGCAAGGATCGCTTTTCAGCGGTATTCTCCCCCAAGAAACTATTTCTGAATAAATAGTCCGCGAAAAAATTGTCTCTGCGCACCTGTTTATTAAAGAGAAATTCATTTAAAAGATTAACAAACCCTGTAATTATTCTGCAATCGCCGTACAAAAAAGAAACGACAAGAGTATTTACTTGTCGTTTCGTTATCTATACTTGAAGCCGTAAATTTGTTGCAGAGCGTGTTAAAAATACCCGGCAGCATGTTTTTCTACCCTCTTACCTGCATTGGCATGACCTTTATTAGCTTCATCTCATATTTAGTAAGGCTTGTCTCTTGCCTTCAGCACCACCGCATCATGCACTTATCACATTGTTACTATTAAAAATATAAAACAATTAATTAATAGCCTGAACTTGATGGCATCCCTGAAGCAGGTTGACCTGCTCCACCCGGAGTATTTAAATTTGGTGTGGCTGGATTATTGGCGCTGTCAATAGGTGGTGTATTAGTTGGATTCTGTTTAATAGAATCTGTTTGGGGTTGAGTAGTCTTTTCATCAGAATAGCCATAAGATT
>WBZQ01002654.1_pt1 | contig 11398 bp, 8 predicted proteins | sample 5204251 | NCBI WGS metagenome assembly WBZQ01 (sample SAMN12412402, study PRJNA552823) | activated sludge metagenome | isolation source: activated sludge from nitrification reactor of wastewater treatment plant... | place: USA: Virginia | collected 2017-09 | reverse complement strand
CCTTCACGGATCGCGGATTGGGAACCCGCTTGGCGGGTTCCCAATCGCGAACGGAGAAATCAGGGGAAGGTCACCGTCACGACCGCGCGCCGGTTTCGGGTGGCGTCCGCTCCGGCCTCCGCGTCGCCCTTCATCTCGATCTTGATGCGGGACGCGTCGATGCCGTGGCGCTTCATCAGGTAGTCCTTGGCCGCCTCCGCGCGGGCCTTGGAGAGCCCGGCGTGATCCGCGGGTTTTTCCTTCGGGTCCGTGTGGGCGGTCACCGTGCAGGTTGCCGAGAGGTTGTTCTTGAGCCGCAGCGCGACGCCGTCGAGGATGGCCTTGGCAATGTTGGTCAGGCGGCTCTTTCCAGGGTCAAAGAGGATCTCGTCGGTCGTCGAGGTCTCAGTCTTCGGAAGGGGCTGAATCTCGCGAGGCGGCACGCGATTCGTCGCGGCGGGTGTGAGCGCGGGCTCGGAGGAGGACGTTGGCGTCGAGACCGTGACGGGTTGGGTCGGCTCGGGCTCGGCCGCAGCCGGAGCGGGGAGCTGGCCCGGCGTCGGAGCCGAGACGGGCTGGGGCAAATAGGCAAGCTGGAGAATCGCCCCGAGGTTGCTGGGAGAGGATCCATGTTTCGTCCAACGATCGATGTTGACGAGAACCGCTCCGCTCGCGGTGAGACCCGTCTTCGCGATCGCCACACGACCTCCGAGCGTGACTTCGGTGTAGTCCGCTGGCTTGGTGTCGCCGCCGTCGTAGTGAACCCGGTTGATCTCCGCGATCCCACGGAGGACCTTTGGGATGATCGGCACGTTGAAACCCAGCGCCCAGATGAACTGATTCGGCACGTCAAACGTGGTTCCCAAATCGCCCGCCAAGAGATACGAGGCCTGGAGGGTGAAGATCGAGTAGTTCATCGAAACGCCGAAGTCGTAGTCCGTCCGGTAGGTTGTCAGGGCCTGAGGCGTGTTGCGCGACTGCGTCGGGATCGACAGGCCGCCGAAGATCGCGACCCGAACCGGTTCGCCGCGCGAGGGGAACACGTACTTTGAACCGATCCGAACTTTATCGGTCTCGCTCCGGTCCACCTGGCGATGCTGCTCGTGGCCGTTGATCACACCGGCCCAGTTGCGATCGTCCGCGTCGAAGGTCTGCTGGCCTGAAGACAGGCTGACCTCCCAAAGCGGCGTCAGGCCATAGGCAATGTGTCCCAGAAACCGGTTGTTGCGGTAGCGTAGGGGATCGTCCGGCAGCGTCGGGTAGAGGAGCGACGGGCCCGCCGTGCGAGCGGCCGAGCTGAATGACAGCCCGAGCGAGAATCGCCCCGCCGGCAGGGTCTCCGCGTTCACCAGCCGGAAAAGGCCAGTCTCTCCCGAAATGGTCGGCGCGACTTGGGCGTTTAGCGACCGCGCCGCGAAGAGAGCGAGAAGAACCGCTGGGAGGAGTCCGGTCGGCGTCCGTCTCATCGAATCTCCTTTTTTCGACCCCCGGTACGGAACAGGTTCGCGCGCCGCGAGGGCGCGGGAGCTTCCCGACCGGGACTCGGAGAAATTTCCTTAGTTTACAGCAGCGGGCTCATCTTCTCGTGGAAGGCCAGGCCGGCGTCGCGGCCCCTCAGGTTCGCGACGGTCTGTTCGAGCATCTTGATCAGCTCGCGCACGACCTCGAGACCCCGGCCCTTGTCGATCTCCACGAGCGCAACCCGGTAGAGGCGATCGATGCCGGGGTCGCCCGGCGAGAGCGCGGCTCCCTCGGCCTCCTGCTTGACCTTGGTGCAGAGAATCTGGAGGCTGCGCTTCTCGTCGCCGCGAGCCACGGCGTTGAAGACACCGCTGTGCGTCGAAACCGTGGGAATGCTGGCCTCCCCGGTCGCGAACGGTATGGATGGTTGCAGGCTTTTCGGGGCGGTCTTGCCGATTTCGACCAGCTCCGCGGTGACCAGACCGTAAAGCGTCTTGGCCACGTCGAAGGAGGACATCTTGGCAACCCGCGAGATCTCGTCTATGGAGCGACGCCCGTCAACCCGTGTCACGACAAACCACTCCTGTGGAGTCAGCGTGACGGATTCCGACAGATCTGGTCGACAGTGCAAGGACGGGATGGCATCCGTTGTCGGGATCTTCTTCGAGAGGATCTTCCACTCGTCGCCACGTCGAGCGGCTTCCATGAGGAGCGACGTGTGTGTCTTGGTAATCGTGCGCAATTCGGGCTCGACGCCCGGCGAGAACTGGAACTCCCCTTCGGACCACAGCGCGAGGGCGTACACCGCGTCCTCGCCCTCCAGATCTCCGACCCTGGCATGGGAAATCTGTCCAGACTGAATGTAGACGTTCCCGCGCTCCCCACCGCGCGTCAGATTGAAGACCCCTGTCTTCCCGGAGACCGCGACGAGCTGCACGATGTCGGCGAGCGGGAGTTCTTTCAGAGAGCCTTGAAATGCCATTTCAATTCATTTCCTTGCGTTCCGGGGAGGATAACACCGGCGAAAACACGTCCTCAACCCGCGGTCCGCCGCCGCCATCGTACGTCCGATGAGGACGTGCCATCGAGCTCGCCGGGAGCGCGCGGAGCGCTCTTTCCCAAGACGCGCGCCCCACGTGGCGCGACGGCATACCAATGAGCGAGAGCGACCGCTGCCGCGTCGGTGGCGTCAAGTGCCATGCGTTTCATTCGGGAGGGCGCCGGAAGGATAGCGGCCAACATCCGCCGCACCTGCTCTTTTTCGGCGACCCCCGAGCCCGTCACCGACTTCTTGACCTCGGCGGGTGTGAGCTCAGAGGACGGGATGCCTGACCGGGCAAGGGCGAGAAGGATCACTCCCCGGGCCTCGCCGAGAGCGATCAGGCTCTGGGGGTTGACACCGGAAAAAACCCGTTCGACGGCCGCGAAGTTCGGCCGCTGCGCTTGAAGAAGGCTCTCCATGGACGAAAAGAGGCTGGCCAGGCGATCGGCAAAGTCCTCTTCGGGCCGGGTTCGCAAGACCCCCGCCGCCCGCAACCGCGGCAGGCCGCCCAGCCCGTGCGCGACCTCGACATCGTTTTCGAGAATCGCCCAACCTGTCGCGCGGCTGCCGGGGTCAACGCCGAGGATTCTCATGCGTGGCCGCCGTTGTCGATGTCGGGCGCCTTACGACTCTTGCAGGTATTTCTCGTCTATGTCGCCGTTGGAAAAAACCTTCTGGACGTCGTCGTGGTCCTCCAGCATCTCCAGAAGCTTCAACAGCGCGGGCCCCTTGTCCTCCACCGCGACCATGTTCTGCGGAATCATCTGGATCTCCGCGGTTTGAAGCGATATCGACCTCTCCTCAAGCTTGCTCTTGACGGCTTCGAACGCGGCGGGATCGGTTGTGATCTCGTAGAGATCCGGGTCGTCCGCCTTAAAGTCCTCGGCTCCAGCCTCCAGCGCGAGCTCCATCAGGGCGTCCTCGGAGATCGCGGCCTTTTCGACCGAGAGGTAGCCCTTCTTTGAGAACTGGAACGCGACGGAGCCCGTGGATCCGAGGTTTCCAGCGTACTTCGTGAGAAGGTGGCGAATCTCCGCGGTCGTCCGGTTCTTGTTATCCGTCATCGCGTCAATGAGGATCGCCGCCCCGCCCGGACCGTACCCTTCATAGAGCACTTCCTCGTAGACGACCCCCTCGAGCTCGCCGGTCCCCCGCTTGATCGCCTTCTCGATGTTGTCGGCAGGCATCGACGCCTTCTTCGCGGCCTGGACGGCGGACCTGAGGCGGGGGTTGGATTCCACGCTCCCTCCACCGACCTTGGCGGACATCGTGATCTCCTTGATCAGCTTCGTGAACAGCCTGCCGCGCTTGGCGTCCGCAGCTCCTTTCTTGTGCTTGATCGTGCTCCACTTGCTGTGTCCGGACATCTTTCACCTCAGGGTTTGACGTGTTGAATCGGGCGTAACTTAAACCCTACAGTTTAACAGCGACGTCTTTCGGAGACGGCCACGCGATCCGTCGAGCAATCAAGCGTCGACCGCCGGGACGAAGGCTCAACCGTGCCTGAAAACGTGCCCCGGGGGCAAGCTCTTCCCGCTCCAGGTCACCGAGCTCGGCCTCGAGGTAGTTGTCGGTCAGGGCGGTTCCGCCGCGAAGGACCACCGTATCCGCGAGGGTCCCGTCGGCGCGCTCTCGAAAGCTCGCGAGCTTGGCGCGTCCCAGTTCGCGTATCGCTCCCGCCCGCGACGAGAGGATGCGGGGTTCGACCGCCGACACCTTGTGGAGCTCGGCGCCGAGTGTGCCCGTTCGCGGGGAAAAGGGAAACACATGGAGGCTCGCGAGCGGGAGGTCCGTCAGAAGCCCCACGGTTTCCTCAAACTCGGCGTGGGTCTCGCCGGGGAAACCCACAATCACGTCCGTCGCGATGTGCACCCGCGGGTTGAGGCCAAGCGCCGTCTCGACCAACTCTCGGTAACGGGCCGTCACGAGGCCCCTGCGCATTCGCCTCAGCACCGTATCCGAACCCGACTGCAGCGGCAGGTGAAGATGGGGAACCACGACCCTCGAGCGCGAGACGAACGTCACCAGCTCGCGACCGGCCTCCATCGGCTCGAGGGACGAGAGCCTCACGCGGCAAGCCGGAGGATCGTCCTCCAGCCGGCGGAGGAGGTCCAGCAAGTCCGTCCCGCGTTCTCGCCCATAGTTCGCAAGATGGACACCCGCGAGGACGACCTCCGCGACTCCCTCCCGAGCGAGCCGACGGATTTCGGCCTCTACGTCGTGAGCGCTCGCACTCCGCTCCGGACCTCGTAGAAACGGGACGATGCAGAACGCGCATCGGCGCTCACAGCCATCCTGAATCTTGAGAAACGCCCGGGTTCTCGTCGCATCCAGCTCGACTGGTGAACCGGCGGGTGACGCGAAGGGCGAAGCGAAGCCGTGCAAGGCGGTCCCCGCGGCGACGGCGGCCGTCCAGAGGATCTTTCCCGGCAGAAGCCCGGCTTCGCGTTCGGCGAGGATTGCCGGAAGGCCTTCGGAGATCCCGTGGCCGATGACCAAATCGACCTCGGGCATTCGGGCCAGCCCTTCAGGATCCCGTTGCGCAAGACAGCCGGTCACCACAAGAGTCGCTGACGTGTTTGCGCGGCGAAGGCGCCGGATCAGCTTTCGATCATCCCGGTCCGCCCGATCGGTCACCGAGCATGTCTGCACGACGACAACGTCGGCATGCGCCGCTTCGACCTCGGCACCGGATTCACCAGGCAGAAGCGTGCCGTGGGCAGCCGCCTCGATCCGACTCACTTTGCACCCTGTCGAGAGGACGGCGATGCGCTTCAGAGCGGCCGGACCGGTCGGCGCGATAGGCCCTGCTTCCGCCTTGGCCGTCGTTTGCTCCGTTGACACTCCCTGTTCCGAAGGGATAATACGGAATTCTCTGGAACTGAAGTCCGGGAGTAGCGGAGGCGTCGGGCGCGGCCCCGTGTTATGGCAAAGAAGATCCTTCTGATCGAGTACGAACCCCGGTATCTCGACCGCATCCGCGGGTACCTCGCGGGAAAGGACTTCGATCTCGTCATCGCGAAAGACGGTGACGAAGGGCTTGAGTTCTATCAGCGGTCGCGCCCAGACCTCGTCCTGATCTCGTCGGTGCTCCCCAAGACGAGAACCTCGGACGTGATCAAAGGGCTCCAAAAATCGGGACCGACGCCGCCCGTGCTGCTCATGATGTCGGGGTACAAAGGCAAGAACAAGATCGCGGACGCGCAGCGCGTGGGCGCTACGAACATTCTGGAAAAGCCGTTCACGGAAGAGGTCTTTCTGTCCGAAGTGCGGAGCGCGCTGACCGGCGCGGCACCGCCGATTGCCATGGCCGAGAGCGGCGGATATCTCCTGTCCTCGGACGACATCTTCTCGGACGTGGTTGCGGACATGGAAGAGACGTCGCGGCCCTCGCCTTCCCCCATTCCAGCGGCCGGGACCGATCCTGGAATTCAGAAGAAACTCGAGCAGACCCTCTCCGGGATACTGCCCGGACCCAAGAGGAACCCGATCAGTGGCACGATCGCGAAGCCCGCGATCCCATCCCCACCCAAAGGCGACGCTTTCCGGGAGGACTCGCTTTCGGGGTCGGCGGCGGGAACCGAGCGAACCGTGCGTTTGGAGCTTTCCCCGAAGCCAGCGCCGCCCACGGCATCCGGAAGCGGGATCTCGGTCGCCAAGCCCGCAGATCGGGCGATTGAAAGGCCTGCCGAAAGGGCCGGCGACCGTAGCAGCCCCAGGATCGATGCGTCCGTCGACAAGATGCTGACGGACACGCTCTCGGGCCTCAAGCCCTTCAAAGCGCCCGAGAAGCCCGCGCCGACGGTAGCACCGCAGACCACGCCAAAGCCCAAATCGCCGATTGACGAACGTACCGAGCGCCTTTCCAGGCCGGCGACCGAGGTCAAGGCCCCTGCCCACGCACCCCCGCCGGAGGCTCCGGCGCCGAAGCCACCCGCGAGGCCCGAGCCCGTCGCCGCAACCCCGGCAGCCTTCGTGGCGCCTCCGGCAGCGACTTCGGCCGCTCCGTCCCCTTCGCCCGCGGCAGCTGAGAGACGGCAGCAGCCCGCCGAGAAGAGATCGCAGACGGCGGAACGCGCCCCTTACACGGAACGCAAAGACGACCGGAAGGACGAACCTCGCAAAGACACCGGGGACTTCGGGCGCTATCAGATGCTCGAGAAGATCGCGGCCGGCGGGATGGCCGAGGTCTACAAGGCGCGGATGCGCGGCGAGGAAGGTTTCGAGAAGATCGTCGCGATAAAGCGGATCCTCCCTCATATGGCCGACAACGACGACTTCATCACGATGTTCATTGATGAAGCGAAGCTCGCGGCCCAGCTCAGCCACAACAACATCATTCACATCTACGACCTCGGCAAGGTCGACGCCTACCACTACATCGCGATGGAGTATGTGGATGGCAAGGATCTCCGATCGATCCTCAAGCTTGGTCAGGAGCGCGGCTTTCCGCTCCCACCCGAGCTCGCGCTCTTCATCGCCTCGAAGATCGCGAATGCCCTCGACTATGCGCACCGCCGCCTTGGACTCGACGGGCACGAGCTGAACCTCATCCACCGGGATGTCTCGCCTCAGAACATCCTGATCAGCCTCGAAGGCGACATCAAGCTCTGCGATTTCGGGATCGCCAAGGCCGCCACGAAGGTCTCGCAAACTCAGACCGGCGCTCTGAAAGGCAAGCTCCAGTACATGTCGCCCGAGCAAGCCTGGGGCAAGAAGCTGGACCGCCGGACGGACATCTTCTCTCTCGGCGTGGTGCTCTTTGAGATGCTGACCGGAGAGCGTCTCTTCACCGGCGATACGGATCTGACGATCCTGGAGCAGGTTCGAGACGCTCGCGTGGTCGCGCCATCGGCGAAGAATCCCGAGCTTCCCAAGCGCATCGACCAAGTGGTCTTGCGCGTGCTATCGAAGAACCCGCAGGACCGCTACCAGAACGCGTCCGAGTTCGAGAAGGAGATCAACGCAGTCCTCTACTCGACCTACGCGCCGGCGCCGGGCCCCGCCGACCTCGCGATCTACATGCATCGATTGCTTGAGGCGAGCCCGATGGTCTCGGACGAGCAGATCGACGCGGCCTTTGCGTCGGCCGATTCGGGCCCCGCTCCCGCACCCGTCAAGAAGGGAAAAGGCCTCGTGATCTCGAAGAAGGCCGCGCCGGCCGAGGCCGGGCCGGTTGCCGCCGAGACCGAGCCCAAGCCCGTCGCCGTTTCCGCGACCCCAGCCTCGGAGGTGTCGTCGCCCGCGTTGGCGGCTGGAGAGCAACCCAAGAGCCGCGCCGGCCTCTTCGCGGGCATCGGGCTCGCTGCGGCGGCGCTCGTCGGCGTGGGTCTCTACGTTTCGCGCAAGGGCGCGGAACCGCCCCCCCCCGTTCCGAGTCCCGTTGTTCCCGCGGTGGAGGCGAAGGTCGAGCCGACGGTCCCTCAGGGTCCGACCGCACCCGCGGAAAAGGTCATTCCTGGCGACGCGGTCAAGGCGGAGGCACAGCGCATCCTGGAGGAGCAGCGAAAGGCCGCCGCCGTGGCCGCGACCGCAACCGCCGTGGCCGCCGCCAAGTCCGGCCCCGCCGCGGCTGCCACGCGGCCGGCCGGCCCGGCGACAACGTCGGCCGCCGTGTCCCTGGCACCCAACAAGCCTCTTCAGGCGCCCGAGCCGACGCGTCCCCCCGCCCCCGAACCCGTTCGACCCACACCCGAGCCCACCCGCGTCGCCGAGGTGTTGCCAACCCGCGCACCGATTCCAACGGAAGCGCCTCCGGTCCGTGCGCCCGACCCGGCGCCCGCGATCGCCCCACCCGCGAACGCCGTGCCCCGGGAGGGTGAGCTCGTCGGCGCCGGCGAAGGCGTGGTCGAGCCGAAGCTCGTGCGGCTCGGCGCCTTTTCCGGGCTCCCTCCGAATGCCAAGCAACTCGCCTCCCGGAGGGGTGACAACTCGCTCGGCACACCGACGGTCATGGCGCTCGTCAACGAGAAGGGCGCGGTCGTTCAAACGCGGATGGTGAAGCCCTCCAGCTACAAGTTCGCCGACGAGGCCGCGGTCAACGCCCTAAAAGGGGCCCGATTCGACCCACCGACCAAGAACGGCGTGAAGGTCAGCATGTGGGTCACGCTGTCGATTCGAGTCACCCCGTGAAGGCCGCCGCTCAGGCGAGAAAAGCAAACAAGAAAGTCCGAAGGACGAGAGGAGAATCGAATGAGCCTAACTGACGATCAGAGGAAGTTCTACGAGAACACCCTCAAGGTGACCAAGAAAGAGATCAGCGACCTCGAGGCCAATATTCAGGAAGAGCTTGCCAAGGTCAAAGAGCGGCTCGCGGATCTCCAGAACGCGCAGAAGGCCTCGCGGCAGATGTACGCGGCCGCCTGCATGCGCCTCGGAATCCACAACGACCTGGAAGAGGCCGAGGAGTCCTGATCCTTCAACAGCGTCGAATCGGGAAGTCTTGCTAACAGGAGCCCCGCGTCTCGTGAGACGCGGGGTTCTTGTTTTGGGGTCTAAAATCCGACCTCTACGCCGAAGAGGAAGCGACGCCCGGGAGACGGCAGCCCCACCACCTCTTCGAACTTGCGGTCCGCAAGGTTCGTGACCCGTAGGAACGGGGTCACGGCCGAGAGGACTCGCGGCGCGGTCGCGGCCACATCGAAGCGCAGATAAGAGGGATTCTCGACGCGTTTGCTGAAGTCGATCGCGTCGAGATCCATCCGCCGGCCTACAAAGAGAGCCGTCAGCTCGACGCCGGCGCTTTCCCCGCGATTGGGAAACCAAGACAGGCCGAAAGCCGCCCGATGCCTTGGGCGTCTCAGGAGCTCCCGGCCGGTGTCACGGTCCTCGGCGTTGAGGTAGGTGTAGGTCAGCCTGGCAGAAACGTGCTCAGTGGCTTCGAATCGCAGAGCGGTCTCCAGCCCATACATCCGTGCGCGACCGACGTTGGCGTTCTTGAAGAGACGATTGTCGTAGACGATCAGGTCCCGGACCTGGTTATGGAAGGCCGTCGCCTCGGCCGTCAGCCCCGGCAAGAGACGGGCCTCGGCACCTACCTCGAAGGAGGTCGAGCGTTCCGGGCGCAGCAGCGCGTTACCGACAAACGGGTAGTAGAGCTCCCCCGTGGTGGGTGAGCGGAAGGCGGTGCCGGCGGCCGCGCGAAGGCGAACCTCGGAGGTGAGTTGAAAAGACACCGCGAACCTGGGGTTTGTCGATCCGCCAAACGCGCTGTGTTCATCGCGGCGAAGGCCCAACGTGACGGCCAACCGGCCCGAGAGAAGCGTGATCCGATCCTCGAGGAAGACCGCCCACGTTCGGGTCGAGAGGTCGTCGAGCTCCAAGCCGTAGGCGTCTTCGTTGCGGACCTCGGTCCGCTCGTAGTCCGCGCCCACGGACACGCGATGCGCCCCCGCCACGCGTGAAGCCACGAGGCGCCCCGCGGCGCGGTCGGCGCGGGTGGAAGATGACGTGAAACCAAACGGATCGTCGGGATCCGAGTACGTGGGTCGATCGGTTCCAAAGCTCAGCGAGGCCTCCAGGGTCGTCGCAGAGAACATCGTCTGAAACGGAATCGCGACCGATGTCGACTCCGCGGTCGTCGACCGGCGCGGGGTCGGAAACCCGTCCGACAGCGGAACGCCGGTCCGCGACGAGTCTTGGCGAGCCACGACGCCGAGTCGGGTTTCGGGGTTCATCCAGTAGCCGAGTCCCAGGGACAGGTTCGTGATCCCGACGAAATCGTTCGCCAGATCCCCGTTCGAGGTCAGCCGCCGAAACCCGGCGGTGGCCACCAAGCCCGACGCCGCAAAGGACGCCAGGAGACCGCCCTCGCGTGTCCCGGCGGTCCCGCCCGCGAAGCGGCCCGTCGCGGAAAAGCCGCCCGCCGCACCGACTCTCGACGGTTCCCCGCGATCACGCCGGGTAAAGATCTGAACCACGCCGCCAACCGCCTCGGAACCGTAGAGCGCCGAGTAGGGGCCTCTCACGATCTCAATTCTCTCGACGTTCGTCGCCGACAACGCCGAGAGGTCGACTCCCCCGAAGTACGGTGAGTTGAGCTTCACGCCGTCCACGAGGACCAGGGCCTGGTTGGAGTTGGTTCCTCTCAAAAACAGCGAAGCGACCTTGCCGGGTCCTCCCCCTTGCGCGATATCCACCCCTGGCACGGAGCGAAGCAGCTCCAGGACCGAGCTCTGGCGGCGGCGTTCGATCTCCTTTCGATCGATAACCGTGACGGCCTGTCCGACCGACTCGATTGGGACCGGCCGGGATTCGGCCGTAACCACAACGTCGGCGGACGTCGACATCGTGGCCGGTTGGGTGCGGGCGGAGCCCGCGAGACAGGAAACCACCAAGACGAGAGGCGAGAAACGAAGCGCGACGGACATGGCGAAACCTCCAAAGCCTGTCCCGCCTTCCCACAGAAAGAGGGACGACCGCAGAGATCCCGTGAGGCTCCGGAAACGGCCGCCACTCTTCCCGAGCCCCGGAGAAGAAGGGACGCTGACAGATGTCCTTTGGCAGGTCTCCTGGCTCCCGGATCGTCCGCACCGGACCCCTTCCCGAAGACGCGACCGGACTCTCAGGCCACGATCCGCCCGTCTTCAGTGGTTTCTCGTCCGGTGCGTCCCCGGTCACAGTGGCGGGGGCCGCGCGGGATTCGCACCCGCTTCCCTCTTGCACCCCCCGGAGGAGGGGGACCCGAAGGACGATGGAAAGAACGAGCGCTGGAATCTAGTGGGTCCGCGAGCCGCCGTCAAACGACACCTGAAACACGGTCGGGACCGTGGGCGTAGCAGGGGACGTGAGGATGAGGGCGCTGGTCGTGGACGACGAGCCGGAGGCGCGCGCGTGGGTGCGTGACGCGCTCGAGCGCGACCCGGACGTGTCGATCGTCGGCGAACGGGCCGACGGCTTCGAGGCCGCCGCGGCGTT
>WBZQ01002653.1_pt1 | contig 11400 bp, 7 predicted proteins | sample 5204251 | NCBI WGS metagenome assembly WBZQ01 (sample SAMN12412402, study PRJNA552823) | activated sludge metagenome | isolation source: activated sludge from nitrification reactor of wastewater treatment plant... | place: USA: Virginia | collected 2017-09 | reverse complement strand
GAGAGGCCGAAGACGCGTGGCGGAGGGCCGAGGCCGCTGGTTCCCGGGAGGCGATCTTCGCGCTGGGCGAGATCGCCCGTCGGCGCGGGCAGGCCGAGATCGCGTCCTTTCATTTCGGCCGCTACCTCAAGGAGAACTCGGACGGCGTCCGCTCGGACGAGGCCCGCCGGTACCTGGCCGAGCACGAGGGACGCCTGAGGTTTCTCTCTTGGGCCCTCTTCGCGGTTGGCGCCGGCGGGTGTGTCGGCGTTGTCTGGACGCTCTTCACGCGCAAGGGTGGGCTCACACTCGCCGAATGGCTAGCCCGCGACCCGGACGGGGCGATTGCGATACGGGCCCATGTCGGGCGATTGCGACACGAGGCTTTCAAGCATGGTGGCCTCTTGCTTACAGATTCCGCCGCACGTCTTTCGGATGCCCAACTCCCAATTGGCCAAGAGCCCGCGAGGACCAATTGCGAACGGCGGGACGTCGCGGCGCTCGTTCACGGTCGGCTCTTTGGAGGCGACGGTGTGGGGAAGGGCCTCCTTGAGGAAACCCGGCAGGCAATTGCTGGAATGACACGGGTTGCCAGGGAGCGTGGATTCCGGCTCAACCTTGCCTACAAGGACCCAATCCTCAAACCTGTCTTCCAGGCATTGAGATCGCTCTCCCAAACACGGTCCGGGCTCTTGCGACTCTCGAAAGACCAGCCGGTTTCGGCCCGCGTTCTGCGCCTGACCCGGGCGCGCCTGGAGGCCGGGGCGAAGGGCATGGCGCCTTCGACGGGTCATCGGCTGGGCCGGCTTCTCGACGAGGCCTCCTCGACAAGAGTCTCGTTTGAGTCGCTGGCCGATCTCCTCGGCCGTGTCGCCAGGGAGATGGGCAGGCCCATGCCGCCTCTTGTGCCGCTTGGACAATTCGCCTTGGGCGTCTTGCTGCCGCCGATCCGCGTCACGCAACGGGATTGGGAGACCATTTGGCGAAACCTGTTCTCGAATGCCCTCCACGCGCCGGGCACGGCGCCCAGGCTTGGGATCGCGTTTGAGGTGGTGCGCGACCCCGTGATGGGGCAACCGCTCGCGCGCTTCGTGCTGGCCGATGATCTCCCGGGCGAGCTGACGGCCGAGATGATCCGGGGGCGCGCGGCAGAACGCGGTTTGGGCGTCATCGCGGACCTCGTCAGGCGCCACGAAGGCCTCGTGGATGTGGTCGGACCACCCCCCGGAACCACAGGCTTTCGCAAGGGTGTTCTTTTGGAGTTCCCGGCCCTGGAAGGGGGAGAGACATGACCAGACGCATTCTGATCGTGGAGGATGGACGAGAGTACTGGGACGCCTTCACGCGCCTCGCCCCGCCTTACGCGTGCGATTTCGTCAGAGCCACGAACCTCGAGGAGGCCCGGGCGCTCCTCCTAGGGAACGCCATCGACGCGGTGTTTCTGGACGTGATCTTCGACCGCGTTCCGGAAGAAGTCCTGACGGGCGATTCAACCAACCTCATTGAGCGATTCGGGGGCGATCGAGCCCGGGCGGTCCGGCATCTTGCCGAACACCAGGGTTTCTACATCCTGGGCGCTCTCGCCGAGCTTCTGTACGGGATGTCGGCCGTGGTCCTTGCCCACGATTTCGCGGAAGAGCCGCAGCGTTTGGAGGCGCTCCGTCAAAGGGTCCCGTCGCTTGCCGGACTTCCGGACGGCGCGCCGGCCACGGTGGCCTTGAAGCTCCTGGGGCTTTTCGGCTGAGGTGTCGCACGACGAGATGTCGCGGATTACGCCTCACCCTTCCATCGACGCAGCTCCGCGAGCGCCTCCGCCAGTCGAAGCTCGGCGATCTCCCGGGAGCGCCGCTCCTCGTCCCGCCGCGCGGTCTCTTCGGCGACACGCCGTTCGAAGGTCTCGGAGCGGTTCGTGAGCTCCGTGACGGCCTTGCTCAGCTTGGTCACCAATTCGCGTGAAGTAGGCAAGGGGACGCCGTCGCAAAGAAAAAGCAGCCGCTTGTCTTCGATCATCAGATCCAAGCCCAGGCTGCGGGATGGATATCGCCCGGCCTGGGGCACGATGGTCTGATAGACGCCGGCCATGAGCCGCCAGGCCTTGAGCCGAAGCCGCCTGCGGTCGAAGAGGAAGTACTCTGGAATGCCCAGGCGGGAATACCACTCGACGTTGCGCCTTTCGTCCTTGCTTCGGTCTCCCGAGACCACAATTTCGAGCGCGAAGCTCGTCGAGCACCCACCGTTTCTCGTCGGCGGAGAGACGATCCCAGATCGCACGGGACGGAGCCCGTGGGTCGGCGGGATCGATGACGAAAGGCGGGACGGCAACTTTGGGCACGAGAGGCCCTGGGTCCCGGCTACTTCTTCTTTGTGTCGGCCTTCTTTTCGTCCTTGGGCTCGAGCACCGAACCCAGAAGCTTGCCAACCGTGTCGCCGCCCTTCGACTGGGCGTAGGACATCACGATCGGAACGAACTTGCCGATCATGTCGGAGGAGAGACCAAGCTTCTTGAAGGAGCCCCCGAGCGAGGCGAGGCCGAGGGCGGATCCGGCGGCACCGCCCAACGAGGAGCCCAGGCTTCCCAAGGCCGATGTCTTTTCGGTCTTGGGGGCCGCCGCAAGAAGCGACTTGGTCTCCGGAAGCGCGTCGGAAACGGCCTTGAAGTCCTTGTCGCCGAGCTTGTCTTTCGCGTAGCCCAGGATGGTACCGGCCCCGCCGGAGGCCTGCGCATCGGTGACCCCGAGCTGTGTCGTCAGCATCTTGACCAACCCGCCGTCGTCGGCCGCGTTGGCGGGCCATGCGGAGAGGGCGATTGTCGCGAGGCCGATCGCGAGGGCGTTGAGCCTCGTCTTGAGAATTGTGTTCGGGCTTTTTGGCTTCATGGAATCCTCCGTCGTCGCTGAGCGCTCGATTGTCGCGGAAGTAAGGCTAGCACGCGTGGCGAGACGGTCACGGGGTCCCCGCAATCACGCTGCCGTCCGACGTCCGGTTGTCATTCAGGACCCCATAGGCATGCCAAGGCGCGTCTCCTAAGACCCGCTTGACAACCGCATAGCCTTCGGCGTCCCCAACACCCGCCTTGCTGAAGACGGCCGACCATTGGTAGAGCTCGCCGGGCGCGATCTCCTTCGAAAGAGGGCTTCCAAGGGGTCGTCCACCGTCCGCCGAAAAGAGCTGCACCTCCACCGTGATGGCCGAGTCGCCGGCGTTGACGACCGCAAGGTTCGACCTCATCGAAGAGTCCTGGCGCAACGCCGGAATCGTGACACTCGATGCCGCGAGGGCCTCCGGCATGGGCGCCGGCATGAAGACCCCGAACGAGCCTCCCTCCGCTTGGTCCGGATTGGGAGTCGAGGTTCGGACACCCGCGTAGACGTCGTCCTCCGCGTCAAAGCCTAGAAACGTGACCTTGAGACTTCCCGCTTGTGCGTTCGTGGTGGGAATCGCGAGCCCGGCACCCCGCAGGAAGCCGATGAGGTCCGGAATCACTCTCTGGGCCGAGGCGGCGAGAGCCACCTCGAGGGCTCCTGAGCCGAGACCGCTGTATTGCGGCGATGCGAAGTACTGAAGTCTCGCAGTCCCGCTCTTTCGGGAGCGGTTGGCGAGCACGAGCTCGCTGGTGAAGAACGAGTTCCCAACTCCCTTCGCCTCGACCACAACCGGCACCAGCAGGGTCTGCGAAGCCCGTGCGGCCCCGGACCTGACCATTGCGATGAAGGAGCCGTCCGCGGTCTTCTGGTCGTTGAGGACCCCGTACGCGACGAAGCGCCCGATGCCGCGCGTTCTTTGGATGCGGGCGTACCCGGCTTCGGCGATTCCCGCCATGCGCAGGACCTCGTTGAACTGTCGCAGGCCGCCTGGCTGGAGAACCGCAGTGAGCGGGTTGGGCGCGGGCATGCCGTCGGCGGAAAAAAGCTCGACCTTAAGTTCAATTTCGCCCTGCATTCCGACATGGACAAGAGCCAGGTTGGATCGGTCGCGGGCGTCCTGCCGAAGGCCGTACACGTAGACGGCCTCGGCGTCTGCTGCCTGCGAGTAGGGGCTCGCAACCGCAAACAGCCCGTAGGCGCCGCCGACCGTGGTGTTGGGGGAGCTGCTGCGGGAGACCACCTTCAAGGACCCGGGATCGCCCGACGCCACGAAGATCCGAAGGGGTCCGATCTGCGGGGACGTGGGCGTGGACCTCGGGATCGAGAGTCCACCCCGGCGAAGCTCGTCCAGGGCGTCCTCCGCTCGAATTTGGGTCTTTGGCGGAACCGCGAGCGCGGTTGTAAAGACGTTGCCCTCGACCTCGCCACCGTAAGAGAGCGCGAGGACAAGAGGTTCCTCGCCGCGGTTGAGGAGCACGAGATCGCTTGTGAATCGCGCTCCGCCCCGGCCGTACGCGTCGACGACAAACGGCAGGGCGGCGAAGGGCGCGACGGGGCCCTCGTCCGGACGGAAGAGGGCCCGCACCCGAAGCGCGTCGACCGGATCGCCGCGGGCGCGCAACGGGTCGCCCCAGGAAGCCACGAGAAGACGGAACCTCTGCCCAGCCTGAACGCGCCGGCTGGCCAGCTTGGAGGGTCCGCCCGGAGCCTCGGGGAGGTCGTCATTGCAGTCGAGGTACATGTTCCTTTGGGCACAGGTTCCGTCGTAGAGCGAAAGGACCGTGTTTCCAGTTGAACCAAGCGTGTCGAGCTCGAGCGTGCCCGCGGATGGCACGGTCAGCGTGAACCAGATCGAGTGCGCAATGCCCCTTGGAGAGCAGGTCGCGGGATCCTGAGAGTCGAAACGCGTGGTCCCCGCGTTCCCGCCACGGTAAAGGACGGTCACGCCCGGAACCAGCGGGATGACCAGGGCCTCTTCACACGTGTCATTGGATGGTTTGGCGACGACCGTCCGAAACGCACCCCCGCGGGCTCCCTTCGAGTCCTCGGCAAAGAAGCTGATCGGGTAGACGCCCGGGCGGGCAAAGGCCGCGCGCCCGGGTGCCGTGCCCGAGAGGAAGCGGCCGTCGCCGAGGCTCCAGCGCGGCTTTAGGGGATCGCCGTCCGGGTCGAGGGCCGTTCCCTCGAAGAGAACGCTTCCGCCTGCGGGAATCGTGACTGCGGACTCGGCGGGCGCGTCGATCATCACAACCGGGGCGCGGTTGACGTTGGGCATCTCGGCCGACCAGATTCCACGGCCGTGCGTCGCGACCGTGATCCGGGACCCGTCCGCCGCGAGGCGAACCTCGTGGATCGCAACCGCGGGCAGGCCCTCCCCCCAGCGTTCCCAAGTCACGCCGCCGTTTGTCGACCGATAGAGCCCTACGAGCGTCCCCGCGTAGACAAGCCGGGAGTCGGATGGATCGACCCGGACGGTCTCGAGTCCGAAATCGGGGAGGCCGGCCTCCCTTCGAATCCACGTCGCGCCGGCGTCGGTGGACTTGAAGAGCCGGCCGGGAAAGGCCGTGGCCGAGCTCGCGGTGCAGACGAAGAACGTGTCCGGGTCGTTGGGATCGATCTCGACATTGCGGATCACATTGGTCGTGGGCAACTGCGCGAAGATCCGTGAGAACGTCGCACCCCGGTCGTTCGAGAGCAGAAGGCGACCGGTCTGGGCGGCGAGCAGACGATCCTTCTTTGTCGGTGCGATCGCGAGCGCGCGGGTTGTCTCGGCCATGACGAAGTTCGAGGACTCGAGGGGCGACCAGGTCTCACCGGCATCCTCGCTGCGCCACACCCGGTGCGTGCCCGTATACAGGATCCGCGGGTTTCCGGGCTCCAGCGTCAACCAGGTGTAGAACGGGCGCGGCCCGCCGTCGCCGGTCCGGGCGTAGGCCGCTCCGGCAAAGGGCTGCGCAATGTACCGGAAGCTCCCCGGGGCGCCGTCCTTGATCGATCGGAAGAGCGTTGTGAACTGGCTCGAGGTATAGACAATCGTCGGGTTGTCGGCATTCAAGGCAGCCTCGAAGCCGTCGCCGCCGGTCGCGGGTTGGAAGGTCGTGGTCGCGTTCCTCCTTGTGTCGGTGCCGTTGTCCTGGGTTCCCGCGTAGAGGATGTCCGGGCGCATGGGATCCAGAGCCACGGAGTAGTACTGCCGGGTCGCGAGGCCGGTGTTTCGGTCGAGCCACTGCCGCCCGCCGTCCGTCGACACGTAGATGCCGCCGTCGTTGGCGCTCCAAAGCAACTTTTCGAGCGGGTACTTGCGATGGGACAACTGGTGAACATCGACGTGAATGTCGCTCCCGACCCACTGCACGGTCTCGCCGCCGTCCGTCGAGCGGTAGTGCTCGATGCCTCCGAGAACCAGCGTCCGGGCGTCGTCCGGATCGACGGAGACAGCGTTGCCGTACCATCCCTGGCCACCCAAGACGCTTGGGTGTTCGTCGAACTCCGGGTCGTAGAGCTCGGTCTTTCGGAACGTGTCGCCGCCGTTGGTGGAGACAAAGAGTCCAAGCTGGGTCCCGTCGGCCCGGGTTCCGGAGACCAGCGTGTAGATCGTGCGGGAGTCTGTCGAGACACCCAAGGCCATGCGCCCCTTTGGGTCTTCGGGCAACCCGGTGCGGCGCTCCCGGAAGGTGCGTCCCCCATCTGTCGACCGCGCGTAGCGGGAGCTCTCTGTGGAGGCTGCGAACGGGACCCAAAACACGGCATCGATGAGGTCCGGATCGCGCAGGCTCCGGACCGCGTCGGTCGCGTCGCCCCAGGCGGGATCGCTCGTCCGCGTCCAGGAGAGAGCGCCGTCGGTCGAAAGGAGAACGCCGTTGTTGGTGAACGCAAGGACCGTTTCGGCGTTTCGTGGGTCCACCGAGAGGCGGTAGACGAGGGGTGCGGCCACGCTCTCGGGCAGGCGCCACGTCTCTCCGCCGTCCGTCGAGCGCAGGATGCCAATTCCTGGAATGAAGTCGCCCGCGTAGCCGCCCTCGCCGGTGCCGAGGTACACAACCGAAGGACTGGAGCGCGAGACCGCGACCGCGCCCACGGAGAGGTCGGCGAGCCCGTCGGTGAGGGCGCGCCAGCCCAAGCCACCGTCTGTCGATTTCCAGAGCCCGCCCCCCGCGGCTCCGACGTACACAATGCGGCTGTCGAGCGGGTGCGTCTCGACGGATGTCGCGCGGCCCGCGCCGTTGGTCGGGCCTAGGAAGCGGAAGGCTGGCGTGTTCGGGTCCGCCTGGGATTTTCTTGAGGCGACCTTCTTTCGCGCGACTTCGCGGCGGTATTGGGCGTAGGTATCGCGAACGTGGAGAAGACGCTTCTCAGGATTGAAGATGCCGTTTTCTCCATAGGTCTCGACAAACCACTGAAGCCTGGCTCTTAGGAACTCCGTGTCTTCACCTTCGTGCGGGCAGCGTTCCCGGCGCTCCAAGGGGTCGCGTGGGTTGGCAAAGGCCACGCCAGGCGACGCGAATTCCAGGGACATCAAGAACGCGACCGAGAACCCAAGGAACGACCTGAACCTGAGCACCGGAGACCTCCGTCCGCCTCTTCAGACGGCGGATCGAGTATGCCACCTCACCGCTTGCCGAGAGCTCTCAGCCGTCCAGATCGAGGGGGCGTGCGGGCCGTTGGGCGAGGAAGAACGGCAAGCCGAGGAGGCCGGCGGTCGCCGCGGTGATCAGATGCACGGCCGCACCCCCGAGGGTGCCGAGGACGATCGGAACGCCGTCCAGCGCGAGGCCCGCGGCGAAGCCGGACTCCATGGAGCCAAAGCTTCCAACGGGGGAGAGAATCAGCGCCGCCGAAAGCACGGACGTGAGAGTCGCAAACGCGAGCGCGGAGGGTGGCGACACGATGCCCAAGCCGCGCAACATGAGCTGAATCGCCGCGACGTGACCCGCCAAGAACGCGACCGAGAACAGACACGCGAGGCCATAGGCCCCCGGGTTTCGCCGGCCGACGCCGAGACCCTCTGCCAGCTCCTTCATGCCCCGCTCGAGCCGGGAGCCTTCGCGTAACCGTGGATGAAGGCAGCTCAGGAAAGACACGCCGAGCCAAGGTCCCACGAGGAGAGCCAACGCCCCCGCGGCCACGAGGGCCGCGGTCGTCCCGCCTAGGACGGGCGTGTCGTGGCGGAACGCGATTCGGGCGGCTCCGGCGAGCCCCACGAGCAGCGTCGCCGCGCTGTCGACGACCTTCACCAGCACAAACACCGCGCCCGCGCGGGCCCAACCGACCCCTAGAACACGCCGGTAGGCGGCCCACGAGGCAACCTCTCCGGCGCGGAACGGGAGCACCTGCAGAAGGAACGTGGTCGCCCCCGAGACCGCGACGCCCCTCCCAAGCGGGATTCGTTCGGAAGGCTTGAGCAGGAGATTGAACCGCACGGCCCGAGCCACATAGGCGAGCGAATAGATCCCTGTCCCAAAGAGGATCGGAACCGGGTCGGCCGCTCGAAGATGGGAGAACACGTCTTCTGGGGCACGTCTCACCAGATAGGCCAGGAGGCCACAGAAGACGAGGAGAAAGACGGCGCCGAGGGCGAACCGGAGCCCGGAGCGGGTTCCGTTCAAGGCTCTCGCGACGGGCGGCCGGCGTCGCGCCTACGCAAGTCCAGCCGGATCTCCTCCAGGAGCGTGCGATTGATCGAGATGAGATCCGCGAGGAGACCGGTCAGGACCGACATCACCGCCGCGAGAAAGAACACCGCCGCCAGGAGGAGCGATTGAACGTGGCTTCCGGGTGCCTCCCGGGTGAGGACGAAAAAGACATACCTCGCGACCAGGAAGAGACCGGCCGAGGAAAGGAGGGCCGCGAGCCCGAAAAACACCGGGAGCGGCTTGTAGAGCGCGGTCATTCTCAGGATGTTGGCGCCCTGAACCAAGACGTATCGGGAGGTGCGTCGAAAGAGCCGCGAGGGCCGCGTCGGCGGGTTCGTGGCGATCGGCACGGACACGACCCGCATTTCCTTGTTTCCCGCCTGGATGAGCGTCTCGATCGTATAGGTCATCCGCGAGAACACGTTCAAGACCAGCGCCGCTTCTCGCGAGAGCGCGCGAAAGCCGGAGGTGGCGTCGGGTACGTCGGTTCCGGAAGCGCGCCGCACGGCCCACGAGCCCAGACGCTGCATCCACCGCTTTCCCGGCGAGAAATCGGGCTTCGTCGCAACCCCTCGATCGCCGACCACGATGTCGGCTTCGCCGTTGAGGATCGGCCGGGTCAGACGGGGGATCTCCCCCGCGACGTACTGCCGGTCCGCGTCGGTCGAGACGATCACGTCGGCACCGAGGCGAAGCGCCTCGTCGAGGCCGGCCCGCCAGGCGAACGCGAGCCCGCGGTGCACCGGAAGCGCGAGGACGTGGGCACCGGCCTGGCGGGCGAGCCGCGCGGTGCCGTCGCGCGAGCCGTCGTCGATCACCAGAACCTCGACGAGATCGAACCCCTCCACCTCGCGGGGAATCTCCCCGAGAGCTGCTCCGATCTGCTCCTCTTCCTCCCACGCGGGGACCTGAATGACAAGCTTCAACGCGGGCGAGAGTAGACGATCGACGGGCCCGCCCTGCTGCTATGAAGTCGTGAGCATGACGAAGGCCCAGTTTCTCTTCCGGATCATCAACCTGTGGCCGCCCTACCTGGGCGCGGGGATCCAGGTCCTCCACCGCGAGTCGGACGCCTACACGATCCGGGTGCGGATGCGCCTGCTGCCGTGGAACCGCAACCTCTTTGGAACCCACTTCGGAGGCTCGCTCTATTCGATGTGCGATCCGTTCTTCGCGATCCTCCTGGTGCGCCACCTGGGCGCCGAGTACGTCGTGTGGGACAGGTCCGCGTCGATTCAGTTCGTGAGACCGGGGCGCGGCACCGTGCGAGCGGACTTCCGGGTCTCGGAAGAGGAAGTTGCATCGATAAGGGCGAGGGCCGACGGGGGCGAGAGGTTGGAGCCGGTCTTCTACGTTGAGGTCCAGGACGAGACCGGCGAGCGCGTCGCGGTCGTCGAGAAGCGCCTCTATGTGCGGCGCAAGGAGCCACAGCAGGCTCGGTCTCCCGCTTGACGCACCCGGTGGCGACGTTTATGGTCCGCGCTTCCCGGCCGTGGGGCCGCGGCTCTTTGGAAATTTCTTAGTTCCGGGTCGAGGGCGGGGAAACCTCAAAAACGAAGCGCACCTTTTTTGAATCTAAGGTTCGCGCCGTTCCCGCCGGCAGCCCAAAGGACGCACGGAGACAGTCGGACAGAAGGCGCGTAGCTCAGTGGTAGAGCACTACCTTGACACGGTAGGGGTCAGCAGTTCGATCCTGCTCGCGCCTACCAGGCCATCCGCGCCGTCCGCGACAGGCCGTCGCTCGCGACGCAACACGACCGCGTCATAGGCGCTTAGCTCAGCCGGTAGAGCACTTCCTTCACACGGAAGGGGTCAGCGGTTCGAGTCCGCTAGCGCCTACCAATCCCCTCCAGAACCCGAACGAACAACCCGTGGAACCTCGCCGCCTTCGAACCCGAAGGTGGGTCGTGTTCCGTTCCGGTTGACGCAGACCGAAAAACGAAAGGAGATTGACGCTCATGCCCGCAGCCGTGGAAGTCGCGATGGACGCGCAAATGGTCCGCCTTACGCATCCCGATGGATCGATCCGTGAGGTCCCGCAGGGGACCACCGGCGCGACCGTCGCGGCGGAGATCGGCCCGCGCCTCGCGAAGGACGCGCTGGGCGTCAAGTTCAACGGAAGGGTGCTGGATCTTCACCGCCCGCTTCTGGAATCGGGCGCGTTCGAGATCCTCACGGCGAAGCATCCCGACGCGCTGGAGCTCTACCGCCACTCGACGGCCCACCTGACCGCAAACGCGGTGAAGCGCCTGTTCCCCGAGGTGAAGATCGGGATCGGCCCGGCGATCGAGAACGGCTACTACTACGACTTCGATCCCGGCCGTCCCTTCACGCCCGAGGACCTCGAGAGGATCGAGGCCGAGATGCACAGGATCGTCGCCGAGGACAACCGCGTCGAAAGGCTGGAGATGTCCAAGGCCGAGGCCATCGCGATCTTCGCCGCGCAGGGCGATACGCTGAAGGTCGAGATCGTGAACGGCATCCCCGACGACCGGGTCTCGTGTTATAGGCAGCGCGACTTTATCGACCTCTGCCGTGGGCCTCACGTCCCCTCGACCGGGAAGCTGGGAGTTTTCAAGCTCACCCACACGGCAGGCGCGTACTGGAAGGGCGATGAGCGGAACCCGATGCTCCAGCGCATCTACGGAGCGTCGTTCCTGTCGCAAAAGGAGCTGGACGACCACCTGCTCCGGCTGGAGCTCGCGAAGGCCCGGGATCACCGGAAGCTCGGCAAGGAGCTCGCGCTCTTCGTGTTTCACCCATGGGCGCCCGCGTCGCCCTTCTTTCTTCCTAAGGGCGCCGTGGTCTACAACCTCTTGGTCGAGTACATGCGCGATCTCTACAAGCGCCATGGCTACCGCGAGGTGATCACGCCTCAGATCTACGACACGGAGCTCTACAAGACCTCGGGCCATTACCAGAAT
>WBZQ01000805.1_pt3 | contig 11402 bp, 9 predicted proteins | sample 5204251 | NCBI WGS metagenome assembly WBZQ01 (sample SAMN12412402, study PRJNA552823) | activated sludge metagenome | isolation source: activated sludge from nitrification reactor of wastewater treatment plant... | place: USA: Virginia | collected 2017-09 | reverse complement strand
CAAGGACATGGTCCGCGGGCATGGCACCACGCGCGCCGACAGTGCCGCGCAGATCATGGCGATCGAGCGCATCAACGCGGATCGGCCCAAGCCGCTGCCGAACCCTAACGGTGCCGCCGGCGGCAGTTCAGGTGGCGGGCCGGGCGCGGGCGCCGGTGCGGGCGCCGGCGCTGGTGCCGGTGGTCCAGCAGGGAGTTGATAGCATGGCCGGTGACGGAGGGGGGCCTGGCGTCGCCCAGCAATTTGCGGTCAACGCCATTGATGCTCGGCATGACCGTCCGAACCTGATTGCCTTCCTGTCCGACCCGACTTCGGAAGAAGCGGTGCAGGATGGTTTGTCCGATATCCTGCCCGGGCAGCTCGACCTGCGTCGAGGCGGCATACGGGCTGCGATCTCGGCCATGCAGAAACAGGCCACGCCCAAGGTCCTGATCGTGGACGTCAGCGGCGAGGAACAACCGCTGAGCGCGCTGGCTGAACTGTCGAACGTCGTCGAACCGGATGTCAGCGTCCTGGTGGTCGGTGACATCCAGAACGTCGACTTCTACCGAGAGGTCACGCGCAGCCTTGGCGCCAGTGAGTATCTGGTCAAGCCGCTGACTCGTGAGAAAGTCTCTCGCTATTTCGGATTTGCCGCGAATGGCGGTGTCCCGCAGGCCGACATCGCCGTCGGCGGGCGCGCGATTTCGATCACCGGGGTGCGTGGCGGCGTCGGGGCAACGACCATCGCGGTGAACCTTGGCTGGCATTTCGGTGTCAAGATGCGCCGTCATACGGTGCTGCTGGACCCCGACCTGCATCTGGGCGCCACCGGTTTCATGCTCGGCGTGCAGCCCGGGCACGGCCTGCGCCTGGCACTGGAAACGCCCGAGCGCGTTGACTCGCTGCTGGCTGAACGCGCGGCCTTGCCGGTCGCGGACCGCCTGCACGTCCTTGGCGCCGAGGAGAATGTCGGGTCCCCCGTCGTTCACGCCGAAAGCGCGGGTACGGCCCTGCTGTCGTCGCTGCGGTCGCGATACAACTTCATCGTGGCCGACGTGCCCTTTGGTCCGGTACCGCTGTATCGGGAACTGCTGGACATCGTCGATCAGCGGGTGCTGGTCATGGACGCGACCTTGGCGTCGGTGCGTGACACCGTCCGGCTGCTGTCGCTGCAGCGCGGGCGCACGCAGGACCAGCGGGCCATCGTCGTCCTCAACCGTGTCGGCGTGCTGGGCGGCCTGAACAAGCGTCAGGTCGAGGAAGCACTGAAGATGAAAGTCGACGTGACCATCCCCGATCTGCCCCGTCAGCTCGGCAATGCGGCGACATTGGGCGAGCCGGCGATCAACTCCTCAACGTCGTTCCGGGCCGCGATCGTGCAACTGGCACAGCAGGTCGCCTCCAATCGTCTGCTCGATGCATCTTCGGATGAGCTGGGCGTTCATGTGGCCAGCAAGCGGTTGCGCTGGAAGCTGTTCCCCTGGAGGCGTGGCTGATGGCGATGATGCCCGCATTCGGGCGGCGCAACGCGCAGCCGGTATCGCCCGCCCCGGCTCCGCCGCCGGTTGCCGCCCCCGCGAACGACATGATGGTGCCGGCGCGGCCGATCGTCAGCCCGGCGATCATGGATCTGCGCTCGGACTGCCTCGCCCGGCTCGATCCGAACGTGGTCGCCAACATGCCTGCCGATCGGCTGACCTCGGATGTTGAGCGGCTCCTGTCGGAAATGGCGACCGAGCGCCGCGTGAACATGAACGCGCGTGAGCAGCGCGCCCTGGCCGAGGAGCTGGTTCACGACATTCTCGGGCTGGGGCCGCTTGAGCCGTTGCTCGAGGATGAAAGCATCGCCGACATCATGGTGAACGGTCCTGACAAGACCTTCGTCGAGCGTGGCGGCAAGGTCGTCCTGTCCGGCATCCGGTTCCGCGATACCGCCCATCTGATGAATATCTGCCAGCGCATCGCCACCGCGGTCGGTCGCCGGATCGACGAGTCGAGCCCGATGGTGGACGCCCGCCTTGCCGATGGGTCCCGCGTCAACATCGTGTTCCCGCCTCTGGCGCTGGATGGTCCCTATGTCTCGATCCGTAAGTTCGGCCGCAAGGCCGTCGACTTCGCCAAGCTGATCGAGTGGAAGGCGCTGACCCCACCGGTCGCCCGCATCCTGGAGATCGCTGCCGCCTGCCGACTGAATGTCGTGATCTCGGGCGGCACGGGTTCGGGCAAGACGACCATGATGAACGCAATGTCGCGGATGATCGGCGTGGGCGAACGCGTCGTCACCGTCGAGGACGCGGCCGAATTGCAGTTCCAGCAGCCGCATGTGGTGCGCCTGGAAACACGGCCGGCCAGCCTGGAAGGCAAGGGTGAAATCAGTCAGCGTGAACTGGTACGCAACGCCCTGCGTATGCGGCCCGATCGCATCATCATCGGCGAAGTCCGCGGTGCCGAGGCGTTCGACATGCTGCAGGCCATGAACACCGGCCACGACGGCTCGATGTCAACGATCCACGCCAATACCACGCGCGACGCCCTGACCCGTATCGAGAACATGGTGCAGATGGGCAACATGGGTCTGCCCGCCAAGGCCATCCGCACCCAGATCGTCGGCGCCATCGACGTTATCATCCAGGTGGAACGCCAGCGTGACGGCGGACGTCGCGTCACCCAGGTGACCGAGGTCTGCGGCATGGAAGGCGAAGTCATCACCTTGAACGACATCTTCCAGTTGGAGATGTTGGGCGAGGGATCGGATGGCAGGCTGTTCGGCCGTTACAAGGTCAGCCGTGTGCCACCCAGCTTCCAGACCAGATTGGCCTATTTCGGGATGGATCGGGCCTGGAAGGCCGCGCTCGACTCCGCGGGTAGCGAATAATGGTCGGCCCGCTGCAAATCTTCCTGATGGCCGGCGCGTGCCTGTGCCTTATCGGGTTGGCGTTCGGCGGCATCCTTGTATCGCGCGCGCAGGCCGAACGCGAACGCCTGGAAAGCCGGCTGGTCGACGTCGTGGCACGCCATACCCAGGTCACGAACACCTATCTCGCGGCGTTCACCACGCCGATCGCACAGGAAAAGCTTACAGTCCTGCGTTCGATCGCACGGTTGTTCGGATTCGACCCCGAACGGTCGGCGCTATACCCGATCAAGTGGTGGATCATCCTGATCGTGACCGCGGTCGTGGCGTGGTTCAGTCGCATTCTGATCGATGGGCTGGTCGATAGCGGGTCCTATTTCGCGGTTCCGTTCATCTGGGTCATGCTGTCACGGTCCTATTTCGGCTGGATCGAGAACAAGCGCCGTACTGCCCTGCTGGAACAATGCCCGGATGCGCTGTCATTGATCGTGCGTGCGATCCGCGTCGGCATTCCGGTGATGGAAGGCATGCGCATCGTATCCCGAGAGATCGGCAGCCCAACATCGGGGGAGTTTGTTCGCCTGGTCGACCAGGTCGCGATCGGCGCATCGCTGGAAGACGCCGTCGCCGACATGGCGCGCCGGTCTGGCCTGCCCGAATATCGCTTCTTCGCGACGGCGCTGACCTTGCAGAACCAGACCGGCGGCGCGCTGAGCGACACGCTTGAGAATCTGGCGGACGTCATCCGCAAGCGCGCGGCGCTGAAGTCGCGTGGCAAGGCGCTGACGGCCGAGGCGCGATCCAGCGCGGTGATCCTGGCCTTCCTGCCCGCGGTCACCGGCACCATGCTCTATGTGATCAATCCGCCCTACATCATGTTGTTGTTCACGCATCCGACTGGACGGACGATGCTGGGTTCAGCGGTCGTCATGCTGTCCCTGGGCCTGTTTATCATCAAGATGATCATCAAAAAGAGCCTACCGCGATGAGCACCCAAGTCCTGCTGACAATTGGATCGCTGCTGGCCATCGCGATGGTGGTGTCCGGACTGATGTTGATGCAGGACGTCGGCCGGCGCGAGAAGATCAGTGATCGCGTCCGCCGAATCCATGGGGAGGAAGTCGCGACGACCGCGACCGCCGATCTGTCGGCGCTACGCGATTCAGTGCTGCGATCCGTCACCGCGTTCGGCCAGGCCATCATGCGCGCCGGGCTGGTGTCGCCGAAGACGCTCGCGGACCTGGAAAAGAGCCTGGCCGCCTCCGGCATCTCACCAACCCAGGGCGTCGCGCTGTTCGTCAGCGCGAAGATCGTGCTGGTCCTGATCCTGCCCTTCGTGGCCTGGATGGTCGCGCAGGACATGAACCTGTCTGGCATGATGCGTACTGTCGTGCCCGCCGCCGTGGCGGTGGTCGGCCTGGTGGTTCCAGACTGGATTGTCACGAAATACCGGGCCCGCTACCTCTCGCTGCTGGAGGACGCGCTGCCGGACGCGTTGGACATGATGGTGATCTGTGCCCAGGCCGGACTGGGCCTTGGCCCGACCGTCATCCGGGTCGCCGGGGAACTGCGGCTTGCCTACCCGCAGCTTGCCTATGAATTGTCATTGACGGCAAACGAGCTGCAGATTTCCACCGACAGCCGGTTGGCGATCCAGAACCTTGGCTTGCGAACCAACCTTGAATGCCTCAAGCGACTTGGCACCACCCTCGTGCAGACGATCCAGTACGGCACGCCTCTGACCGAGGCGCTGCGCGTGTTGTCCACCGAGTTGCGGCATGAAATGCTCGTGAAGTTGGAAACCCGCGCCGCCAGACTGCCAGTGCTGCTCACCATGCCGACGATCGTGTTTATCCTCCCATGCGTGTTTCTGATCGCGGGCGGTCCGTCGATGATCCAGGTCATGAAGATGTTCACCAATTGATCGCACTCCGACACAACCAGAAGGTTGCGGTTCGGAAGCGATCCTGCTAGCGCGGTAATCATGCAAATCAGAACCCTTTTGTTGGTGCTGGCCTTGGCCGGCTGCGGCGGCCCGATCGAGCGGGAGTTCTCGCGCTCGACCCCCAGCCTGAATGTCGCGGATGCCGCCCTGCGCGGCGGGTCGGCGCAGGTCGCCCTGCAGGTCGCGACCGGGGTCCTTTCCAGCAGCCCGAACAACGCCGAGGCGCTCACCATCCAAGGCGATGCGCTGACAATGCTCGGCCGTCCCGACCAGGCGGCCACGAGCTATGAGCAGGCGTTGCGATCCGATAAGGACATGATCCGGGCGAAGATCGGCCTCGGACGGCTGAAGTTGGGCAACGATCCCGCGACGGCCGAACGGCTGTTCCTGGAAGTCCTGAGCAAGGACCCGCGAGACACCACCGCGCTGAATAATCTGGGGATCGCGCGCGATCTTCAGGGCCAGCACGCGGGCGCGCAGTCGGCCTATCAGCAGGCGCTCGGGGTTGCCCCGGATCTGCATGCCGCGCAGGTCAATCTGGCGTTGTCCCTGGCCATGAGCGGGAAGGGCGCGCAGGCGATTCCGCTGATCCAGCCCCTGGCATCGCAACCCAGCGCGACACGCAAGCTGCGTCACGATTACGCGGCGGTCCTGGCGATGTCGGGTCGTCGGGCGGAAGCGGAAGCAATCCTGCAGGTCGACCTGACACCGGCCGAGGTGCGGCAGGCGATGGCCGAATTCGAAACGCGGGCCGCGGCGCAGCAGCGTCCCATGCCGGTCCCCGCGGCGGCAACGCCGCGCTGACCACTGTAACGTTGCTTGGCTGACCCCACCCGGGGCGCTGGCTACGGCGTGGTCGGCGCCGGTACGATATGTGGGCCGGCGTCGGCCCACGCTCGGGGCAAAGCCGGCAGCAGGTCCTCCACCACCAAGCCGAAGCCGGCATGAACGGCGCAACGGCCGTGTAGCCATGCCGCGGCGCAGGCCGCGTCCCAGGGTGGCATGCCCTGCGCCAGCAACCCGGCAATCAGCCCGGCCAGAACGTCGCCAGCCCCGGCGGTGGCCAGCCAAGGTGGTGCCGAATCGTTGATCGCCACCCGTCCATCTGGCGCCGCGATGATCGTGTCCGGTCCTTTCAGCAGCAGCACGGCGCCGGTCCGGGCCGCCGCTGCCCGCGCGGCCGCCACGCGATCGGGGCCTGGTTGGCCGAAAGTCCGGGCGAACTCCCCCGCATGTGGCGTCAGGACCGCCGATCCGGCCAGCCCATCGGGGTTGTCGACGAACGCCGAGAAGATGTCGGCATCGCCAACCACCATCCGGTTGGCGGCGAGTAGCGCGGGCAGGCTCTCGCGCGCCGCGGCCACGCCCAGCCCTGGTCCGCAGACCCAGACCCGCAGCCGGTGGTCGCGCAGGAGCTCGTCCAACGGTGCCTCGGTCACCAGCGCGCCTGGCGCACCAGTGCGGTAGACGTCTCCGCGTGATCGCGCGGCGATGGTGACAAGCCCGGCACCCGCGCGTCGAGCGGCGTCGGCGGCGAGGCGCGCGGCACCGGTCATTTCGGCCCCGCCCAGGACCGTGACATGGCCGCGGCTGTATTTGTGAGAGTCGATGGGCAGTCCGGGCAGGGACCACAGCCCAGGCTGATTGCGGAATGTGGTGGGTTTGACCGTTTCCAGGACCGCGGTCGGCAGGCCGATATCGGCCAGCACGGTCTCGCCGCACAGCGTGCGTCCAGGAAGCAGCACATGCCCGGGCTTCAGGCGGAAGAACGTCACGGTCAGAAAAGCTTGCGGTGCGAAGCCGCGGATCTGACCGGTGGCCCCATCCAGACCTGATGGTACGTCGATGGCCACCAACCTTGGTGCGGCGCGTAGTGTATCGGCGATCACGCCGTCGACATCACGGGTGAGTCCCGCCCCGAAAACCGCGTCGATGACCAGATCCGCGCGCGCTGCTGCCGCGGGCTCGAAGGAGGTGGTCGGGCCGAACCATCGTCGTGCCGCGAGGGCGGCATCAGAGCCGGTGCGTGGCGGCGCGGTGGCAGTCAGGGTAGCGGGCCAACCCGCCTGGGACAGGAGGCGCGCCGCGACATATCCGTCACCGCCGTTATTGCCTGGACCCACCAGGACGAGGGTTCGGCAGGGGCGAATTCTGCGCATAACGGCGCGGGCCACGGCGCGTCCCGCGGCATCCATCAGCCGTGGACCGGGTACGCCAAGCGTCGGCGCGGTGGCATCGGCGACGGCCATCTCCGCCGGGGTCAGCAGTTCGAGCGGTTCGACTGGTCGCGCCCTGACGGACATCCGTTTCCTCGTCCACGATAGACTCACCGAATGGTGGCGTGGATCGCGTGTCCGTGAAAGGCTCGGCTATCCGGCGCCCGCGGACGCCGCGGTGAGGACCCGGACCAGCCAGATGGCCAGTCCGGTTCGGTGTGGTTACTCCGCTGCCTCACTGTCCTCGGAATCCTCGTCGGTTCCGTCGGAGGATGTCAGCATCGCGTTCGCGACCATGCCAGAGTGTTCGCGGATCTTGCTCTCGATCCCTGCCGCCATGTCGGGATGATCGCGCAGGAACTGCTTCGCGTTTTCCCGGCCCTGGCCAATGCGTTGGCTGTCATGGCTGAACCAGGATCCAGATTTCTCGACCACGCCGGCCTTCACGCCAAGATCGACCAGTTCCCCGACCTTGGAGATGCCTTCGCCATACATGATGTCGAATTCCACCTGCCGGAATGGCGGGGCGAGCTTGTTCTTCACCACCTTCACGCGGGTTTGGTTGCCGACCACCGAATCGCGTTCCTTGATCTGCCCGATGCGGCGGATTTCCATACGGATCGAGGCGTAGAACTTCAGCGCGTTGCCGCCTGTCGTGGTTTCCGGGCTGCCGAACATCACGCCGATCTTCATGCGGATCTGGTTCAGGAAGATCAGCATGCAGTTGCTGCGGGACACGCTGCCGGTGATCTTGCGCAGTGCCTGGCTCATGAGTCTGGCATGCAGGCCCATGTGGGAATCGCCCATCTCGCCTTCCAGTTCGGCGCGGGGCACCAGGGCGGCGACGCTGTCCACCACCAGCACGTCGATCGCGCCGGAACGAACCAGTGTATCGGCGATTTCCAGCCCCTGTTCACCGGCGTCGGGCTGGCTGATCAGCAGATTGTCGACATCGACGCCAAGTTTGCGCGCGTAGGTCGGGTCCAGCGCGTGTTCGGCGTCGATGAAGGCACAAGTGCCGCCGCGCTTCTGCGCCTCGGCGATCGCGTGCAGCGCCAGCGTGGTCTTGCCCGAGCTTTCCGGTCCGTAGATCTCGACGATGCGTCCGCGCGGCAGGCCGCCGATGCCCAGGGCGATATCAAGCCCCAGCGATCCGGACGAAATGACCTCGATCTGCTCGTCACCGGCACGCGCGCCCATGCGCATGATGGAGCCTTTGCCGAAAGCCCGCTCAATCTGTGTCATGGCGGCGTCGAGCGCCTTGTTCTTTTCCATCTCTCCGACCTTTGGTCCAATATCAGTGACTGTCCGTAGGCTTGCCATCTGGTGCCCCTATAGATTGCATATATACAACCATAACGCGTATTGCTCATGCAACACTGATTTCGCGTTAAGAGTTCGTTCTATTTATGTTCGTGATTCGCAGGCTGATCAAGAACTATTTAGGAACATCCACGAGCAAGGACGCACCAGCAGCGGCCGCCAATGCCTTCAGGGCATATGGCTTGGGCAGGAACGTCACCCCGTCGAGCGGAAGATCACCCCGGACGGCCGATTCGGCATAGCCGGAAACGAGAACGGCCGGCAGGCCGGGATGACGATCACGCAGTCGGACCAGCAACGCCTGGCCGTCCATCCCGGGCAGCACGATGTCCGAGACCAGAAGATCGATCCGGTCAACGGCAGCCGAACGTTCCAGTGCGGCCTCGGCCGATCCGGCGCTCAGCACGGTCCAGCCCCGTTGTCGCAGCGCCCGTTCGGCCAGGTCGCGAACCGGCGCCTCGTCTTCCACCAATAGTACGATACCGCTGGACCGATCGCCCGCGGGCGCGGCTTGTTGCGGTTCGGCGGTCGGTTCATCGACCGTCTGGTCGCCGTCGTGACGGGGCAGGTAGATGCGGATCGTCGTGCCTTGCCCGACCGCGGTGTCCACGCTCACGAAGCCGCCGGACTGGCGTACGATGCCATGAACGGTGGCCAGGCCGAGGCCACTGCCACCGGCCTGCCGGCGGGTCGTGAAGAACGGTTCAAAGATGTGGGGCAGGATATCGGGTGGAATGCCGATACCGGTGTCGCTGGCTTCCACCACCACATAGCGGCCGGGTGGGATGGATTCCAGCCCATCGGCCATCGGGCGGTAGATCGTGCGGTGCCCGGTGCGCAGCGTCAGTGTGCCGCCATTCGGCATCGCCGCCCGCGCGTTCATGGCCAGGTTGACCAGCACCTGGTCGAACTGGGTCGGGTCGACATGGACGCGCCGGCTGGGTTCCTCCAATTCCAGAGCCACGCGGTGCGGCGGGCCCAGCATGCGCGGCAGCAGTTCGGCCAGGGCACGCACGGCGTCGTTGACGTCAAGGACGCGCGGCTGCAGCGGCTGACGGCGGGAAAAGGCCAGCACCTGCCCGACCAGCGCCGACCCGCGTTCGCCAGCCAGCCGAATGCGGCGCAGATCCGCGGTGGTTTCAGGATCATGGCCGCCGCGATCGATCGCGGCCTCGGCCGACCCGATCACCGCGGTCAGAAGGTTGTTGAAATCATGTGCGAGGCCCGCCGCGAGCTGACCCACGGTCCGCAGTTTCTGGCCGTGTTCCAGTTCGGCTTGCAGGCGCATCGCGCCGGACTGATCGGTGATGCGCAGCAGCAATCCGCTGATCGCCTGATCCGGCTCACGCAGGGCCTGCACCGTGAGCAGCACCGGCAACTCGCCACCATCCGCGGCGGGCAGGCGCGCGGCCAGCGGATCAGCGGCTCGTGCGCCGCTGATCGCATCATCCAGATAGGCCCGTACACCCCCCCGATCCGCGGGCACGAACAGATCGCGCGCCAGGACACCAGGGCGTGGATCGGCGTCGGCATGCAGTCGCCGGCGCAACCAGGCATTCGCGCGCACGACATGGCCGGCGCGGTCGATCGCCAGCACGCCGATATCCGGTGCCTCGAACAGCAACGCGGTCAGCGGGTCGAGCCGCTCGCCCAACTGATCGATCATCCAGCCACGCGTGGATCGGCGCAGAATCACCGCGGCGTCTCCGGTCGGACACGTTCGCGCAGGCGCCAGACATAGGCGACGATTTCCGCCACGGCCTGGAAATGTTCGGCCGGGATTTCCTCATCCAGCTCGACCCGATACAGGGCGCGCGCCAGTGGCGGATTCGCCACCAGCGGCACACGGTGAGCCTCGGCGACCTCTCGGATGCGAGCGGCCATCGTATCCACCCCCTTCGCGACGACGCGTGGTGCGGCATGTGTTGCACGATCATAGGCCAGCGCGACAGCATAATGCGTCGGGTTGGTGATCACGACGGTTGCTGTCGGCACCTCGGCCAGCATGCGGCGGCGGGCGCGTTGCTGGCGAATCTGGCGGATGCGGGCGCGGATGCGTGGGTCGCCCTCGGTGTCCTTCAATTCGTCCTGGATGTCCTGGCGGCTCATGCGCAGTTGTTGGGCGTGGCGCCACCGCACCCACAGGATATCGGCCGCGGCGATCAGGGCTTGCGCCCCAATCGCCGCCAACAGGCATCGCAGGCAGATGTCCCAGGTGCGCGCCAGCAGCGCGCTCATGCCGTGAAATGGCAGATGCGCGATCGACGCGAGATCGGCGGGCAGGGCCCACCAGAAGGCCAATCCGACCAGGCCCAGCTTGGCGATAGAGCGAATGGTTTCCGTCAGGTTCTCCATCCCGACCATCCGGCCCAGGCCAGCCATCGGGTTCAGACGCGACAGCTTTGGCTGCAAGGCCGCCCCATGCAGCAGAAACCCGGTCTGCAACAGCGTCGCGGCGACGCTGGCGGCCAGAACCGCCAGCACGACCGGGGCGGCCGCGATCAGGGTCGTGATTCCCGCCTGCCACCAGCCGCCCATGCCGGCCAGGGAGGTAGCGTCAAGCTGCGCCAGGAAGACACGCAGCCGCCCGGTCAGCTCGATCATGACCGCGGGTCCGGTTGCCATCGCGGCGAGGCAGACGGCCGCCATGCCCGCCAGCGTTACCAACTCCCGCGAGACAGGAACCTGGCCTTCCTCGCGCGCCTGTTGCAGCCGTCTCGGGGTTGCGGCTTCCGTCCTGTCGTCCTGTGGGCGATCGTCTTCCTCGGCCATGCGCGATCAGCCGCTTCCGGGCAATGCGCCGATCATGGCGCTGATCGCGCCGCTCCAGGCGGTCAGGATCGTCCCCGCCAGCAGCGCCAGCATCAGGAATCCGCCCAGAATCTGTCCGGGCAGGGCGGCGAAATACACCTGCAAGCGAGGTACCAGGCGCGCGATCAGCCCGGTTGCCAGGTTCCACGCGATCGCGGCCAGCACGAAGGGCGCGGCCAGGCGCAGGGCGAGGTCGAAGCCGCGTGTCACAGCGTCGATCACGGTTTGCGTCGTGTCGGCGGCGGGCAGCAGCGCGCCGGCCGGGACGAGT
>WBZQ01002649.1_pt1 | contig 11407 bp, 9 predicted proteins | sample 5204251 | NCBI WGS metagenome assembly WBZQ01 (sample SAMN12412402, study PRJNA552823) | activated sludge metagenome | isolation source: activated sludge from nitrification reactor of wastewater treatment plant... | place: USA: Virginia | collected 2017-09 | reverse complement strand
AGAAACATCAATGCAAAAAGATGAACGGATTCTCCATTTGGATGGGCTGCGTGGCTTGGCCATACTAAGTGTCATCCTCTTTCACGCGTACTCTCGCTGGAATCACATTGAACCTTGGGAGGTGAATGATTTCACAAAGAAGGTGTTTAGTAATGGGTGGCTTGGGGTCGATCTCTTTTTTATCATTTCTGGTTTCGTTATCTACTGGACTTTGGACAAGTGTCCTGGGCTGTGTCAGTTTGCGGTAAAGCGGTGGTTGCGTCTTTTCCCTGCGATGCTTTTGGGTTCGATCTTTATATTTCTAACGGGGTTCTTTATTCCTAACAGACCGCTAGGGCCTCCGCTTCTCTCAGACCTGATCCCTGGATTAACTTTTATTGAACCTTCAGTCTGGAATAAGTTGGTTGGTGCTGGCTTTCGTAGTCTTGATGAAGCGTTCTGGTCTCTTTATGTTGAGGTTAAGTTTTATTTGATTGCGGCGCTTTCCTATTACACCATCCGCGACAAGAAGGCTGTTGGTATTGCATTGTTATATCTCATATATCTGTTGTTTTTTGCATCTAGTCTTCTATTTGAAGAAGTGCACTTGGTCTTGTCTGCTTTGAGTGTGTTTACATTTATTGGTGTTCAGTATTATGGCTGGTTTTTAGTGGGCATTTTCTTCTTTCGCTATTGGAGAACAGGTGTTTCTTCGAACGCCTATTTTTCCTTATTATTTGGATGTCTGGCGGTAATTGAGGCATCGATTGGCAAGGGATATGAGGTATTCCTGCATTCCTCTCTTGTGGTGGTTATTTTTTGGCTCTCCTTTTCTTCAAAACATTTTTCGAAGGCGATGTCCAGTCGACTCATCACGGGGTTGGGTTTGGTAAGTTACCCTCTCTACCTCGTTCACCAAAACTTTGTGACGGGGTTGGCCATTGAACTCTTTCGTGTATATGATGGGCTTTGGGTTTCGCTATACCCATTGTTGTCCTTAATATTGGTTCTTTGTGTTTCTGTTGTTTTGGCTAAATATGAGCCGATGGTGAAAACCGCATTCGCTAATACACTGCTCCCCTTGAAACTGAGACCACCGCTAGGTCAGGTGCAAGCTCACCGTCTGACATCTCCCTCGAAAACGACGGCAATCTAAAACGAGAATAGACTGGCAGCTTCGGTGGTACCTTGCGAGAGGAGTGGATCGATGAAGCGGTCGAAGTTCTCCGAAGAGCAGATGTAAGCTCCCCGTCAATCGAGGCAGTCAAACGAAGAACATCCGGCAGAATAATCACCCTAGCCAGGAGGTTCCCATGCGGCAATCGAAGTTTACCGAGACCCACATCGTATCCATTCTCAAAGAGGCCGATGCTGGCTGCCCGGTTAATGAGATCTGGCGGCACTAGAGCATCAGCTTTGCCACCTACTGCAAGTGGAAAGCCAAGTACGGCGGCTAGGAAGCGTCCGATGTGAAGCGGTTGAAGGAACTGGCGCACGAGAACAACCGCCTCAAGCGGATGTATGCCGACCTATCGCTCGAGAGTGAAGCGCTGAAGGATGTCATTACAAGAAAGCTCTAAGGCCTGCTGAGCGACAGGAGGTGGTCACGCATCTTGTGGCCGTACATGGCCTCGGGCCTGTCGCGCGGTGGGGGTAGGGCGGGTGACATACTATCGGCCGCTCCTGGACCGGGCGCGGCGCGGTGCGCCGGTGATCGCGGTGCTGACGGCGGTGGTCACCACATGCTCGCGCTGGGGTTTTTGGAAATGCTACGACCGGCTACGGCTTGATCGGCAGCCGTGGAATGCAAAACGCGCCTGGTAGATCTATTGCGGTCCGGGGTTGAATCTCCCCTGGCGGACGAAGAAGCGGCTGCCACAGCGGCTCCCCGCAGCCGCTAACGGTGCTCCCGCAATCGAATGCGGTGTGGGCCGTGGACTTCATGAGTGACACCCTGTACGGCAGTCGCCGATTCCGGACCTTCAAAATTTGGGATGAAGGGGTGCGAGAAGGCTTGGCGATTGAGATTGATACATCGCTCCCGGCGGATCGCGTGATCCGCGTGTCGGAGCAGGTCGTGGCCTGGCGGGGGCAGCCCCAAGCGATTCGGCTCGATAATAGACCAGAACTGATCGCCGATTGCTTCATGACCTGATGTGCGGAGCGAGGCATCGAATTGCGCGAGATCCAACCTGGCAAATCGGAGCAGAATGCCTTCATCGAGCAGTTCAATCGCACGTATCGCACAGAAGTGCTGAATGCCTATGTCGTCGAGTCGTTAGACCAGGTGGGCGAAATCAGTGCCGCGTGGTTACAGCGCTACAACGAAGAGCGCCCCCATGCTGCGCTGGCAGGCCTGCCGCCAGCCATTTGCCGGGCTCAATTGAAAGCCGGAAGTTCTCCTTTCATACGGTCTCGTTGACAGGGGCGTTTACATCTGCACAAGGCAAAATGCACAGCTATCTTAAAGGCCGCCGAGCGCAGATGACTCTGGTGATTTCTTCTCTATCACTCGGAGGAGCGGAAAAAGTCCTTTCAATGTTGGCCAAGCATTGGACTGAAAGCGGATACATAGTGACCGTCATAACTCTGAGTGCCAGTGAGTCTGACTGGTATGCTCTACACCCTTCTATTACGCGCGTCGCGCTGGATCTATTGTCGCCTTCGAGGAACGTAGCACATGCAATTCTCTGTAATGTAATAAGGGTACTACGGCTACGAGCCGCCATACGGAGATCGCAACCTGATGTGATAATAAGTTTCATGGATCGAACAAACGTCTTGACTCTTATAGCCGCTTGGGGGGGAAGGGTCCCCGTCATTGTGTGTGAGCGCACAGATCCACGGCATCATACAATAGGATGGGGTTGGAATGTGCTTAGGACTAGAATGTACCGGCATGCTGCTGGCATTGTTTTGCAATCAAATTCAGTTCTAGATTGGGTTCGTCAACTGAGCCTGACCCACATATCTCACGTTATACCCAATCCGATAGATCCGCAGATCGTGGCCGTTCATGGCGTCGAGAAGAAACGAGGTTCCAAGTATGTACTTGTTGGGATGGGACGACTGACGCCATCAAAACGATTCGATATTCTCCTGGAAGCCTTCGCCCAGTGTATTGGCGACAACCCAGATTGGTCCTTGCTGCTAATCGGAGACGGCACTGAGCGTCAGCGTTTGGAGGCACTCTCCTACGACTTGGGTGTCGCCAAGAACACGACATTTGCTGGAAAGGCTCGAGATCCCTCCGTGCTTCTCAGATCTGCAGATCTTTTTGTTATGACTTCAGAATACGAAGGATTTCCTAACGCTTTGATAGAAGCAATGGCCTGTGGGTTGCCTGTGATTGCATGTGACTGTCCAAGCGGGCCTAGGGAAATAATTAGAGATGGTGTGGATGGCATTCTTGTGCCGCCGAATGACCGTGGTGCGTTGGTTGCTGCATTAGAACTCTTGATGAAGAGTGCAACGGATCGTCAACGGATGGGGGAAAAGGCTGTTGAAGTGGTTGAGCGGTTTGGTTCCGATCGTGTTATGAGGCTCTGGGACAATCTTATTGATATATTTGTCTGAGTACCTCTCCGAAGCGATGCGCCCCGTCGTAATGTGGGGCCGTGACTCCGTCGCGTGCGTTTCACCGCGCCCCGCTCCTTTTGTCAACCACCCCTCGGTAGGGTGGTTGAACCCAGGCTGCCACGTAGGACCCTGTCCGAATTTCCGGAGCCCCCTCTAATCTCAACCTTTCAGAAGATTGAGGATTTGGTGAAAATTCTATTCTTGACGCGAGCGCTCAATGTCGGGGGCGCGGAACGCCAGTTGGTCGCTCTGGCACTAGGTCTCCTGAAACGAGGCCACGAGGTGGCGGTGGCGGTGTTTTATCCGGACGGTGTGTTGGAGGGAGAACTGAAGGAGGCCGGCATTCCCATCCTCTCATTGGCGAAACGCGGACGTTGGGATGTCGTGGGGTTCCTGCTGAGGTTGATTCACATGGTGCGATGCTATAGACCCGACGTCCTGCATAGCTATATCAGCAACCTCGTTACGGTAGTCGTGCAGCCGTTCCTGACGTCGACCAAGATCGTGTGGGGGGTGCGGAGTTCCTATATGGATTTCAGCCGATATGATTGGCTTTTCCGTGTCAGTTACGGGTTGGCCTGCCGGCTGTCTCACTCAGCTGATTTGATCATTGCCAATTCCCATGCTGGACGACGAGACCACGTCGCCGATGGGTATCCGGAAAAGAAGATGGTCGTGATTCCGAATGGTATCGATACGGATCGGTTCCGCCCCAACCAAGAGGCACGTGTAAGGATTCGTGCAGAATGGGGGGTAACGGAGGATGAGGAATTGGTTGGCCTTGTCGGACGACTTGATCCGATGAAGGACCATGAGACGTTTCTGGAGGCTGCATTTGCGCTCTCGCAATCTCGACAAAGTGTCCGATTTGTCTGCGTTGGAGATGGACACCCGGACTATCGGGCAATGTTACAAGATCGGGCCCGCTCGATGGGGCTGGGGGATCGCATACTCTGGGCAGGGACGAGAACTGATGTGGTCGATATTTATAGTGCTCTCGATACTCTGGTGAGCTGCTCGTCTGGAGAAGGATTCTCCAATGTGATTGCGGAGGCCATGGCCTGCGGCATTCCGTGCGTGGTTACCGACGTGGGAGATTCCAGACTGGTTATTGGCTCTTTAGGGGAGTTAATTCCTCCGAAGGATTCATCGGCCCTTGCAAGGGGTATTCAGCGACTATTAGACCACCGGATGGCCTCCGCGGAGGTCCGCAAGCGCATAGTTGATCGATTCTCACTGGAGGCTCTTATCTTGAAGACGGAGCGGGAACTCCTGGATCTATTCCTTCGACCAGGTAAAAATTCCCTATAATTGACGAGATTCTTCTTGCGGATGCTGGCACTGAGGACGCATTTGATCCTGCTTAGAACAACAGCTTTTATTCGATATCTATCACTGCAGGACTCCTAGTGCCTATATGGTTGTTTGAACTTATACTACTTGCGTGTACGGGGAGAACCGGGCTGGACGACCTGCCCTCGTGTAGGACTTAGCTGAGAGGCACTACTTATGAACGGGCAGAAACTGTCTAAGCAAGCGTAGCCACCTCTCACTCTGAATCAACTATTTTGAGATAGTTTCTAAAATGTTCTCGAGCATTCACAAAATATTTGCCCTGATTTCCATCGGTGTATTTTTCTGTAATGTGCCAGACTATGCACATGTTCGGCTGGGTTTTCTTTATCCAAACTTGTGGGTAGGGGGAGTAGGTGTTTTAGCTCTCCCATTGCTAATTAGGAAGGGCGTAGAGCCGGATATTTTGAAGTCCCCTGTGCTGATCTGGTGTTTTGGATATGCGTGGCTGACAATTATGTGGTTCTTGGGATCTTCGCAGTCTGATGTGGGATGGCAAGCCGTACGTTCTCGATTTCTGAGTATCATAGAACTGTTCATGTTTATTGGTATCTTTTCAGACCAACAAGCAAATCGGGTTGCGAGGCAAGCCCTTGTCATAGCTGTTCTTACGGGTGTTGTTTTGCAAATCTATGAAATATTTTTTCCGATGTCATTTAGTGAGATACCGGGGCGTTCGGCAGGATTGTATATGAATCCCAATGCTGCTGGAATGGCTCTGGTGACAGGAATGGTTTGCGCTGTTACCGTCTTGCCGTTGCAATACCGATCTGGCTTTCTATTGTTGGCTGGGGTAGGTGTTATGGCCAGCGTCTCTAGGGCTAGTATCTTAAGCTGGGGGATTGCGGTGCTAGGGCTTATGGCCATTCGTCGTGTGCGATTTCGAGACTTTGTGTTTAGCGGCGCTATCGCTCTTGTATGCGCTACCCTCATCTTAATACCACGATGGGATGAGATCGCATCTGCTCTTGATCGTAGCGGTTCTAGTAATAAAAATGTGGAGGAGAGGCTGGCGTGGTTAACTGACCCTTCTGGCGTCTCAGATGCGTCTAGCTGGTCGCGCATATACCTGGCTAAACGTGCATGGGATAGGATTGAAGAAAGTCCATTCTGGGGCAGTGGTACCGGATCCTCGTTCGAAGATGAACTTGCGCCACACAATCAATCACTTGCCTTTATGCAAGACCATGGTGTGCTGGGTGTCTTAATTTTGCCACTGTTGCTTCTGGCAGTAATAATAAGCGCCAAGGGTGGAAACCAACGAACGGCAATCGTTTTCAGCGCTACGGTCATGTTTCTCAGTTTCTTTTCGCATGATGTTCTAAGTGCCAGACACACTATCCTTTTATTGGCGTTGGTAGCTACGATGACGGATGATAAACACTCTCATCTATCGGAATCTGTCAGGCCTATAACCCCCGTTTGAACAGAGGGAGTTCCAAATGAGGCCCGATTTATTAGTGTAAGGCTTGTTCTCTACTCAATTCTTACGATAATCGGCCTTGCAGGGGCAGTGGTATCAGCGATAGCTCCATTCATAGCATAGATGCCAAGATCCCATGGCACTGTGCGTACCTTTCCGTCTCTGTCCATGTTCACTGTGATTATTTCTCCGTTGAAACCATTCATCTGGATTGGTGTTCCTTTGCCTATCGCAGGGCTACCGGATGTCAGGTGCCAATCGGATTGGGAATCGATAAACAAGGGATTTCCTATGATGGGATGTATCTGAGTGGGGGATGCCGAACAGTTATAAAAATTATTATAGTCCGCACTTAACGTGCCGGTGTAATTCCATTGACCCAACACATTGCCAGATAAACATGTGAAGATGTTATTCTTGACAGTGGGATTCATTGAAGGGGAGCCTGAGTATCCAGGCGAAAGGAAGAGATAACCACCGATCATGACGTTGTTGAAAATCGCGCTGTCCTTTGCACCTCTCATTCCAATGGAATATGCAGTACTTCCATTTTCATTCAGAACAACATTATTGTAGGCAACTGAGTTGTATGCTTCGAGGCCTGATGGCGGATCATACAACCACTGACTTCCGGACGCACCTCCCAACACAATCCCATACCCCCACGCAGATCGAATATGGACACGGTTGTTGTAAGCTTGGAAGTTTCGAACTCCGCCTTTGGCTACCAGACTAGTGCCCCACGCATCGCTACCAAGGACAATGTTGTTTCTGAAAATGGTTCCCGTATTGTTAAATGCTTCGATTCCTGAATAGCTTACGCAATTTTCAACGAGACTAAAATCCTGGTTGGTCTTGACACCGTGTCCACGAGCAGGACTTGCGTCGATCAGCATTCCTCGAACCTTGCATCCTACATGGCCGCTAGACTGATTCGATGTGCTAGGTGTACTTGCCGACCAACATCTTACCGCAGTTCCAGAGGCGCTATTGACGGATGAACAAGGAACATTTGATGCTGAAATGCTCGAACGTAAACCTTCGATGGTGACATGGCTTGCGGATATGCTGATATTGGGGCTGCATCCGGATGTTGAACTTAAGATTGCCAAGTGTTTATTTTGTGCCCGAAGTGTGATCGGTTCTGATGCTGTGCCAGAATTCCGAAACACGATTTCTCCTTCGGTGTAAGTCCCATCCATTACGATTGCCGTATCTCCAGAAACCAGTGTGCGAGCGGCTTTGCCGATGGTTTTCCAAGGCGCTTCCTCTATTCCTGGGTTGGAATCATCGCCACTCGGTGAAACGTAGAAGAGACGCTCCGCAGCAGCGGGTGAGGTACTCATAAATGGGCCTGGAAATGTCAGAGTCGATATTGTCGCCAGAACACAAGTCATCCTTTTGACCTTAGTAACATGGGTAAAGGTAGACATTTTGACTGCCTCCCGGTTCTTTTAGGTATCGCGCTGTGATCTGATTAAGCAATGAATGTGCCTAGATACCCACAGCCCTGTAAGCAAGACGACATTTGAGAGTCCTATGATTTCAGTGACTTTCCAGTACGGTTGACCTCCTGAACAACTTTGTGCCGACGATGACCGTACACTGTGCAGGAAAGGGCCTACGGTTACGCTCCGACAAATACCTTGGTAAGAGGGGATAACCACTCCCCGCCGGGCTACGAAAAGGCAAAATATACTCCCTGAATTGCATGATGAGCATAACCAAAGAGCCGGGAAGACAGAGTCGCGAGAAGCAGATTTCTGTACTCTGCCTCATCACGGCCCTCACTGGTGGTGGGGCTGAGATGATGTTGTACCGGCTGCTGTCCCGTCTGAATCGTACGAAGTTCAATGCCCAAGTTGTTTCCATGATGGAGTTGGGGCCTGTGGGAGACAAGATCCGCGCGTTGGGGGTGCCGGTTCGGTCCCTCGGGATGCAACAGGGAAAACCCAACCCGCTTGCGCTGGCCAGATTAGCTCAATGGCTGAAAAGAGACAAACCGGATGTCATTCAGACCTGGATGTATCATGCTGATTTGTTAGGCAGTCTGGCAGCGAAGCTGGTCGGGAATATCGCGATTTCCTGGAATATCCGTCATAGCGATCTCAGCGGCAAGGAGTCCAAGCGACTCACTCATCTCACTGCCAGGCTTTGCGCACCCCTCTCACGCTGGGCTCCTCAGAAAATCGTCTGTTGTTCCGAATCCGCGAGGAAGGTTCATGCGGACCTAGGGTATGCGGCTGAGAAAATGGTGGTCATCCCCAATGGATATGATCTCGATACCTTTCGGCCAGACAACGTAGCCCGCCAGGCCATCAGGAGGGAGTTGAATATTCCGGAATCGGCTCCGGTGATCGGTCTCGTGGGGCGCTTCGACCCTCAGAAGGATCATCGCACGTTTCTCAAAGCAGCCGGGCTCTTCCATCGGGATAAACCCGATGTGCGTTTCATTTTATGCGGAGAGGAGATCACCCCTCAGAACCAGACGCTGATGGCCTGGGTAGACGAAATGGGCCTTCATGATTGCTGTCATCTGCTGGGCCGTCGCGATGATATTCCTCGGTTGACCGCCGCATTTGATGTTGCCGCCCTCTCGTCTTCCTTCGGGGAAGCATTCCCCAACGTCGTCAGCGAGGCAATGAGTTGTGGCGTTCCTTGTGTGGTCACAGATGTCGGGGATGCGGCGCTGATTGTCGGGGAAACCGGGGTGGTCGTCCCGACCAAGGACCCTGCCGCATTAGCGGCAGGATGGCGGCGCTTGCTCGACTTGGATATTCAGGTGCGCGAGCAGCTTGGATCGGCCGCCAGACAGCGTGTGACAGAGCGGTATAACTTGCCGGAAATCGTGTCGCGGTATGAACAGCTCTTTGAAGAATTAGCAGGACGGCCGTCAATGTCAGACTCATTGGTTCGCTGGGGGTAAGTATGTGTGGGATTAGCGGATACATTGATACGGCGAGAGTGCAGGGTGAGCGTGACCTCACGCAGACAGTTCTGCGTATGGCCAGAACCCTTCGCCATAGAGGGCCAGATGACGTGGGTACCTGGGTAGATCCTGCTACTGGCGTTGCCCTCGGACACCGTCGACTATCGATTCTTGACTTGTCTCCATTGGGTCATCAACCGATGCGGTCCGTTTGCGGGCGATACGTCACAAGTTTTAACGGCGAGATCTATAATTTCAGAGCTCTCCGTGAGGAACTAGAAGGGAAGGGGCACAGTTTTCGAGGGCACTCGGATACTGAAGTCATGCTGGCGGGCCTTTCGCAGTGGGGGCTGGACTCGGCTGTAAGGCGCTTCAATGGGATGTTTGCCATCGCAGTATGGGATCGTGAAACACGTCTGTTGCATTTAATCCGGGATCGGATGGGGGAGAAGCCACTTTATTACGGGTGGGCCGGCAAGACGTTCCTGTTCGCGTCCGAATTGAAAGCGATCCGCGCCCATCCACGTTTTGAAGGGGTGATCGACCGCGGGGCTGTCGCTCTGTTCATGCGCCACAATTACATTCCAGCCCCCTATTCCATCTATACAGGAATTGCCAAGGTAGTCCCCGGCGAGATTGTCACCATCGCGCCAGATCCGGCCGTTGCCTCGCAGACCCATCCCTATTGGTCGGTAGCCTCCGCTGCGGAACAAGGACGAGACGAACCATTTAAGGGGACTGTTGCCGAGGCAATCAGGTGCCTGGATGAGCTATTGAGGGATGCGGTTAAACTTCGCATGGAGTCGGATGTTCCCTTAGGAGCCTTCCTGTCCGGCGGCATAGACTCTTCAACGATTGTGGCGCTCATGCAGGCGCAAAGTAGCAGGCCGGTTCAGACCTTTTCGATTGGTTTTCATGAAGCGGCCTACAATGAGGCCCATCATGCAAAAGCGGTGGCTGAACATCTAGGAACTAACCACACCGAGCTGTACGTGTCGCCTGCCGAAGCGATGGAGGTCATACCCAGGTTGCCGGCCATTTATGACGAGCCTTTTTCCGATTCGTCTCAGATCCCGACCTACCTGGTCTCCGAGCTGACAAGGCGACAGGTTACAGTGGCCTTGTCGGGGGACGGTGGCGACGAGTTGTTTGCTGGATATGGTCGCTATTTTTGGGCCGCCGATCTTTGGGGTAAAGTCAGATCCGTCCCCTCACCGTTGAGACGGATTGCTTCACGTAGCCTCACCATGCTGTCACCGAAAACCTGGTCTGCCCTGTTTCGCGGGGCCTCGCCTGTGCTTCCGAAACGGCTGCGGCTTCGCAATCCTGGGGATAAACCTCACAAGTTGGCGGAAGTTCTCACAGCTGAATCTATCGAGACTCTTTACCTCGCGATCGTATCCCATTGGCAGAGTCCAACCTCAGTAGTCCTTGGTGCGACAGAGCCCCCGACGGCTTTGACCGATCAATCTCGTTGGTTCCGGTCGCCGGAACTATTCAATCGTATGATGTACATGGATATGCTGAGCTATTTGCCGGATGACATTCTTGTCAAAGTAGACCGGGCCAGCATGGCAGTCAGCCTGGAGGCTCGTGTGCCGTTCCTGGATCATCGCATCGTCGAGTTTGCCTGGAAGCTACCGATGTCCTTCAAAATTCATGAGGGGCAAGGAAAATGGGTTTTGAGACAGGTGCTGAAACAATATGTTCCAGCCGCGTTCCAAGAGCGCCCAAAAATGGGCTTTGGCGTTCCGATCGACAGCTGGTTGCGGGGGCCGCTGAAGGACTGGGCCGAGTCTCTTCTGTCCGAAAAACGCCTGATTGATGAGGGTATATTTGACCCTGATCCTATACGCCAACAGTGGAATGAGCATCTCTCAGGAACATGTAACTGGCACTACTACCTCTGGGATGTCCTCATGTTTCAGGCTTGGTTGGAGGAAGAACGTCGTGTGAGAGACGATGACTCCAATTGCTATCTGGAACAGCAGATCTAGGATCGTTGCGGCATCGTAATGGGTGGCCGCAATCAGGGGGAAGCGATGTGCTCACGACTTGAACTGCATCTCGAAGGATATCTTGCATGAACGGACAGCGCGGTACCATGGTAGTCAGTCTGGATCTCGAACTCTGCTGGGGGCGGT
>WBZQ01002648.1_pt1 | contig 11408 bp, 8 predicted proteins | sample 5204251 | NCBI WGS metagenome assembly WBZQ01 (sample SAMN12412402, study PRJNA552823) | activated sludge metagenome | isolation source: activated sludge from nitrification reactor of wastewater treatment plant... | place: USA: Virginia | collected 2017-09 | reverse complement strand
GTGCCTACACCCCAGACCCCCCATTGCTGTTCGGCAAGCGCCGCCATGAGTTTGACAAATTCGCCTTTGCGATTGGGCATGCGCACGGTGACCCGCACACCTTTGTGAGCCAAACCTAACATGGATTGAAAAACTCGCAACAGATCAATTTCGGTAATAATGCCGATCACCACTTGTTCCTCATCGACCACCGGCAGACAACCGATCCTCTGTTCACTCATAATGGCGGCGGCGCGTTCGGCGGTGCGATTCGGGGTAATGGTCACCACATCTTTGGCCTTGATCATGATCTGGTTGACATGCAGATCCGAAAGGTAGCGCGAAATTTCCCACAAGTTCAAACTGCTCAGGGCGTCGCTGTGTAAGGCAAAGCGCGCATTGGTCAGCAGACCAACCAGGCGCTTGCCACTTTCCACTACCGGCAAATGGCGAATCTTGTTTTCCGTCATGACCTTCTGGGCTTCGCTAGCAGCCATGGTGGATGGCACCAACACGGGGTGACGCGTCATAAAATCGGCGATGAGCATAGAGTGTCTCCATATTTACGATTTTGGATTTACGATTTACCCTGCATCTCTGGCACAGCGAAAACCAAGATTCCCTGTGGCGCTGTCGGGCGTATTGCTGCTGCGCGCCGCCACCCGATAACGAAAACAATAAGAGGCGTGGCACAAATAGGAGCCGCCACGCATGACCTTGGCTGTGCCAAAGGGCGGACCTTTGGGAGAACGCCGTGGGCCTTTCAGATGGTAATCGGCGCTAAACCAATCGCTGCACCACTCCCAGACATTGCCCGTCATGTTGTACAGGCCATACCCGTTGGGCGGAAAGGCTGTCACCGGTGCTGTCCCTAGATACCCATCAGCCAGGGTGTTGCGTTCGGGGAAACGCCCTTGCCAGACATTCATGCGGTGCTGACCAGCCGGCTCGCGCTCATTGCCCCACGGGTATTGTTGCTGCTCCAGCCCGCCGCGGGCGGCATACTCCCATTCTGCCTCAGTGGGTAGCCGCAAACCGGCCCACTGACAATAAGCCTGCGCATCCTGCCATGAGACCTGGATCACTGGGTGATCCAGCCGATCGCGAAGGTGGGAATGGGGACCTTCAGGGTGCCGCCAATCGGCGCCGTAGACCTGACGCCACCACGGGGCGGCACTTACCGCCCGCGTTGGCAGAAAATCAGGGGGCAGCAACCCGACAAAGACAAACGACCAGCCAACGCGTTCAGCTTCGGTGACATAGCCCGTGGCTTGCACAAAAGCGGCAAAGCGCTCGTTGCTGACCGCATACGGGTCGATGTAAAAGGGTTTGACCGTTACCTGGCGCACTGGGCCTTCGCCGTCGTTGGGGTAGCCCTGCTGGTCGCCCGTGCCCATCAAAAAGTCACCAGCGGGCAGATAAACCATGCCAACGGGGGCGCCACGGGTTTTCAATATCGGCTCCGTGGTTGCCACAGGGGCAGCCGTTAACCGGGCCGGTGCACAACAACCACTGCTCATCACAACCTCCTGGGCGCAAGCCTTGGTACAGTAGGGCAGTGCGTCAGTAGGTCAGTAAAACTGACCTACTGTCCTACTGACTCACTGCCTAACTATTTCCGCCCAACGCTCCTATGCCTTTTGCTCAATCACCGGCTCAAAGGTGCGCAAGGTTGCCAGCGGAATATGACAGAAGATCTGGTGACCATCGCCATTGTCCTGCCAGGGCGGCAATTCACGTGCGCAGATGGCTCCTCCTTCGGGCGCCAGGTGGCGGCGCGGGCAGCGGGTATGAAAGCGGCAGCCGCTGGGCGGGTTGAGCGCACTGGGCACGGTGCCTTCCAGGCGGATGCGCTTCTGCTGCACAGTTGGATCTGGCACCGGCACAGCCGAGAGCAGCGCTTCGGTATAGGGGTGATAAGGCGGCGCGTAGATCGACTCGGCCGGGCCAATCTCCATGATCTGGCCCAAATACATGACGGCAATGTTGTCTGAGAAAAAGCGCACTACGCTCAGATCATGGGCAATAAAGAGCATGGTGGTGCCAAATTCTTGCTGGGCGGCCAGCAGCAAATTGAGAATGGCGGCCTGCACCGAAACATCCAAGGCGCTGACCGGTTCGTCGCACAGAATCAGATCCGGGCGGCTGGCCAGGGCGCGGGCGATGCCGACGCGTTGCTTTTCACCGCCGCTCAGTTGACGCGGTAGGCGGTCGTAATAGGCTTCGCTTAGGCGCATAGCACGAAGTAATTTAATCACCTCGTCATGCACCTGGGCTTTGGGCACCGTGCCAAAGCGCAGCATAGGGCGGGCAATTTGTTGGCCCACCGTGTAGGAGGGGTTCATAGTCGAGTCGGGGTTCTGAAAGACCATCTGCAATTCTTGAATCAACTGGCTATTGCGTGTGCTCAGGTCGCCGGTGATGTCAAAGCCCATAAATTCGGCTTTGCCACTGGTGCTATCTTCCAGACCGATGATCGTGCGCACCAACGTGCTTTTGCCACAGCCGGACTCGCCGACAATGCCCAAGGTGCTGCCTTTGGGTACAGTAAAACTGGCATTTTCCAACGCCTTCACCTGGCGCTTCTGCCCCAAGCCCAGCACATCGCGCAGAGAACTGCCCTGCACCGGATAATATTTTTTCAGATCTTGCAACGCCAAAATCGGCGCAGCGTCGGCGGCAACATGGGCTTGATGGCTGATGACCGGGATGGAGAGATCAGCAGGTGGTGTCCATTGCTGGGGATCAATCTCCTCAGCAAAATGGCAGCGCACCCAGGTGTTACGGGTCAGCGGGCGGAGGTCCGGTCGTTCTTGGCTGCAACGGTCTCGTGCATAGTCGCAACGTGGGCTAAAGATGCAACCCGCTGGGCGAGCATTCGGCGGTGGCACACGACCAGGGATGGGATAGAGCACGCTACCAGTTTTGTCTACGCCAAGTTTTGGCAAAGCACGCAGCAAGCCCTGGGTATAGGGATGCTGCGGTCGCTTGAAGAGTTCATGGACGGTGGCACGTTCGACCAATTCACCGGCGTACATGACGCCCACATGGTTGCAGACCCGCGCCACCACGCCCAAATTGTGACTGATAAACATAATAGCCGTGTCAAAGTCGCGCCGCAATTCGGCCACCAGATCAAGCACAGCGGCTTCGACAGTCACATCGAGTGCCGTGGTCGGTTCGTCCATGATCAGCAAGGCGGGGTTGTTGAGCAGGGCCATAGCAATGACCACGCGCTGTTGTTGACCACCGGAGATCTGATGCGGATAGCGCTTCATCACATTGGCTGGGTCGGGCATGTAGACCCGTTCCAACATCTCTACGCAACGCTTTTCGGCTTCGGCGTCGCTCGAATTGCGATGGACGGTGAGCACCTCTTTCATCTGGTCGCCCAGGCGCATGGAGGGGTTGAGCGCCTGCATGGGATCTTGGTAGACCATAGCGATCTGGTCCCCGCGCAATTGGCGCAGTTCCTCGCCACTTTTGCCGACCAATTCCTGGCCCATAAATTTGATGCTGCCGCGTTTGACGTAGCCATTGTTGCCCAAAAAGTTGACAATGGACCAGGCGACCGTACTCTTGCCACAGCCCGATTCACCGACAATGCCCAGGGCTTCGCCACGATGAATTTCAAAGGCGACATTCTGTACGGCCTCCACTTCACCGCCACGCACCTTGTAGGCAATGGCTAAATTTTCAACCTTGAGGACAGGAGCACTGTTAGCGTGTAAAGAGTCGGAATTCATGAAGGTGCTCCTTTACTTCTGATAGCGCGTGATCTCTTCACGCAGCCCATCGGCCAGCAGGTTAAGGCCGATGACCAGCGAGGCAATCGCTAAGGCGGGCCAAATGATTGGCAACTGATGTTTAAAGATGTCACCACGGGCATCGTTCACCATACTGCCCCAATCAGGCTCTGGCGGCGGCAGCCCGATCCCCAGAAAGCCCAACGTGCCGATGGCAAAGATGGCATAGCCCACCCGCAGCATCGCATCCACTAAGAGTGGCCCCATGGCGTTGGGCAGGATCTCGCGGAACATGACCCACCAGGGGCTTTCCCCGCGTGTTTGGGCGGCGCGCACATAATCGCGCGTCTTGATGTCAAAGGTCATGCTGCGGATCAAGCGGGCCATGCCCGGCGTGCCGGTAATTGTAATGGCCAGAATCACCACGAGATCGCTGTGACCAAAGGCGGCCACAATCACCAAATAGAGCACGATCACCGGGAAGGCAATCAGCGCATCCAGGATCTGCATGATAATCTGATCCCACCAACCGCCACGGTAACCGGCATTTAAACCCAGAATTGCCCCAAAGATCAAGGCGCCAAAGACACCCCACAAGGCCACGCCACCGGGGATTACCTTAACACCGACATGGCTGGCAATCGCCTCTGGCAGGCGAGTCTTGAGCAGGACTACTTGGGTGCCGGCCATGAGGCGCGAGAGAATGTCGCGGCCCAGATGATCGGTGCCCAGCCAGTTGGCGCTGCTCGGCGGCAGATTGGGTTTGAAATCGTTCTGCGTGGTGGAATGGGGCGTCCAGACAAAGGAAAGCAATCCCAAAGCAAACCAAAAGAGCACCAGGCATAAGCCCACCGTGGCTACTTTGGAATCAAAGACCAGCGAAAGGCTTTTCCACCAACGCTGCCAACGTGAGGGGGCGGGCGCAACGCCGGCAATGGATTGTGCAACGGCCATAAGATGGCTCCTTCTAGTAAATACGATTGGCCACCCAGCGGGCCACGTTGGGCAGTAGAACCTGGGGCCGTCGATAGGCGGCAGTCAGGAGTTGATGGTAAAATGCTTCTTCGGCAGAACGCACCGGCTCACGGATGGTAGCCTGGTAGGCCGCCACATCGATCGCATCAGTGTACGGTTTGAGCGCAGCCCCCAAGAGATCCACCGTGCCGCTGCCTTCATCAAATTGTTCTTTGACTCGCCAAACAATTTCCGGTGGCAGCAGATCCGCACAGGCCTGACGCAACACCCACTTTTCCATACGTTGGCCGTTGGGCATGGTCACCAGCTTCAATTCAGCAGGGACACTCAAGGACGTTTGAATAAAACCGGTATCCAAAAAGGGCACCCGCCCTTCAACCCCGTGGCGCATGGTCAAACGATCCACCCTCTGCAAATTAATGTTGTGCAGCGTCGTCACCGTGCGGCAGAGTTCCTGATGCAAGGTAGCCGGGTTGTTGATCGTCTTGTGATATTTGTAGCCGGCAAAAAGTTCATCGGCGCCTTCGCCGGTTAAGATCACCTTGACATAGTCGCTGGCCAGTCGCGAGCAGAAATAACAAGGAATGGCGCTGCGCACCAGATCCTGGTCAAACGATTCCAGGTAATAGAGAATCTCCGGCAGCAAGGCCAGCACCTCGGTAGGCGTAAAAAGATATTCGTGGTGGATCGAGCCGATATGGGCCGCCACCCGCCGCGCTGCCAGAATATCACTGGAATCGGCGACGCCAACCGAAAAAGTGTGCAACTCGCGCACATGTTGGCGGGCCAGCGCGGCGATGACACTGCTGTCCAGCCCGCCGGAAAGAAAGGCGCCTACCGGTACATCGCTCATCAAGTGCGAGGCGACGGCGGATTCCAAGGCTTGCCGCACCACCTGCACATGCTCGTCCGCCGTGCGCATGGTCGGTTCGTCGGTAGGCACCGTATAATAGTGGATAAAGCCCTGCGTTGAATCGTAATAAGCGCCGGGCGGAAATTCATGCACCTCGTCCGCCCAATCGACCAGGGCCTTGAGTTCCGAGGCAAAAAAGAGCGTTTCCCCCGCTGACTGATCTTTCTGTAAACCGTAGTAGAGCGGTTTGATGCCAATCGGGTCACGCGCCAGCAACAACCGATCCCCATGACTGATGGCAAAGGCAAACATTCCCTGCAACTGATTTGCCACCTTGCTGCCCTGTTCTTCAAACAGGTGTAGGATCGCTTCGCTGTCGCTGGTGGTAGTAAATTGGTGGCGTTCGTTCAGCGCAGTGCGCAAGGCGGGAAAATTGTAGATCTCACCATTGGCCACAATGGCTGCTGAACCCTGTTCGTTGTAGATGGGCTGGGCGCCGCCTGTAGGATCCATAATAGCCAACCGTTTATGACCCAAGACGCCTTGCGTTTGGGCGTGAATGCCTTCGCCATCCGGCCCACGGTGGGCCATTTTGTCAATCATCTGGCGGAGGAGCGCCTGATCTGAATTTCCCCAAAGACCTGCAATTCCACACATGACTTAATTCTCTATAGTTAATTCTCTGTCCAATTTTCAGCTTTTAAGCCAGGAACACGCGCAAATTCACGCAGATTGTTGGTGACCAAGGTGGCATCCAGGCTGAGTGCATGGGCAGCAATCAAGCTATCCAGGGGGCCAATTGGCGTGCCTCGGCTTTCCAAATGGGTGCGTAGCTTGCCGTAGGCCGCGGCGGCTGGCAGATCAAAATTCAGCACTGGCAACGATTGAAGAAATTGTTCTAAAGCGAATGCAGCCTGCTTACGCTGTTGGTTGCGTTCCACACCAACCTGCAATTCAGCGACGGTAATCGATGACACACCGATATCACCGATCTGATACGTCATGAATTTTTGCCGAACCGCAACGGGTCGCTGTTTAATGATGTAAATACAGATATTTGTGTCAAGCAGATAGATCATTCGAAGAGATCATCCAAGCCTTCACGCACCTGATGTTGGGTAGGCTGCATCCGCCCTTCAGCCATAAAGTCTTCTGGAAAAAGCTCCAACGCTTGAAAAAACGACTCCCAGGGATTGTCGTATGGCAACAAGATCACAGCGTTGCCCATTTTTCTAATATAGACTTTATCACCCACAAAGCGGAATTCTTTGGGCAAGCGCACAGCCTGACTTTTGCCATTTTGAAAGAGTTTGGCGGTTGCAACCATCGTTTCTTCTCCTACAATAGTATATACGAGTTAGTATATACTATTGTGTCACGATAATCAAGCATAGCGAATACGCGGGTTGAGGAAGGTGTAACAGAGATCGCCCAGCAGCCGGGTGGCGACCGCCACAGCCACGGTAAACATAGCCGCCGCTTCAACCGAATTGGAATCACCAAACATAGCCGCCTGATAGATGAAATTGCCCAAACCGGGGAAACCAAAGAGAACTTCCACCACCACAATACCGCCAATCAGCCAGTTGATATGCAGCATGATCACTGTAATCGGCGCCATGAGGGCGTTGCGCAGGGCATGGTGCAGCACAACCCGCCGAAAAGGCATGCCTTTGATAATGGCGGTGCGGATGTAGGACGAATCCATCACCTCCACCATGCTGGCCCGCGTCATGCGCGCCACATAGCCTAGTTCCACTGCAGTGAGGGTGATCACCGGCAGGGCGATCAATTTGAGCTTAAAAATGTCGTTGTCGCTCAAAAAGATCGAGGCAGGCGGCAGCCATTTGAGCCAGATGCCCAAAATCAAAATCAGAAAAATACCCGTGACAAATTCGGGCGTGGCGGTGAAAATAAGCCCCAAGATCGAGATGGTGCGATCCTGCCAGCGGCCAGCATTGACGCCAGCCAGCACGCCAAAGAGCAAGGCCAGCGGCATCACCACAATAAAGGCTACGCCCGCCAGCACCAGCGTGTTGCGAATGCGCGGCCACAGGATAAAGCCCACCGGGCGCCCATATTGGAGCGACATGCCAGGATCACCGCGGAATAACCCCTTGCGGAGAGGGATGTAATCCTTAGGACCGTCACCTTCTTCACGCATACCCGCCTTGGTCAGCAAAAAGACTTTGTCACCTTGACCCTTGACCCACATAACCGCATTGTTCTTGGTGTCCACGCCCCAGAAGAACAGGCCCCCATTGGCGTCGGTTTGCCAAACATCACCGGCCGGCTGCTCTTCGCTCGAGCCATCTGCATTGCGCTGTAAAGCGATCAACTCGCCCTTTTTCATTTGCCAACGAGTCAATTGTCCATTGACATCAGCCCACCACTCCTGCTCATTCGAGCTGGGGTTGGCGACAGTGAGCACCGGATGGCCTACCTTGTTTTGGGCCCGCCAATCGCTGCCGACCAGCCAATCCAAATAGCGTTGCCAACCTGGAACATCCAGTCCCAGTTGATTGTCATAGGAGGCCAGTTGCTCTGGCGTGGCAAAGACACCGAGCACCTGCACCGACACACTGCGCCCAACCACTTCCATCAACAAAAAGAGCAAGGCGGAAACCAACAGCATGGTGACAATGGTGGAAATGAGGCTGCGTAGGAAGAAACGTGCCATAAGGTGCTCCGTACCGTTATACTTTGCTTTGAATGAAAACCGGGTTTACGTTCTTGACTAATTTCAGCGCAAGAAACTGGTTTTCATTGCAACTGCTATATAGTTGCTCAAACAAAAAAGCCAGGGAGACAAAGAGCACAAGAGAGCGGGGCGCCAATGGTTGACTGCACCGCTCTGCCAGTCTCCTTATCTCCCTGGCTTATCAACTACGCGTCTTTCCAAACTTCGTACAGCAGATCGTAGCTGGTCGGGTGACCGACGACCCCTTGGAATTCTTTACGGGTAATGTTCCAGACACTCTTCCAGTAGCTGATGAAGACTGGACCACGGGATTGCATGATGTCTTCGAGTTTGCCCATCAGCTCCCGGCGCTTTTCCACGTCCAGCGTCTTTTCGGCCTGGCGCAGGATGGTGGTGAACTCTTCATCCACCCAGCGGGTTTCGTTCCACGGCACCGGTTTGCCATCTGCATCTGCAATATAGGCCAGCGGCAGCACCATGGTGCCCAATGGGCGATGCGTCCAGGCGGTGATGCCCAGATCAACCTCGGTCCAGCGATCCCAGTAGCCGTTGGCGTCAGTGATGTCCAGTTCAATGTCAAAGCCACCAGGCAGGGCCAATTCCTTGAGCGCCTGTGCGATTTCGGCTTCGCCTTCGTCGTTCTTGGTCGCCAACTTCACCTTCAGCGGCAACTCAACGCCCTTCTCTTTGGCATATTCTTCGAGCAGCTTCTTGGCGCCTTCGGGATCATATTTCGGAATTGGGCGCTCGGCAAAGTCGGGGTGCGCTGGCGCCACGTGGGCATCAATCGCCAAATCACCCTGACCTTTGTAGGCAAGGTCAAGGATCTTCTGACGATCCTGACACATCTTGAGGGCATTGACCACCCGCACATCTTTCCACGGATCAAGATCGACGCGCACGCGACCAAGTGAAACCTGGGCGGTCTTGGCTGGATAGACGCCAATGCCAGTTACATCTTTCAACGCTTCCCAGTCCGCCGCGGTTGGGTTGTAGATCGTATCCACCTGACCGGAGAGCATGGCGGCCACGCCAGCATCGTGATCCAGCGAGACATAGGTCAGTGTATCCAGATAGGGCAGTTGATCGCCATTGGCACTCTTACGCCAGTAATCCTTGCGAGCTTCAAAGACGGCGCGCTCACCTTCTTTGTATTCCTTAAGCAGGAAGGCGCCGGTGCCAATCGGCTGCTTGATGAAGTCGCCTTCAAAGCTACGGTGCAGGACGATGGCCGGGTAGTGGAAGAGGTGTTCCGGTACGCCAATGTTGCCCTCTTTTAGGTGCAACTTGATCGTGTAATCATCTACCTTTTCAACGCTGTTCATGCCCTCTAGATAGGACATAAGGCCCAGGATGGACGAGCCCACGTCCTTGTTCAGCCATTCACCAAAGGTAAACATGACATCATCGGCGGTCAATTTATCCCCATTGTTGAAGGTGACATCCTTGCGCAGATGAAGTGTCCATTCGGTGACATCATCGTTGGCTTCCCACTTCTCCAACAAATAGGGGCGGGTGATGTTGTCACCACCGGTCTCGGTGAGGTATTCACCGACCTGGCGGGCGCAGCCGCCGGCGCAGCCTGACCGCCACCAGTGGCACCGGTTTGGGCGGCGGGCGGCGCACAACCAGCGAGCGCATAGGCCACCGGCACCGAAGCGCCTAACAATGTGGCAAAGCGTAAAAATTCACGTCGATTCATCTTGCCCCGGCGTAGATCACTAGCCGCGTCAAGCACCGCTGGGTGAATGCGTTCTGGTTTCATCATGCGAAAACATCTCCTTTACGTTCATTTATTCGTAGAGCGGAATGGATCAAAAGGGTTTTTGGAACTATGCTATACCAATTGCGTGCTAAAACACCCGAGATTTCAGCAAAATGATTCCTGGCGCTTACGGCCACAATTGGGATTAAACGACAAACCAAAACATCAAATCAAGGCTTTGAGAAATCAAGCATCGATTGCAGGGAGAACATGTCTGGTTTGTGATCACGCAACAAAATTGAACCAGGTCCTTGTAAGCAACGCCCCATCATTTGCGTATACTATTGAGGAGAGAGGTGATGGTGACAAGAAGCATAGAACTTAGTTTGGCAAGGAGTATAACACAGGGTGATCAATCTGCCAAACCTTCAGGGGTGTTGCCGTGTAGCTTCAGGTAAGCGCAAGGTTCAGGTCATAAAACTGGACAAAACATTTGACAAGCGCCTTCATCTCCCAGTATGATTTTCTAAAAACAGAGAGGAAACCCATGACAATCGAACCCGCTAGCCGTGCTTCCACTGACCGCCGCCGCGAACGCCGCGAACGTCAACGCGATGCTGCTACGCTACCCGCCATGCAGCAGATTACTTACCAGATGCCGCGCTACAATCTGATCGATCAACGGTCGATTCAAGTGATTCACGATAGTTCCATGCGCATTCTCAGCGAACTGGGCATCGACTTTTACGATGAAGAGGTGAAAGCGATTCTGACGGCGCATGGGGTCAAGCTTGTGGGAGATCGGGCCTTCTTTACCGAAGCCCAGGTGATGGAGTATGTAGCCAAAGCCCCTGCTGAATTTACGCAACTGGCCCGTAACCCTGCCAACAATGTCATTCTGGGCGGCAACCGCGCCGTCTTTGCCCCAGTCTATGGGCCGCCCTTTGTACAAGATCTTGATCGAGGCCGCCGGGATGCCAAATTAGAAGATTTCCAAAACTTTGTCAAACTCACCTATCTGTCTCCTTACCTCCACCATTCCGGCGGCACCGTGGTGGAACCGACCGATGAGCCGGTGGCAACCCGCCATTTAGATATGCTCTTGGCCCACATCAAATATAGTGACAAAGCCTTTATGGGCTCGGTCATGGGGCAAGAAAATGCCGAAGACAGTGTACGCATGGCGGAAATGGTTTTTGGCAAAGAACAGATGAAGGAAAACCCTGCGCTGCTTTCGCTGATCAATGTCAGCAGCCCCCGCCGCTATGACGAGCGTATGTTGGCCGCCATCAAGGTCTATGCGAAGGCGAAGCAAGCCTTGCTGATTACACCTTTCTTAATGGCTGGGGCAACCTCACCGGTCAGTGCGGCTGGCACCCTGGCCCTGCAAAATGCCGAAGCGCTGGCAGGCATTGCCCTGGTGCAGATGATCAATCCTGGCACTCCCGT
>WBZQ01002646.1_pt1 | contig 11410 bp, 19 predicted proteins | sample 5204251 | NCBI WGS metagenome assembly WBZQ01 (sample SAMN12412402, study PRJNA552823) | activated sludge metagenome | isolation source: activated sludge from nitrification reactor of wastewater treatment plant... | place: USA: Virginia | collected 2017-09 | reverse complement strand
ACCACCCGACCCCGTTCGTCTGGACGAAAGAGCCCGCCGCGATCATCAAGAAGGCTCTCCGGAGGGCACCTTAACCTGACTTTAGAGACGGGACACTAGGAATCGATCGCGGCGCATCGATTTGCCTTTTTCGCATTCCCCACACGTCACGACAATAGTGAAGTAATGGCAATTTTCGCCAAGTCTTTAATCGTGTCAAGTGACAGATCAATACCTTTGTTTTTCGCTACCCCTTTTATTTTATTCCAGACTGTTTCACTTCTAATGTTGTCAAGAAACTCTTGTCCATCCCAAGTCAAGGATAAGCCCCTTGAGAAGGCAGGCGCATTGATTGTCCTAGAGGTTAACGCCTTTATGAGTCCAGCCTCGTGCATCATTTCCATGTGATATGAGACGAATTCGGCCGCATATCCATTAAAGCTGTCGGATGAGACGGACTCACCTCGCGATGCCGGAAGCTCCTCGATGCGGAGCAAAATTTTTCGGACAAGTTCCCAATCGCGCTTCACAATATTTCCATTAACATCTATAGACCTCCTTCTATTCCCGCTTCTTGGGCTTTATATTCTGCAGCGCACACAGATCCAGATCTCAGCGCCAGGCTGAGTGCCAGGACTCTGCTTCATGACGCTGCCACAGCGGGGACATTTTTCGCCGGCGGGGACGGCAAGTTCCTCAGTGAGAAATTTGTCCAGGCACGAATAGGACCCTGCATTGAGCATGGGGTGGCACGTGAAGTTAGGATGAAGGTCATGATGTTGTATTTCTACTCGGTTCGTTCCAAATACACTTCGATCTCATGTTCTTCGTCAAAATGAGGCCGTAATGTCACATCAAGGGTGCCGTTTCGATAGATTCGGACCCCCGCAGTGAATGGAGTTAACTTTTCCTTGCCACGGCATGTCGTAAGCTCTGAGAGGCTGCCAGTCCTTTTTACGTGGTCTCGCCCGAGACAGTACCGAATGTCATCCATTCCTTCGCTTCCATTCGGCACGTATCGAACGCTCCCAAACCTCCCGTCTTTTTTACGGATGGCAAACGCCAAATAGTAAAAGTTATTGCTGGAGTTGCCGACAAAAAAAGCTGGACAACCTCCTAGAGGTCCCGTGTTATTAGGTGTGATGGTGTACCAGGCGGACAGGTTGTGATCATGAGTCAAATCTGGAACCTCAACGACGGCGACATATAAGGGAATCGTGCCTTCATTGCAGACGCGGAGCATCACCTCGCCTATGCGTCCGGGTTGAGAATTCACAGTCGTCGGTGGATCTAACAGAGCGCCAACAATTAACAGCGCCAATAATCCACCAACAGTCTTCTTGAATTCTCGCTGCTCCGCGAGACGCTGTGTTCTGCGTTGTCGCGCTTCCTCAGTCTCAACCGGCCGTTGATGAAGTGTATGTTGAATCTCAAAGTCATTCCTTGGAGAGATTCGTCCCAGAAATACGTCAGTGTGGTTAAAGGGTACGTGGCTAATTTTACCAGCCCCTGCGGGTCCACTAATCTCCGGTGGCAGCGGAGGGACCGTCCGATGGACAAAATCCATCTCCTTGGGTTGCGTACCGCATCGTTTCATCGTGACGGCGATGGCACCGGCGACTGCGGGTGCTTGAGCTTGCCAGGTGTCGGGACGGATCTCTTTCCCCCGCTTACCTTGTGAGGGAGGGGCTTGATAAATCACGAACTTTGGAATGACGCTACAAATGTCTCCTTCGACCGTCATCTGTACGACGTTGTCATCCACAATCACGGGATGTTCATTGTCCTGCACGAAGGCTCTGACGTGACGAGCCTTGCATTTTTGGGAAGCAAATTCTTTGGGGGATGTAATCAGGGCAGGCTGACGCCCGGAACCGACAACCGGTAAAGCCAACCGAAGCATAGACCAACTATTTCTTACATAAATACAGTCGTCGGATTCAGATCCAGACCCGCCGAGTGCCGAAGGCAAACTTTGGCACCCGCTAGCCAGAGTGGTGAGCAGGAGTAAGAGCGTAATGATACGTCGCTTGGTCACGGTCGATAAGCCACGCGAAGATTTACACATCCATTCCGCTTCATAGAATCTCCAACCGTCGATAGCTGCGATCAGTTGGAGTCCAGGTGGTTTTAAGTAATCCTCCATCTACAATGGCACCTCCTAACCTCTCTTCTTCGCGCTCGCGAACTTCTTTAAGAGATCTTCGATTGCTTCCTCGACCATATCGTTAAGGTTCTTCTCCTGATCCACGGCCACATGCCGAAGCTCCCGGATGAGGCGAATTCGGAGGCGAAGCCCAAATTGTTTGCGAGGCTCTGGGGCTTTAGGGCGAGGCATGGGCGGAAGGATACCCGCACAGACCCATATCTAGCAATTGGAATAGTTTGACATCATATGACATATTTAGATATAATGGTACCATAATATATGGAGGCCATATGAACACGGTCAAACTATTGGTACACATCTCCCAACCTCTCAAGGCCAAGCTCGATGCCCTACGCGCCGAAGGCATCACGACCAGCGGGCTCATTCGGCGCCTACTCAATCAATACTTTGCAACGCCCGAACAGGGCAGAAAGGCAGGCAAGAGATGAAAAAGGACAACTCCACCATGGTGCACGACAATCCACTGACCAAAGTCTCCTACGAGGTCTGCACCGATTCCGCCGAGTATGGCCCGTTCGAATCCTGCGGCACCATTCACGACGATCTGCGAGAAGCCGTCCGCGACCTGAAGCAAGAACGCCGACGGAAACCGTGGGCCTACCTCGTCCGCCATGACATCACGAAGCTGAGTCCGATTGACGTGGCACGCCTGGAATTGCAGCTGAAGCGGAAAAAGAAGGGCTAACACACGTCAGTCCGGAAAGGAGACCCAACCCATGGCAACCGACGAAAGACTTCTCCACAGTCGCGTGTCTCGAATGGCGCAACCCGCGAAATGCCGCGTTTCACGACCGAAACGGACTGACGTAGATCGCGGAGGCTATCGTTTAACAGATCTGGCAGCAAACCGTGTGTTGTTAGGCCAAGACTTTGACGCTTCACTGGAAGTGATCGAGGATTATTTGAAGCGCGAACGGATTGCGGCCGCTCTGCCTGACGATGGCGGATTGAATGCCGTGCGGCAAGTCGCCGCGAAGCGTGGATATACAGTGCGACGGCCGCGAGCACGGCTGTTCGTGAAAACACCCGATGATTTTGCACTGTTTCACAAGGACAACCTCGCGGTGCCAGTTTTGGTGGAGGGAAGGAGTCGTTCCTCGATTGAGCAGCTCTATTTATTCCTCCGCCTGCAGCCGGTCACGGTTCACTATTCGCACTGAGGCTCGCACATGTACGCACGTCAAACCTTGCCTGGTCCCTCCATGGCCGATCCCAAAGTTGATCGGGCACAATATCAGGCGGACTGTCTCGCCGGACGACGGTTTCCGGCCGTGAATGATGCTGTCATGCTGGCTCGCTGTCAGAAGACATGGCGGTTGCGTGAGTGGATGGAGATTTTCAAACGCTATCACCTCTCCAGCATGAAGGACGGTGCGAACCGGGCGGCTCGGTTCCGACGGGCCTGGGGAGAACTGGAGGACATTGCGCCTGATGCGCTCACACGCCGCATGATTGCACCGTGGTTTCAACAGTTGGGCCGCGAACGAGGTCCCCTCGTGGCGAATGACGTGTTGAAGGAACTGAAATTTGTCTTCAATAAAATGATTGAGTGGGGCTGGCACGAAGGCCACAATCCGACGGTCGGCATGCGGAAGTTTCCTGGCGGCAAGCCTCGGACGCGCTTCATTCACTATAATGAATTGCCTGCCGTGATGGACTCGATCGCCGAGGAACCGAGGCCCTTTCAGCTGATCTTTTTGTTGAGTTTGGTTGTCGGGTGTCGGCCAGTTGAAGCCCGAGAGCTTCGATGGTCAGACGTAAAATTCTGGCAGGAACGCGATTCTGCTACCGGAGAACTGGTCTGGCGGGGGTTGTGGCGAAAGTTTCAGACGAAAACGAAAATCAAGCACGAGGTGCCGCTTCCCTCGGATTTGGTGATGCGCTTTCAGGAACTGGACCGCAATTCAGAATGGTGCTTTCCCGGCGACCAAACGCATTGCCGCCGTCTGGAGCCTGGCCCGCTGTCTTATTCCGTTGTGTGGAAGGCGTGGGTAAGGATTCGTCGACGGATCGGGATCGAGGACTTGTGGGGGTATGACCTCCGCCGTTAAGCCGCGACCATACTGGCTAACCGTGGCACGAATCTCGGCGTCATCAGTAAGGGTATTTTGGCACATAGCAATATGCAGCATACCTCGCGCTACGTGCAGGCGATGCCGGAGGTTGTCCAAGCCGCGCTGGAGGAGCACAGCGCATTTGTCATGCGAGGGGGACGGCCGGAAGTGAAGCTCACACCGTCCCAGCCGCCTACCGCGCCGGCTCCGGCGGTCGACCATGGTGAGGAAATGGAATGGCCGGGATGAAGGACAAGAACCAGCGGGCACAATGGCGCCGAGACACCGGGCAGTCCACACTGCTGGCAGTCTGCCTACAGCTGTGTGAGTATCCGGTGGCGAGTACGGAACGCGCGCGCTTCATGTTTGAAATCCTCACACACTGGCCGCTTCATCGTGTGTGGGTGACGATCGAGGAATATCCCGAATTGTTCCGCTGGCAGGTATCTATTCAGAGTGCACGATTAACCGAGCTCGGGCTACATTGGGCGAAGACGAGCCGCTACCTCGTACGGGCTGAGCTGGGGTCCTCCGATCATGCGCCTCGCTCTGAATGCTGAATACCGGATTTCATGAGGCGGCATCAGCCGATTGGCGGCGATGAGTACAGGATGGTGCTTGGTCTTTGTGAACTGCTCTTGAAAAGGACCCGTCGCCAAGGCACGATACCGCAAACAGTGGAGATGAGATGGCAGCCGAAGCATCCGACATTGTGCAATTCATTGCGAAGCGGACGGGTTTCTCGATGGAGCTCGTAAACCGGATTGTCGCGGCGGGCGAACCATGGCCACATTCGATCGCCATCCAGCAGTACTTTCAATCGCGTGGTAAAGCCTTGGACGAGGCACTTGTCGATCCCAGTGAAACGCTGCAGGGATTAGAAACGGTGGATGTCGATCCAGAGGCTCTGGCTCGTCATCACTCGTATGTCGCTACTGCAGTGGGCGCGACTGAAGCGGACGTGTCGTCAATCAGCGAGGCGATGCGAGAGTTTTTCTCGCGACAGATACGGGACATTCGGCGCGCAAAGCGGCGCGCGGCGAAGCGTCGGAGATAAACTGACCTGAGGCAACGGCTGGCCTCATGAACCAGCCGGCGGGCGTTCCTGGCGCCCGTGCCTCTCCCTTCATCCAGGAACCCTACAGGAGGGGACATGCCGAAAGATGAACGGTTCCTTCCCCGCCAGATTACCCACTTCAATTATTGGGAATTCGATATTGCATCCCCTCGCACCCTGCAGCAGCAAGCTGATACCTTCCAACGCCTTGGCGATTTTCCAGAGGAATGTTGGACAGCAAGACGGGGGAAATCAGCCGCCCATCAGCATATTCAGCAAACCTTTCACCTACTGCTTAATGCGACCCCTGAGATCTGGGAAAGAGACATACGTCCGTGGCTTCACAAACTTCTGTCAGCGATGAAAGATCGACGCTATTTCGCGCTTCGTTTCTTTGTCGAGAACGATAAGGAATGGTACGGCGATGAGACTGCCCAAGAAGTAAAAAGAGGCTTGTCGTCATCCCAGCGCGCGGCTATCAATCAGTTAGAAAGAAGAAAATGGCCAAGACGTAGCAAGCGGCCGGAACCCCAACGTCAGCGCACTTGGAGCAACCTTCTCAGCGAGATTGCGGATGATGTGGGTAGATTCGAGAACTACATTGATAATCCGCCATCGGCTGATGAAAGGACCGGAAATGAACAACGGATTTACCGTGGTTATCGAAATCAAGCGATCAAACTTCTTGGGGGCGGCGGCAAATACATTTCCCCTTCACGCAGGTATATCTACCAAATGCCTAGTCCACTGGACGATTCAGACAATCCAAGCGTCTCAACTTGCGTGAATCGTAACGGACGTATTGAAAGCAGATCACATTTTTCCGTCAATTGGCTCGATCTCACAACTCAGGATGCCAAACGAAATGCTCTGAAGCTAACATTGCACTGGTTTCATCACACGTTGCGCAATCTGCATGAGTATCGAGATAAACGCCAATCCATTCCTTGGACCCCGCAATGTGAGGGAACCTGTCGTCGAGTCTGCAATAAACTTCTAGTTCCGCGAACCCCCCGTCAGCGCTAGACACCTCTCCAGATCTACCATTCCAACGTTTTCATCTCACGTATTTTGAACCAGAGACGCTACGCGTCAGCGAAATACAATGCCCTTAATGACGCCTCATTGGGAGTCGGCAGAATAGGAGGGCGAATCATGGAACCCACTCTTGTTGATGCGAGAACCGTAGCCAGCAAATTAGGCCAAGCCACGAGCAGCGTTTATCGTTTAGCGCAGGCTGGACTCATTCCGTCGTATGCCGCAGGGCCTCGATTACGGGGTCGTCGATTTGATCTGGAGGAAGTGAAGGAAGCGTTGAAGGCGTTGGCTCAGCAAACCGTCAAGAAATGATCACGGAGGTATTAGGTCTGGGAACAAACGGAACCGCCGTGGGCTCTGACCTCCACGGCGGCGTAATCGAAAGGGCACGCGCATGCAACACGTACAACCTTTCCCGTCCAATTTCAAGAAGCAGTCTTCCGCAGTGTTTATAAGAGCGCTTTCCTGCACGCTCGAATGGCTGGAGCGCGAATGGCGTCAGCAATCCTTTACTGTGCCGGAGCAAGTCTTTTTCCGTGAAGCGCATCGAAACCTCGCTAGCTTGCGCGACCTTCGGGAGTACGGAGACAGCACGTTATGACAATCACCGAGTTCATCCCACTGCTCAGTCAAGTCAGTCCGAACTCTCGAGGATGGAAAGCTCGTTGCCCGGCGCATGATGACCATTCGCCATCCCTCAGCGTCAAAGAAGGCGAGCGTGGCCTGTTGCTGAAATGCTGGGCCGGATGTCGCGCGGCAGACATCGTCCAAGCCCTTGGACTGAAACTCTCGGATCTGTTCTTTGATAGCAGGGAACAAGATACGAGCAAGCGACGGCTCGCCATAGAACAACGCGGACGAGTACGAGCCGCCGAACATGCTGCGCAGATTTTTCGAGGCCAACAGGCGGATGCACTCCGAGAGGCCGAACGACTGGTCTACTCGGCGCGAGGCCTCTCTATCGCAGCTTGGACAGACAACGAACTCGACACGGCCATCGATGCGGTCGGCCGCGCTTGGCAATTACTGGAAATGGAAAACCTCCACTATGCGTGAGACAGCCTTCGTTCAGCAGGTCGATCGATTCAACCAGACCGACACGGAGCTGGTTCATAATCACCTTCTCGACCAGATTGCACCATTACTTCCCCAAGACATCGCCCCCCCTCCCCTCACGGATCCTTGGCCGACGTTGAACGAAGAAGCGTTCCACGGATTGGCAGGTGAAGTGGTGCGACTGTACGAACCTCACACCGAAGCCGCGCCGGTTGCGCTGCTCGTCTCACTGCTATCGGAAGTGGGCACCATGTTAGGTCGCGCGCCACATCTCATCCTGGACGGCGGATATCACCCGTTGCTGTTTTGGCCCGTACTCGTGGGGAAGTCCAGCAAGAGCCGCAAGGGTACGGCCGATAAACGCATTGAGGGGTTTTGCCAGTTCGTCGATCCCGTGTGGACCCGTGGTGAATGTCGCGGCACGCTGTCCAGTGGCGAAGGGCTAGCCTTCTCGGTTCGTGACCCTCAATACAAAGAAGAGCCGATCAGGAAGGACGGCAAATCAACCGGTGAGACACACACCGTTCTCGTTGATGGTGGTGTCGAAGACAAGCGGCTCTTACTCGTGCAAACCGAATTTGGGGCGGTCCTCAGAGTTATGGAGCGAGACGGCAATAGCCTGTCTGGCGTGTTGCGGGACGCTTGGGATGGAAAGGACTTGGCTCCCATGACGAAGGGCAACCGAATACGTGCGACAGCGCCTCATGTCGGAATTGTCGGACATGTGACGCAGAATGAGCTCTTGCGAAACCTGACGAGCACCGAGGCCTGTAATGGATTCGGGAATCGGTTTGTCTGGTTTGCGGTTCAAAAGGCCGCCCATGAATTGCCCTTCTCATCCAGTCCCGATCCAGATGAGCGAGACGCGTTGAGCCGACGGCTGCGCGCGCGCATCCAAGGTGGCCGCTCCATGTCCCAAGTAGCACTTTCCCCGGACGCTCGCCCCGTCTGGGCCGCCCTATATCATGCCCTCTCGCAAGAACGGCCGGGGATGGCAGGCGATCTCCTTGGACGCGCAGAAGCCCAAGTGATGCGCCTCGCGGCCCTCTATGCCGTACTCGATGGACAGGCACTCATTGAGTCCATCCATCTGTCGGCCGCCTGTGCACTCTGGGGCTACGCTGAGGCCTCGACTCGCTACATCTTTGGAGACAGTACGGGTGACCCGCACGCCGATACCATTCTGCGCGCGCTTCGCACACAGGGCACCTTGGATGACACCAGCATTTCCGCTCTATTTTCCCGCAACGTGTCTGCCGCCCGACTGGCCCAGGCTAAGGCCCTCCTCACTCGCGCCGGGCTGGCTCATCCGGTCACGGAGTCGAACGAGGGAGGCGGGCGCCACAAGACCGTGTGGCATCTAGGTACGAAAAAGACGAATGAAACGAATTAATCGGCATTCCCCAAGAATAAATTCGTGTATTTCGTTTAATTCGTCAGTCAAGCAGGAGAACCAGTATGGGATATCTGGACATTATCCGACGGGTAGAAGCCGCTCGAAGAGGACAGTCAAGTGAACAGGCAAGCTGTGAGACGAATACCCCTGCGTTCCAGATTACATGGATAGACGGTAAAGGGCGGATCAGAGGTCCGGCCCAGGTGGACATGTTTCACGCTGATGACGAGGGCACTGTGTGGGCATTTGTCACGTTGCTCGACGGGTGGATAGCGGTGAATACGAAACATGTGACCGCGATGCGGAGGCTCAAAGAGGAGTGAGCCATCACCCGAGAAGACACGCGCTCACGAAATTAACGAAATAATGCGCATTCGACCATCATTTTTTCGTCAAATTCGTTTCTTTCGTTAGGTGAAGACGTAACCGCACAGGCAGGCGGATGCCAGCGATTCAAGATGTGGATTCATAGGCGTTGAATGCCTATCAACAAAATCATAACAAGGAGCGGCAATGAAAGAGCGGAACACGGGTGCACATGGCGGGCGCAGGGCCGGCGCGGGGCGACCAAGAGGGGCACTCAACAAGCTGACGCGACCGGTGAAGGAGCTCGCTTGCGATCAGGGAGCGGCGTCGATTGAACGTCTCGTCTGGTTGCGTGATAACGCCGAATCTGAGCAGGTGCAGTTTGCGGCCTCTCGCGAACTGCTCGACCGAGGTTTTGGCAGGGCAAGGCAAGAAATAGATCTCCATGCGGATCGATCAATTCGGGTCATTATCAATCGCGAGGGTTCAGTCCCGATACCGCCAGTAGAAGCTCTTGATGTAACGCCAGCGCTGCCGGGGGATCTCCTCAGCCATGAAGAGGCCTAAGCTATTTGCGCCTATCCTTGTACTTCTTCAATAAATCCCGCACGGCTTCTTCCACGAGTTCATTCACCCAGCGGTCCTCATCTACGCCCAAGTGCGACAGCTCACGCATCAGCGCCTGGTCGAGCCGCAATCCATAACTCTTTCTGCCTTCTGCTTTTTCTTTAGCCATGGGCGGGACGGTACAAGATTGACTGCTAGCAGGTCAACACTCTAGCTTGAGTGATAGATATATACATTGATATACTGCTATCAACCCAGCAGAACGGAGGCACGATGCAACAGACTAGAATTCTGATTCAACTGCCGGTGAGTCTGAAGGCCCAGCTAGACGCCTTGCGGGGAAAGGGCTTCACCATTTCCGGCTACATTCGGTCGTTGCTTGAACGAGAGTTACAGAAAGGGAGATGAGCTATGGCAGGAGCAGGCAGAAAGGATCGGGGGCTGTTTAGCCGTGTGGACGGTGGTGGTCACAAGGTGTGGCATGTGCGACTGTGGCATGATGGGAAGGAGAAGCGATTCGGAGCCTTCCCTACCAAGACGAAGGCTCGAGAGTTCTATGAAAAAGCGAAGCTGGAACAGAAGGAAGGCCGCTTCTTCCCTGAACGGTTTCAACATGGCGGGCATGTCCTGATAGAGGACCTCCTGACTCGCCACGGTGTTACGACCACGGTCAAGAATAAGGCGACCGAGCAGTTTTACATGCGCTGGTGGGCCACCCGCCTCAAAGGGCTTCGACTCAACCATGTCACGCCGGCCGTGATCGAGGAAGCCCAGCGTGACCTACTTGCCCAGCAGTATGCGCCCCAAACCGTGGTGCATTATCTCAAGGCCCTACGGCATGTGCTCAATAAAGCGGTCCGGGATGGGAAGCTCGATCGCAATCCTTTTGCCCGTGTCACACTCGTGAAGGTTCACAATGGGAAAACGCGGTTCTTGAGCCCTGCAGAAGAAGCCCTGTTGATCGACAAACTCGGGCCAGTCTACGGCCCATGGGCACGCTTGGCCATCCTGAGCGGCCTGCGTTTAAGCGAGCAAATGCGTTTGCGCTGGGCAGATGTCGACCTCGAACGAGGAGTGATCACGTTGCCCGAAACCAAGGCCGGGAAAGTCCAATACGCGCTCCTAAATGAGGAAGCCAAGGAGATCCTGCGGACGAGACAAATTCAACAGATGAACCGCAATCTAGTGAGCCCGTTTGTCTATCCTTCTGACACGCTGGCCACGCCTCTCGATCAACGGAACTTCTATGCCCGAGTGTTCCGTCCAGCAGTATTGGCACTCAAGATGGAGGACGTGGGCTGGCATTCTCTCCGGCATACATTCGCCTCACGACTCGCGATGAGTGGACAGACGGAAGGGACGATTGCCACGCTCCTCCGACACAGCACCACGGCTCTCGTGAGACGGTACAGCCACCTCTCCCCGTCCCATCTTCATGCAGCCGTGGAAACAGTCGCGGCGTATGGAAAGCCGGTAGCCAAAATGGAGGCGATTTCAGATGGAACCGTACCAGAAACCGGAAAGGCTGAGGATGTATCAGCGGAAGTGACGCCAGAAGTGATTGAAAAAATTGGAGCGGGCGATGGGATTTGAACCCACGACAACTTGCTTGGGAAGCAAGGACTCTACCACTGAGCTACGCCCGCCCCTTACGAAGAAGAAACTGAATCCTACGCCGGAGCCGCTGTTAAGTCAAGGCAACCGGCGAGCGCCGGCTACACCTTGTACTCGGCGACCGCGAACTTACGCCGACCGACGCGCATATGGAGCGGCTTACCGGCCGTTAA
>WBZQ01001987.1_pt1 | contig 11411 bp, 9 predicted proteins | sample 5204251 | NCBI WGS metagenome assembly WBZQ01 (sample SAMN12412402, study PRJNA552823) | activated sludge metagenome | isolation source: activated sludge from nitrification reactor of wastewater treatment plant... | place: USA: Virginia | collected 2017-09 | reverse complement strand
CGAGGAAGCCGGTCTGCGCGGCCACGAACAGCAGCGCGCCCTCCGACAGCAGCGTGAACACCACGATGATCGGCCCGAGGTTCACGCCGCCGACGTTCCAGCCCTGCGTGATCGACTCCCAGAGCGACGCGTTCAGCGTGCGGCCCGGCTGGTGCTGGACGCCCCACAGCAGGTAGCAGAGCAGGATGCCGCCGGCCGTGAACGCGAGCGACGTGGCCATGTACAGCATCGTCTTCTTGCCCGTCTCCACGCGCGGCTCGCGCAGCATGCCGGTGCTGTTGGAGACGGCCTCGATGCCGGTGAACGTGCCGCCGCCGAGCGAGTAGGCCGTGAGGAACAGGCCCACCACGCCGAGCACGCCGAGTTCGTTGGTCGCGGTGTGCGTGTCGCGCACCGTGTCGGGCAGCAACGTCGCGAACTGGCCCGCGTGCGAGGCGATGCCCCAGCCGATCAGCACGAGGTGCGTGATCACGAACGCGATGAAGATCGGCATCAGCACCGACACCGATTCCTTGATGCCGCGCGAGTTCAGCGCCGTGAGCCCCACGACCACGACCAGCTCCACCACGAGCTTGTACGCGATCCATTGTGGGGGGAGGAACGAGAAGATCGCGTCCACGCCCGACGCGATCGAGATCGCGATCGTGAGCACGTAGTCCACGACCAGCGCGCTGCCCGAGACCAGGCCGAGCTTCTCGCCGAGCAGCTTGGTGGCGACCAGGTAGCCACCGCCGCCCGACGGGAACAACTCGATGATCTGGGTGTAGGACGCGGAGATGAGGAAGACGGTGAGCACCATGGCCACCGTCAGGTACAGTGCCAGGTGCGTGTGGGCCCCGAGCGTGAGGAACGCTTCCTCGGGGCCGTACGACGAGGACGAGAGTCCGTCGGACCCGAGGCCGACCCACGCGAAGAACGCGATGAGCGCGAGCTGATGGTGGATCTTCGGGTCGAATAGGTTCTTGGGGCCCCCCAGGAGGAGCCCCTTCATTCGTTCGATCACGGGCGGGGACACTAGGGCCTTGAAGGGGGTGTATCAAGTGACGGTCAAGGGCCCGCGGGCGCGGTGAAGCGCGCGCTCCCGCTGCTGGCGGCGCTGCTGCTGGCGTCCGCTCCCGCCGCCGACCGGCGCGGGCCGGCCCCGCTCCGGGTGGTCTCCGGGCCCGCGCCGCTCGCGTCGCACGCCGCCGCGTCGTCGCTGCCGCGCGTCGTGCGCTTCGGGTGGGTGAGCCCGCCCGCGGAGTCCACGACGGCCGGCCGCTACGCCGAACTCGCGGGCGCCGGTTTCGACCTGACGGTGCTCGCGTGGCAGGACTCGGGCCGCGTGGCCGACAACCGCGCGCGCCTCGCGCTCTGCGCGCCGCTCGGCGTGAAGTGCCTGATCCACGACCGGCGACTCGAGCGGTTCGTGCCGGACGACACGACCACGCACGCGTGGGTCGACTCCGTGGTCGCGGCCTACGCGCACGAGCCCGCGCTCGGCGGCTGGTACCTCGGCGACGAGCCCGACGCGTCCGAGTTCGACCTGCTCGCCGCGATCGCCGCGCGGTTCCGGCGCGTGGATCCCGCCCACCCGGTGTGGAACAACCTGCGCGGCCGCGGACAGTTCGCCACGCGCGACGCGTGGCTCGAGTACACGCGCGAGTACGTGCGACGCCTGCGGCCCGCGGTGCTCTGCAACGACCAGTACGACCTGCACACGACCGGCGACCGCGGGCTGCTCGTGGAGAACGTCGCCGGCCTCGCGGCCGTCGCGCGCGAGAACGGCCTGCCGTTCTGGGGCATCGTGAACGCGGTCGAGCACGGTACGCTGCGGCCGCCCACGCAGGGCACGATCCGCTGGCAGGTCGCGCAGTGGTTGTCCTACGGCGCCTCGGGCGTGGGGTACTTCACCTACTGGACGCCGGCGCCGGACCCGCAGTGGAACTGGCAGCCGGCGATGATCGAGTGGGGGAGCGGGCGCCGCACGGCGCTCTACGACACCGTGCGCGCGCTGAACGTACCGGTGCGGACGATCGGCGAGACGCTCGCCGGCCTGCAGTGGCTCGCGACGATGCACACGGGCGACGTGCCGGTCGGCGGCACGGCGTTCGCCCCGAGCGCGCTCGTGCGCGACGTGCGCGGGCGCGCGGCGATCGGCGTGTTCGCCGACGCGGCGGGTGCGCCGTACCTGTTCGTGGCGAATCGCGACTCGGTGAGCCCGCGCACGATCACGCTCACGCTGGGCGGCGCGCGGCTCGCGCGGCTCGTGGCGGACGACGGCGCGTGGCACGACCTGGCGGTCGAGAGCGAGGCCGGCGACACGCGCGCCTCGATGGTGCTGGGCGCGGGCGGCTTCACGCTGCTCGCGCTCACCGGCACGCTCGAGGGCGTCGTGGCCGGGCGCGGCGGGCCGGCGCTCGCCGTCTCGCCGAACCCCGCGCGCGGCGCGGTGCGCCTCGCCGCCCGCGAGGTGTCGCTGCAGGCGCGGATCGAGGTGCTCGACCTCTCGGGGCGTCGCGTGTGGTCGACCGCGCTGCCCGCCGGCGCGAGCGCCGTGACGTGGAACGGCCGCCGCGACGACGGGGGCCGGGCCGGCGCGGGCGTCTACTTCGCGCGGCTCGAGGACGGCCGCGGCGTGGCGGTGCAGCGGCTCGCGTGGCTGGGGGCGCCGTGACGCGCTGGCGCTCGGTCGCGGGCGTGCAGAAGTCCGTGGTCGCCTGCGAGCGGTGCGCGCGGCTGCGCGCGTGGTGCGCCACGGTCGCGCGCGAGAAGCGCCGCGCGTACCGCGACGAGACGTACTGGGGCCGGCCCGTGCCCGCGTGGGGCGATCCGCGGGCGCGGCTGCTGCTCGTGGGGCTCGCGCCCGGCGCGCACGGCGCGAACCGCACGGGGCGCATGTTCACCGGCGATTCGAGCGGCGACTGGCTGTATCCCGCGCTGCACCGGCACGGCTTCGCGGCGGTGGCGCACGCGCGCGCGCGCGACGACGGCCAGCGCCTGATCGACTGCTGGATGACCGCGGCGGGCCGGTGCGCGCCCCCCGACAACAAGCCGCTGCCCGCGGAGCTCGACGCGTGCCGCGAGTACCTCGCCGCGGAGATCGCGCTGCTCGCGCGCGTGCGCGTGGTGCTCGTGCTGGGGCGCATCGCGCACGAAGCCTACCTGCGCGCGAGCGGCGCGTGGGACGTGCTCACGCCGAAGCAGCGCCCTGCGTTCGCGCATGGCGCGGAGGCCGGGCTTCCCGACGGGCGCGTGCTGCTGTCGTCGTTCCATCCGAGCCGCCAGAACACGCAGACCGGGCGGCTCACGCCGGCGATGTGGGACGCGGTGTTCGCGCGCGCGCGTGCGCTCGTGGACGGCGCGCCCGGCGGGGGCGGCCGCACCCGCCGCGACACGCCCCGTCGCTGACCGACGCGTTCCGCGGCGGCCACGGGGCGCGATCCGCCGCGGGAGGGGCCACGCGCACGCTGACTCGCGCGGACGGCGCTACTTGAGCTCCGCGCCCGGGACGGCCGCCGCCTTCTCCCGCGTCCACGCGAGCGTGCCCTGCGTGGCCACGACGAGCGTGCCGTCGGGCAGCGGCAGCCGTTCGAGCGCGAGGTCGACCACCTTCCGCGCGCGATCGTTGCCGACGAACCCCAGCAGGCCGGGCGACGGGCGCACGACGAGCACCCACGCGGGGACCTCGGGCACGTGCTCCACCCGTCGGCGCACGAGCCAGGCCGACTGAATCTCCTCGATGTCGGCGAGCCCCGAGATCAGCGCGCCGCGCAGCGCGTCGTCCACGTCGGACGGTTCGAACACGGCGGCGGGCGGCAGCTCGCGGCGTTCCTCGCCGGCGAGTGCGAGCACCTCGCCGCGCTCGCGACCGCGCTCCTCCCACGCCTCCGCCTCGTCCGTGCGGCCCCGCTCGCGCAGCCACTCGGCGGCCACGGTGCTCGCCGGCAGGATCATGCGCGCCTCGAGCGCGGTCGCGCGCTCGAGGTGCCGCAGGCCTTCTTCGGCTTCGCGGCGCAGCAGGACGACGCCGAGCAGCAGCCGGGCCTCCGCGTGGTCGGGATGCGCCGCCACGAACGCGCTCGCCAGGGGTTCCGCGGCCGCTTCGCCCTCGAGGTGCTCGACACTCTCGACGAGTGCCCACTGTTCGGCCTCGTCGAGCGGCTCGCGCCCGGCCCGCTCCCGCAGTTTCGTCACCTCGGCCGCGCGCGCCGCCAGTTCCTCGTGGCGCTCGTGCCAGGCGTCGCCCGCGGCGTCGCGCCACGACATGTTCAGTTCCTCGCGGAGACGCGGTCCCAGCGGCCCGAGCAGACCCTCGGCCGGTTCGGCGGGCAGGCCCACCGGCGGTTCGCCCGGGGTCTCCCCGAGCGCCGCGAGCCGATCCGCGAGCGACGGGTGCGTGTCGTGCACGTCGGAACGGAACGCGAGCGCCTGCTGCAGCCACTGCCGGGCCGCGGCCGGGCGCAACCCCACGGCCAGTCGCCGCGGCCACTCGTCGTGCCGTGCCGGCGGGCGGTCGACGTCGCGCGCCGTCGCGACCAGCTCCGGCCAGAAGTTCTCCTGCATCCAGCGGCTCACCACCGACAGTCGCACGAGCGCCGACCCGATCGCCCGGGGCGACGTGCACTCGGCCGCCGCGCGATCGGCTTCGTACTCCTGTCGCCGTGCGAGCGCGAACGTCGTCGCGTCGAGTCGCGGCAGGTACCACTCGAAGAACGGGCGCAGCATCGCGCTCGTTCCGCTGCGGCCGGCGAACGCCTCGCCGATGCGCATCCAGCCGATCCGGACGCGGTAGGTCCACGCGCCGAAGCGGCCGTGGCTCGCGGACAGGTGGCCGAACTCGTGCGCGAGGACGGCGGAGAACTCCTCGCGGTCGAGCGCCTGCATCAGCGGCAGGCCGAGCACGAGGTCGTTCCGCCAGCCGCCGAACAGGCCCCAGCGCGGCGTCTGCGCGACCGACGCGTTGAACTGGTCGTCCACGAGCACGCGGTTCGGGATCGGCGCCCGCAGCGCGCGTGCGTGCCGGTCCACGAGCGCGAACAGCTCCGGCGCCTCCTCGCGCGAGATCTCCCGGCCACCCGGCGGCTCGATCCGCACCCACAGCGCGCGCAGCATCAGCCAGACGGCGCCCAGCAGCAGGAGTTCGAGCTTCAGCGTCGCGACGAAGAAGCGGCCGGCGGCGAACTGCGCCCACAGGATGCCCCCCGCCAGTCCGAGCGCCACGGCCACCCACAGGAACACGAACAGGTGGCCGAGCACGACGAGCCCGATCACGCGCAGCCGATAGCGACCCGGATGTTCGCGTGCCTCGCATTCGAGCGCCGCGATCGACTCGCGCTGCGCCGTGCGGTCCCGAGTCCGAGCGGGGCTCACTGGAAGTACCCCGGCATCATCGCCGTGAACCAGTCCGGCACGCGCGCGTCGTCGACACGATCGAAGATCGGTGCGTACGGCTTGACGTCGAGCACCGGCGTGCCGTCGAGCGCGTCGAGCCCGCGCACGACCAGCCGGCCCGGCTCCACGCGCACGATGCGCACCGCGGTGATGCCGATCGGGTTCGGTCGCATGCGGCCGCGCTGCGCGAACACGCCGAGCATCGGCAGGTCGGCGCGTCCGCGCGGACGGCGCCGCCAGTCGGGCGGCGGGGACTCGCCGTCGGGATCGCGGTGCATCCCGAACACGACGATCACGTGACTCCACTCGTCCGCGAGTCCGTCGAGTGCGTGCGCGAACTCGGTCTCCATCTCGATCACGGATTCGACGGCGCCCCAGCCGCGGTCGGCGGCGTCGTGACGGCCGTTGCGCACCGTGCCCACGGTGCGAAGCGTGAGTTCCATGCGGGCTCCGGGGTTCGAAGGGCGGGGCCGATCGGTCTCGGGCGCGGGGGAGGCGCGAGCACGCGCGCGTCGCGGGGGCGGCCTGCGCGCGATCGACTCCACACATGAGAAATCCTTTGACGGGGATCACGCAAGGCCTCACATTGCCGCGCGACATCTTCCGGGTGCCCGTAGCGCACGGGGTGAAAGGGAAGGGGGTGCGAATCCCCCACGGTCCCGCCACTGTGATGGGCACGCGCGAAGCGGATCCACTGGGCCTCGGCCCGGGAAGGCGCTTCGTGCCGCGTCGGAACGCCCGCCGTCACGGCGTTCCACCGCGAACCCTCAGTCAGGAAACCTGCCCGGAGGCCAGATTCTCGATCCCGCGTCTCGGCGAAGGCGCGCGACGAGCGGTGAGGGCTCCGTCCTCGCGCCGATTCCGGCCCCGCTTGCGCGCACTCGCAGGCGGGGCCGGAACCGTGTTCGGCGCGAAGGACGCCTGGACCGTGACCCTCTTGCTGCTCCTGCTCTTCGCCGCCGTGCCGCGCGGGGTCACCGACGTGATCGACTCCACGCACTCCACGCTGCACGCGGCGTCGCTTCCGGCCGCTCCGCGCGCCGTCGCCGCGCCCGACGACTCGGCGCGCTCGCGCGCGCCCGTGCGCACGCTGCCGCCCGTGGAAGTGCGCCGCGCGCGCGCGCTCGCCGAGGCGCGGCGGCTCGCGCCGACCGCGTTCGTGCGCGACCTGCGCGGGCACACCGGCCGGCGCGCGATCGAGTCCCTCTCGGAACTCGTCTCCGAGGACGCGAGCGTGCGCGTGGTGCAGTACGGCGGGCTGGGCGCGTTCAGCACGCTGTCGCTGCGCGGCGCGCCGCCGGGGCAGGTGAGCGTGTTCCTCGACGGCGTGCCGCTGACGTCGGCCGCGCACGGCGTGGCGAACCTCTCGGACCTGCCGGTGACCGCGGTCGAGCGCGTCGAGGTCTACCGCTCGGGGCCGCCGCTCGCCTACGGCGCGCCCACGCCGGGCGGCGCGGTGAACTTCGTCACCGGCGAGCGTCCGTCGGTGCTCGCGTCGCGCGTCGCGGGCGGATCGTTCGGCACCTGGGAGAGCGCGGGTTCCGCGGGCGGCGCGCGCGGGCCGCTGTCCGTGCTCGCGCACGTGGGGGCGCAGACGACGCGCGGCGACTTCGACTACTTCGACGACAACGGTACGCCGCAGAACCCCGCCGACGACAGCACGAGCACGCGACGCAACAACCGCTTCGACGCGGCGAGCGCGCTGGTGCGGGCCACGTGGCGGGCGCCCGGCGCGTGGCGCGTGTCGGCGGGGGCGGACGCGTTCCGCCGCGCGCAGGGCCTGCCCGGCCTCGGCGCCGTGCCCGCGCCGCACCCGCGCGTGGCGTTCGAGCGCGCGCTCGGTTCGCTCGCCCTCGCGCGCGCCGCCGACGGACGCTGGCCCGGCGCGACGCTGCGCGGCGTCGTGCAGGGCGAACGCTCGCGCTACCGCGACACCGCGGGTGAACTCGGGCTCGGTCGCCAGGACACCGACGAGCGCTTCGGCCTCTCGCGCCTCGCGTTCGACGCGGCCTCGCCGCCGGCGTGGCCGTGGCTCGCGCTCGCGGGCGGGCTCTCGGCGCAGCGCGAGCGCGCCCGGCCCGCGGCGGTCACGCAGGGCTTCGCGGCGCCGCCCGGGAGCCGGCGCGCGACGAGCGCCGCGTGGAGCGAGGCGCAGGTGCGCGCGGCCGGCGAGCGCATGGTGGTGCGCGCGGCGCGGCGCTGGGACCGGCAGACCGATCACCTGCGCGCGCCCGGCGTGGCCGGCACGGTCACGCGCACGGATCGCGTGCGCGAGCTGGACGCGCCGCAGCTGGGCGCGCGGCTGCGCCCGCACGCGGCGTTCGAGCTGCGCGGCAACTGGTCGCGCAGCACGCGCGCGCCCGACTTCCTGGAGCTGTTCGGCAACCAGGGCAGCGCGCTCGGCAACCCCGCGCTCGCGCCCGAACACGCCGAGAGCTGGGACGCCGGGCTCGCGGTGCGCGGGGCGCGCGGCCCGCTCGAGGCGTCGGGCGAGTGGGCGCACTACCGGACCGACGCGCGCGACCTGATCGTGTGGCAGCGGAACTCGCAGAGCAGCGTGCGCGCCCGCAACGTCTCGCGCGCCGACCTGCACGGCGAGGAACTCTCCGCGCGGCTCGCCTGGACGCGGCTCGTCACGTTCACGCTCTCGAGCGCGTGGCTCTCCGCCACCGATCGCGGCCCCTCGCCGATCTACCGCGGCAAGCGGCTGCCGCAGCGGCCGGGCCGGCAGACCTACGCGCGGCTCGACCTCGCGCGCGGCCGCTGGGGGGCGGCGCTCGACGCGCTGCATCTGTCCGACGATTTCCAGGATCCGGCGAACTTCTACCGCGTGCCCGCGCGCACGCTGCTCGGCGCGTCGCTGTCGGCGCGTTTCGGACCGGCGCGCTTCGTGATCGAAGGCAAGAACCTCGGCGACCGGCGCGCCGCGGACGTGGCGGGCTTCCCGCTGCCCGGCCGCAGCGTGTTCGCCGCCTGTGAACTCCGCGCGAGCGGGAACGACGGGGAGGACCGACCATGAGACGACGACTGCTGCCCCTGCTCGTGCTGTGCGCCGCCGCGCCCGCCGCGGCGCAGACCGCCTGGGTGCTGACGAGCGACTACGTGTCCGGCGCGCTCGCCCGCGTGAACACCACCACGCGCGCCGTGAACGACGCCGTCAACGCGGTGCACGCCGACGCGCGCCTGCGCGTGGTGAACGACACGGTGTACGTGGTGAATCGCTTCGGCGCGGACAACGTGCAGATCGTGCACCCGGGAACCGGCGCGACGATCCGGCAGTACAGCACCGGCAACGGCTCGAATCCCGCGGACGTCGCGTACGTGGGGCCGCGGCGGCTCTACGTGAGCCGCTACGAGTCCACCGACCTGTGGATCACCGACCCGCGCACCGGCACGCACACGGGCACGATCTCGCTCGCCGCGTTCGCGGACGCCGACGGGCTGCCCGAGATGGACCGCATGGCCGTGGTCGGGCCGTACGTGTTCGTGTCGCTGCAGCGCGTGAACCGGAACGCCGGGTTCGTGCCCACCGACACGGCGCTCGTCGCGGTGATCGACGCGCGGGCCGACACGGTGGTGGACTGCGATCCGGCGCGGCCGGGCCGGCAGGCGATCGTGCTCGCGCGCACGAACCCGGTGACCGACTTCGTGCGCGAACCCGGCGGCGGGTTGCTCGTCGGCTGCGTGGGACACTACGGGGCGCTCGACGGCGGCATCGTGCGCGTGAATCCATGGACGCTCGCCGCCGGCGGCGTGGTGATCACCGAAGCCGCGCTCGGCGGCGACGTGAGCGACGTGGAGTGGCTCTCGTCGCGGAAGGGGTACGCGCTCGTGAGCGACGCGAACTTCGACGCCTCGCTCGTCGCGTGGGATCCCGGCACCGGCCAGCGGCTCGCCGGCCTGTGGACGCCGGGGGGCTTCAGCCTCGCCGACATGACGCTCGCGCCGGACGGGCGGCTGTGGGTGTGCGACAACGCGTTCGCCGCACCGGGGCTGCACGTGTTCGACACCGCGACCGACCTCGACACGGGCGCGCCGCTCGGCTTCTCGCTGCCGCCCGTGGCGATCGCGTTCGGATCGCCCGCTCCGCCCGCGGCCGTCGACCCGGCGCCGGGCGTCGGGCTCGCGCTCTCGGCGCCGAGTCCGAATCCCGCGCGCGGCGTCACGCGCGTCGCCCTCGCATTGCCGCATGCGGGCCGGGTGGAGGTGATGGTGACCGACGTGAGCGGGCGCCGCGTGCGCGCGCTCGGCGCCGGCCCGCGGCCGGCGGGGCGCGTCGAGTTCGAATGGGACACGCGCGACGACGACGGACGCGCGGTGCCGCCGGGGCTCTACTGGGTGCGCGCGGCAACGGCCGAGGGCGCCGTCGCGCGGCGGGTGGTGGTGGCCCGATGAGCGCCCCGAGCGCCGCGCGTTCGGGGCATCTGGCGCGCTCGCTGGCGCCGGGCGGGGTCGCGTTCGGCGAGGCGCAACTCGGATCGGCCGGCCTGTTCCGGAGCGCGAACCGCGTGCGAAAGACGGCCAGAAATCGCTTCGGGATCGCGCCGGGGGCGTGGTAGCAATTGCCTGGCACATTGCCGGACACCCCGTGGGGGGCCCGGCCGAACTCGTTACCCACGGTTCGTGCGGCTCGATCGGTCCGCACGGAGGCGCCCACGAACCGGGAGGATCCATGCCGCAGCTCGCGACCGTCCGACTTCCTGCCCGACTCCCGCACGCGATCGCCGCGCTGTTCGCCCTCGTCCTGGTGACCGGGGTCGCGCTGGTGGCGGCGCCGCGTCCCGCGCACGCCGTGAACGTGCTGCTGCAGTGGACGGCGCCCGGCGACGACAGCACGTTCGGACAGGCGACCGAGTACGACCTCCGGTACACGTTCAAGCCGCTCTTCCCGCGTCGCTTCTTCGACGCGGACCGCTGGCTGAACACGCCGACGCCGGGCGCCCCCGGTACGCTCGAGAGCTGCGTGGTCGAGGACCTGGCCGAGGAGACGATCTACTACTTCGCGCTGCGCACGAAGGACGACCGCGGCAACCTGTCGCCGATCTCCAACATCGTCACGATCACGCCCACGGTGGGCGCCGACGGGGCGGAGCACTGGAAGCTGGCGCTGTCCGAGGCCGTGCCGAGCCCGGCGCGCACGAACACGCGGCTCGCGCTGTCGCTGCCGACCAAGGGGCTCGTGCGGGTGGAGGCCGTGGACGTGAGCGGACGCCGCGTGCGCATGCTGCAGGACGGCGCGCTGAGCGCGGGGCCGCACGATCTCGTGTGGGACCTGCGGGACGACCAGGGCCAGGCCGTGCGACCCGGCGTGTTCTTCGTCCGCGCCGAGGCGGGCGGCACCACGTTCCGCCGGCGCGTCGTCGTCGTGCGCTGATCGAGCTTCGAACGGGCGCGGCAACGCCCCCCTGACCCGTTGCCAGCGCCGAGCGGGGAACCGGCCGTCACCGGTTCCCCGCGTTCTTTTCCGGCCCGTGCGCACCGGCCGCTCGGGCGCACCCCGGGCGCCGTGTGGCGCTTGTTCCGGACTCGCCGCCGATGCCATGCTGCGCGCCCATGCCCGCCGCCTCCGCGTCCGCAGCCCCGGCCCCGCACGGCGCGCTCGGCCGTGCCGACCTGCTGCTCGGCGCCGCCGTGTTCGCGGCCCGGCTGCCGTTCCTCACGCCGGGCTACGGCGCCGACGCCGACGCGTGGCGGATCGCGTGGACGGGGCTCGAGATCGCGCGGCGCGGCGCGTACCAGTCCTCGCGCGCGCCGGGCAATCCCGTGCCCGAACTCGCCGCCGCGCTCCTGTCGGGCGCGCCCGCGTGGGCCTTCAACGCGCTGACCGCGCTGTTCGGCGCGCTGGCCGTGGTGCTCTTCGGCGTATGGCTGCGCCGACTCGGGGTGCGTGCATGGATCGCGGGCGCGGTCGCGCTCGCCTTCACGCCGGTCGTGGCGGTGCACAGCGCCGACGCGATGGACTACGTGTGGGCGCTCGCGTTCCTGATGGCCGCCGTGCTCGCCGCGCACGACGGGCGCGCGGTGGCGGCCGGTGTGCT
>WBZQ01002643.1_pt1 | contig 11417 bp, 8 predicted proteins | sample 5204251 | NCBI WGS metagenome assembly WBZQ01 (sample SAMN12412402, study PRJNA552823) | activated sludge metagenome | isolation source: activated sludge from nitrification reactor of wastewater treatment plant... | place: USA: Virginia | collected 2017-09 | reverse complement strand
CACCGGCTTGCTCGCGAGCACGTGGACGCCTGCGCCTGGGGTCTCCTCGTTTTCAGTGCAATAAGTGACGGTACGCAAAGCTAGCACTGGCGCGGGGGTGGTCTGGGTAGACCGTTGATTTCATTGACTTTCCTGTTCGCTTTGTAAACGGGTATGGTGGCCTCCCACTTTTGAGGTTCACGATGCAGGGTTGGCACACAACGTTTTTGGGGATGCGTGGGCTCCCCCGCGATATCAGCGACTTCGAGATGAAGGCATTTTTCACCTTCGATGGTGCCGAGCGCGACGCAATCAATGCACGCCGAGGTGATTCCCACAAGCTTGGTCTGGCGCTCCATATTGGTTTCCTGCGCATGAGTGGGCGTTTGCTCGGTGCCTTTCGGGTAATTCCAGTAGCCTTGTGGCGCCACCTTGGCAACGAGCTTGGCATTGCAGCACCAGAAGTCGCCTCGCTGAGAGCCATGTATGAACGCGGGCGCACGCTATTCGATCACCAACAAGTAGCCTGCACGGTCCTTGGATTCCAGTGGATGAGCGAGCACCAGCGCCGCTCACTGGTACGTGAACTGCGCGACGAAGTGGCGCGCTGCGCCGACCGCGATCAGCTACTCGTGCGGGCGCGTCAATGGCTGTACAAGAACAAGCTGGTGATCGTGCACGAGCGGGCAATTCGGACACTGATTGCGGCGGCACTTGCCCAGCTTGAAGTTGAAACAGGCACCGCCATCGCCGCCAGCGTTGATCCAGCAACACTTGATCGCTGGCGAGCCTCAGTTTCAGAGCTGCGCCCAGATGGACAAACCCAGCAGAGTTGGCTATGGGCTGCACCGGCGAAACACTCAACCCGCCAAATCAGCGAGGTACTGGAGCGCATCGACCTGCTTTACACGCTGGACGTTCATAAGCACCTGGCAGACATCCCCGATCTCATCTTGCGCCGCTACGCGCGCCGACTTGTCTCCAGGCCGCCCTCAGCCGGAGCCAAGATCAAAGAGCCAGCGCGCACCGTGGAGGTCGCATGCTTTCTTCGGTATTGCCTGTTCACCACCACAGACCAGTTGATCCTTATGGTGCAGCGCCGGATCGCCGATCTGTGGCGTCAGGCTGCCGCCGATGTCCCCGCTACCGTCAATTGGGCCGCAATGTACAAAACGCTGCTCGGCGAACTTGTTGCCTTGAGCGCGCAAGGTGCGGTGCCAGATGCTGAGTTGCGTGCCCGTCTTGAAGCCTTGATCACCGAAACCCAGAAACGCAAACCACCGAGCAGGGCCTCCCTGGTCCGCGAGGGATTGATTGATGGAATTCGCCCCGTGCGGTCGTTGCTCGTCGCCATTGCAAAGCTGCCCTGGCAGGCCACCGGCGAGCATCCTGCCATCGAGTACCTTGCCAAGCTGCAAGCTTTATATCTCAAAGGATCCAGAAAGCTGCCAGTTGAAGTGGTGGCACCAAGTCTGGGAATGATCTGGCAGGTTTCGATCTCCAGCCCAGACCGGGAACGGGCGTTTCAGGCGTTGGAGGTGGCCACCCTGTTTGCCCTGCGCCGCGCGGTGCGCAATGGCTCGGTCTGGATTGAGCACAGCCTGAGCTTTCGGGGTCGTGCGCGCTTGTTCTTCACGGACGAGCGTTGGCAGGCAGAGTCCAAGAAACACTATGCCCGTCTATCGTTACCCAGCAAGGCTGCCACTTTCTTGAAGCCTTTGCTGGCCAGAGTAACTGCCGGTGTCGATGCGGTGGCCGCTGCAGCCCGCAGTGGCGTACTGCGCGTGGATGATGAACTCCATTTGTCGCCATTGCCCGCAGAGGACGAAGACCCAGAAGTGACCAAGCTGCGCGCGGCTTTGGATCACCGCATCGGTGAGGTTCAATTGCCGGAAGTGATTCTGGCCGTTGACGCCCAGGTGCGCTTTAGCTGGATCATGCTCGGACGTGAGCCGCGCTCTACCGACGAGCTGCTGATGGTCTATGCCGGCATCATGGCCCACGGCACCAGTCTGACTGCGGTCGAATGCGCGCGCATGATTCCGCAATTGTCTGCCACCAGCATTCGCCAGGCCATGCGCTGGGCGCGGGACGAACGGCGTCTGAGCCAGGCCTGCCAGGCTGTGCTGGAATTCATGCAGCGACACCCGATTGCCGCCACCTGGGGGCGGTCCGATTTGGCATCTTCTGACATGATGAGCATGGAGACCACCAAACGGGTGTGGCAAGCCCGGCTTGATCCTCGGCGCAACACACCTTCCATTGGAATCTACTCCCATGTAAAAGACCGGTGGGGCATCTTCCATGCGCAGCCCTTTGTGCTCAATGAGCGCCAGGCGGGCGTGGCCATTGAAGGTGTCATCCGCCAAGAAAAGCTGGAGACCAGCCAGCTTGCTGTGGATACCCATGGCTACACCGACTTTGCCATGTCACATGCCCGTTTGCTTGGTTTTGATCTTTGCCCGCGGTTGAAGGAACTCAAACAGCGCCACCTCTTTGTGCCACGCGGCACCAAAGTGCCCGCAGAAATCGCTGCGGTGTGCGAAGCCAATGTCGACGTCGCTTTGATCGAAAAGCATTGGGATAGTCTGGTGCACCTGGCAGCCTCGGTCATGAGCGGACATGCCAGTGCGGTGGCAGCTCTTGCGCGGTTCGGTTCTGCCGCCCAGGGCGATCCAATCTATGAGGCTGGCGTGCAATTGGGGCGGTTGCTGCGTACGGCGTTTTTGGCTGACTACTTTGTCAAGGACGCTTTCAGGAACGAGTTGCGCCGGGTGCTCAATCGGGGCGAGGCTGTTAACGCCCTCAAGCGCGCCATTTATACCGGCCGGATCAGCCCGGCGCAGGCCAAACGTGTCGATGAAATGCAGGCTGTGGCCGATGCGTTGAGCCTGATGGCCAACATCGTGATGGCGTGGAATACCTCACAGATGCAGGCGGTCCTGGATCGCTGGTCGAACCGCCGCCAGGTCATTCCACCGGAACTGATCGGGAAGATTGCGCCCACCAGGCTGGAGAGCATCAACTTGCGGGGTGTGTTTCGCTTCCCGGTTGACCGCTATGCTGACCAAATCCTGCCTTCGCGGCCAAATGCATCGATAACTGGCACCAATGGATGAAACCGACCACGGTTTGACGCCACGAATCGCAGATTTGAAAGTGAACAGGAAAGTCAATGAAATCAACGATCTACCAACACCACCTCCGCGCCAGTGCTAGCTTTTCGTACCGTCACTTATTGCACTGAAAACGAGGAGACCCCAACGTGGACATCCAGATGCGCACCAATGTGCCGCACATCTTCGCCATCGGCGACATCGTGGGCCAGCCCATGCTGGCGCACAAGGCGGTGCACGAGGCGCATGTGGCGGCGGAAGTGATCGCCGGCGAATTGCAGGGCAACAAGGAACTGGCCAGCGCCGCCTTCAACGCCCGCGTGATCCCCAGCGTGGCCTACACCGACCCCGAAGTGGCCTGGGTGGGCCTGACCGAAGACCAGGCCAAGCAGCAGGGCATCAAGGTCAAGAAGGGCCTGTTCCCCTGGGCGGCCTCGGGCCGCGCCATTGCCAACGGCCGCGACGAAGGCGTCACCAAGCTGCTGTTCGACGACAGCCCCGAAGCAGGATCAGGAGACGGCCATGCTGGCCGGGGCCACGGCAAGATCCTGGGCGGCGGCATGGTCGGCACGCATGCGGGCGACATGATCGGCGAGATCGCCCTGGCCATCGAGATGGGTGCGGACGCTGTCGACATCGGCAAGACCATCCACCCGCATCCGACGCTGGGCGAGAGCATCGGCATGGCGGCGGAAGTGGCGCATGGCAGCTGCACGGATGTGCCGCCTGCGCGCAAGTAAGTCCGCAGCCAAGCTACCCTGACAAGGCCCGAACTGGCGACGGTTCGGGCCTTGTGCTTTGCGTACCCAAACAATCGCCGCAGAATACTGTGCATTTGTACAGTATTCATGTCAGCCACTTCCAAGCCCAAGCTCTACAACCCACGCCACCCCGAACGCACGCTGCTCTACCAAATGGTAGCCGAGCACTACGAGACCTGGCTAGAGTTGGCCAGCGCGGGTCAGTTCGACGGCCAGGGCGACCACCACACCCCCAAGCCCTTCGTGCGCAAAGCGTTTGCCAAGTATCTTGAGTGCGGCATCTTTGCCCATGGCTTTGCCCGCGCTCGCTGCGGCGACTGTGGGCACGACTACTTTGTAGCCTTCTCCTGCAAAGGCCGGGGAGTCTGCCCCTCGTGCACCACGCGGCGGATGGTGGAGACGGCGGCACACCTGAGCGACCACGTTTTCCCCCGCCTGCCGGTGCGCCAGTGGGTGCTCTCCGTGCCCAAGAGGTTGCGGTACTTCATGCAACGCGACGGAGCGGTGCTGAGCATGGTGCTGCGCATCTTTCTGCGGGTGATCGCACAAACTCTGCAGACCCACAGCCCCGGTGCGGCCCATATGGACAAGGCAGGCCTGCACATCGGTGCCATCGCCTTCATTCACCGATTCGGCTCCAGCCTCAATGAACACGTCCACTTCCACGTTTGTGTGGTGGACGGGGTGTTTGAGGAAGTGGAGGGCGAGGGCGATGCTGATGCGACCCCTCGAATCTCATCGCCGGGTGTCATCTTTCACGCGGCCACCGGCATCGATGCGGCTACCGTGGCCCCAGTGCAGACCACACTGCAAAAACGCATCCTGCGCGCCTTCGTTGCTCGGGGCCTGCTGGAGAACTGTGACGCCAAAGACATGCTGGGCTACAAACACAGCGGCTTCTCGGTGGACGCCGGTGTCTGCATCGAAGCCCACGACCGCGCTGCGCTGGAGCGGCTGCTGCGCTATTGCGCGCGTCCACCGTTTTCCATGGAGCGCCTACGCAAAGAGGGAAGCAAACTGGTGTACCGCTGTGCCAAACAGCGCAGCGAGCCCACCAGTGACAAGCGTGGTGCCAAGGCAGATGAGCTGCACCTCACACCGCTGGAACTGATCGACCGCATCGCCGCGCTGGTGCCACCGCCACGCACCCACCGGCACCGCTACTTTGGTGTGCTGGCACCAAACTCGCCGCTGAGAGCGGCGGTAACGGCGCTGGCTCAGCCTGCTGCGTCGCAACCAGCCACGGTGGAGACTGCACAACCTGGCGCGGGCGTACCTGGGGTGGCGGCGCCGGGCAACGCGGCCACACCCACACCCGAACCTGAAGCACGCCCGAAGCGAGCGGCGCATTACTTGTGGGCGGTGCTGATTGCCCGCATCTACGAGGCATTTCCGCTGCTGTGCCCCATGTGCGGTGGGCAGATGCGCATCATTGCCTTCATCACCCACAGCGCCGAAATCCGCCACATCCTGAACCACATCGGGGTGGAGTCTGCCCCCCCGCACATCACCCCGGCACGCGGGCCACCGCTGTGGGAGGGCTGCGACGCGCCGGTGGATGATGGTGCGCAAGGCGAGCCGGATTGGGATCTGGCAGCTCAACCCGACGAGGTAGACCAGCGCGTCAATTGGTGACCCAGTGAAGCGGCGGTATCCATCGCTGCGGGGAAGCAGCTGCGCGCGCGCCAGGCCCAAATGCATACTGCCTCCCAAGCTCTTGCCATTGAGCGGCAAGCGAGCGCTCAACCTTCCTTGGCCGAACGTGTTTCGAGGCCCAAAACTCGTGCCATACTTGGCCTCATGCGGTTGAATTTCCTATCCGTAATGATGCGGCCCGGCAGGTGCTCGACGGGCCCGTCGCCAAAGCGTGGCGCCAGGTCAGACCAGGCCCCCGCGGCCAGCACCCGCTGGCGCCCCTGGGCATCGGGGCCCACGGCGAGCAGGCCATCTTGTTCATACAGGGCCGAGCCATCGTCGGCAAAGCGCAAAAGGGCGGAGCGAAATACGGGCATGTTTGATAGCTTAGCGGCAGGCAGCGGCGCTGCCGCCTTCGATGGGTCTCAGCGCTGCAGCTTGCCCTGCACCCCTTCGGCCAGCCAGTTCATCTGCAGAATCTGCTGGTCGGAAAGCGTTTGCCCGGCGGGGATGACTTCATGGCCTTCGTTGTCACGCACCGCGGCATTGCCGGCACGGAAGGGATGCAGCCTGCCCGCACCCACCGCCTTTTGCGCGGCCAGCACCTCTTTTTGCACGGCCGCGGGCACGCGGCTGCCAAAGTCGCCCACGCGGATCATTCCCTCGCGCACGCCGCCCCAGACATTGCCGCTTTTCCAGCTGCCGTTTTGCACGGCGCGCACGCGCTCGGTGTAGTAGTTGCCCCACTGGTGGGTGATGGCCACGATCTGCGCATCCGGCCCCGTGCGGCGCATGTCGGAGTGGTAGGCCACGGCCATCTTGCCGCGCTCCTGCGCCGCCGCCATCACGGCGGTAGAGCCGGTATGAAAGGCGATCACATCTACATCCTGGTTGAACAGCGCCATGGCGGCATCACGCTCCTTGGGCGGATCGAACCATACGTTAAGCCACACCACCTTAACCATGGCCTGCGGGTTCACCGAGCGCATTCCCAGGGCAAACGCGTTGATGCCCTGCAACACCTCGGGAATCGGGAAACCCGCCACAAAGCCGGCCACGCCGGTCTTGCTCATGCGGCCTGCCGCAATGCCCGCCAGGTAACGGCCTTCGTAGTAACGCGCATTGGCGGTGGCCACATTGGCCGTGGTCTTGTAGCCGGTAATGGACTCGAACTTGACGTTCGGGTAATCCTGCGCCACCTTGAGCGTGGGCTCCATGTAGCCAAAGCTGGGCGTGAAGATGATCTGGTGGCCGGTAGCGGCCAGGTCGCGAATCACGCGTTCGGCATCGGCCCCTTCGGGCACGTTTTCGACAAAGGTGGTCTGGACCCCGCTGCCCAGCGCGGCCTCGACAGCCTTGCGGCCTTCTTCGTGCTGGCGCGTCCAGCCCGCTTCGGTGATCGGCGAGACATAGACGAAGCCGGCCTTCACCACTGCGGCGGTTGCCGCAGTGGCCGGGGCCTTGGTCTGGGAAAAAACGGGGGCGAAAAAACAGGCGGCCGCGAGCGCGGCAGCGAGGTTTTTATACATGGTGTTCCTCTACATGGTCCCGGAGACAGAAAAGCAAAAGACCGCCGGGACAGCAGTCTTTGCGCTGCGGATTTTATCGCAGCCAACCCGGCAGTGCTGCGCGGGCTACCATGCCGCCGTTGTTCACCACACGAAGGAGCCGCCGCATGCCCATGTTTGTCGATACATCCCCTCCCGGCCAATGCATCTTCTGCCGTCTGGTGGCGGGCGAGATTCCATCGGCCCGCGTGTATGAGGATGCACTGACCATCGCCTTCATGGACATCGGCCAGGTCAACCCCGGCCATGTGCTCGTGGCCACCAAACGCCATGCGGCCACCTTGCTGGACATCACCGCCGAAGAGGCGACGGCCGTCATGCAGACGGCCCAGCGGGTTGCCCGTGCCGTGCAGGCGGTCTTCGACCCGCCGGGGCTGACGCTGCTGCAGGCCAATGGCCGCGAGGGCGATCAGACCGTTTTTCACTTTCACCTGCATGTGGTGCCGCGCCATGCAGACGATGGCATTGCGCTGAGCTGGCCGCGCAAGGAGCCCGCCGCCGAGGTGCTGCGCGGCTATGCCCTGCAGCTGGGCCAGGCGCTGCAAGCCGCAGGCTGAAAAATAAAGGGCGCTAGTACCCATCGCACTGGCGCCCTTGGCAGGGTGCAGGAATTACTCGCGCACGGTGACCGTCGTGTAGTCCTTGCTCGACGTGATTTCCGCTTCGGAGAACGGCACGCGCAGCCACTGCTTGGCGCCGTAGGCCTTGGTGTAGTCACCGTAGTGCGCCGAGCCCGGGTCGTCCGACAGCGAGAAAGTCAGCAAGGTGTGCGCCTCCACACCGCCCGCAGGGAAGCTGACCACCTGCATGTAGCTGTTGCCATCCGGCAACCCATCCATGCTGTAGCCACCCTTGTCGATCGGGTTCTCGGAGCAGGTGATCGTGAAGTAGCCCACGCCATCGCAGCCGCCGTACAGCGGAATCTTGACGCCGCCGCGCGTGGCGAACAGGATCTCGCCGCGCGGTGCATCCATGGCAAACCCGCTGGCCTGCACTTTCTGCACCGCCGCGCCGAAGGCCTGGCGCAGAGCGTCGCTGGCACTGGGCTTCAGATCGCGTGGCGTGTTCAGCGGGTCGGCTGCATCGAATGCAACGGCGTAGAGCTGGGTTGCCGGCACCGTCACGCGGCTCCAGAACTCGTCCCACACATGCGAGCCGCGCGAGGCCACGTTGCCCGCGTTGTCCCAGGCGCGCAAGGCCGCGCAGGCGGCTGTCACGTCAACATTGCCTGCGCCGGTCACGGCGATCTGCGGCGTGGTGCACACCATGTCCAGCGCTTGTATTTTGAAGCGCTCGGCGCTGAAGACGCGGCTGTTGAGCACCATCTGGCGCACGATCTCGCTGGTGGCCTTTTTGCCGGCATAGCCATCGGTGCCCGCGAGCCGCTCCAGCGCCATGGTGTGGCCCAGGCGCGTGCGCAAGCTTTGTTCCACGGTGCCGGCGGGGCCGAAGATCGGCGGGAAGCCCGTGAGCGGCGCCGTGGCGTTGGCCAGCCAGTAGCTGTCGTTCATATTGCCGACGTAGTCATCGCGCTGCAGGCTGGGCATGCGCGACGGGCCGATGGCGCCCTTTTGCGCCGAATCGGCATCGGTTTGCCAGTCGCAGGCGCTGCGTGCGCCGTCAAAGAAGGGCACGTTGGGCAATGCCGCCGCCATGGCCTTGCCAAAGGGCGTGGTGCAAGCGGCCGTCTGGTCGGGCGACACATTGGGCACGGCGCCAATATCGGCATACCAGGCCTTGGCGCTGCCCCGGCCCACCGCCACGGTGTTGACCCACGGAATGGCCGATTCCTGCTTCTGGATGGCGATGAACTCGTCGAGCGATTTGGCCTGGTTCCAGCGCATCCAGTTGCGGAAGGTACGGTAGTTGTCGCCGTTGATGTCGCGGATGGCAAAGGCCGTGGTCTGGTTCCAGGCCAAGGCGGGGTTGAGCAGAGCCATGTTCACCAGGGGGCCGAACTCCGACTTGTAGAGCGTGCGCGTGACCGGCGCGACCACCCCGGCGGCGTCCCTGACCTGCACCGTAATGGGGTTGGCCACCATCTTGACGGCCTTGCCATCGCGTTGGTAGCTGGTCGGGTCGCCGGGCGTGAGCGAGAGCTGGAAGAAGCCGAAGCGGCGCGCGGTGGACACCGTGTGGCTCCAGGCCACGTTGTCGTTAAAGCCGATCAGCACTACCGGCATGCCCAGGAAGGAGGCGCCGCTCACATTGAGCTCACCCGGAATCGTCAGGTGCGACTGGTAGAAGCGGTCCGGCCCCTTCCAGTACCAGTGCGGGTTGCCAAACATCACGCCGCTGTCCGCGCCCGTGGCCGCCGTGCCAAAGCCGTACATATTGCTGCCGATGCCCACGGTGCCGCCGACCTGCAGCTGCGGCGCCTCGGTGCGGGATGGGTCGAACACGGCGGACGCCAGCTGCACACTCTTGCCCGCCGGGGCCGCCTGGGCAAGCGGCGCGCCCGCGTTGGCAATAGGTGCGACGAAGTTGCTGTAGCCGCCGGCCAGGTTGGCCGCGTACATGCGGCGCCAGATATCCTGCACCGTGATGGGCTTCACCCAGGCCTCGGTACGGCAGGCGGCGTGGGCCTTGCCGGCGGCCTTGGCATCGCGCAGGTAGCGGTTGTAGCCAGCCGCAAAGCCCTCCACCATCTTGCGCAGGTTCTCGGGCTGGGCTGCGGCCATGGTGCCCACCACGTCGGCGGACAGCACATGGCGATGGAAGAAGTCGGAGTCGATGTTGCGCGGCTGGCCGATCGTACTGGAGTAGGCCAGCAAGGCGCTGCCACCAAAATACTGCGAGCGCTCGCCCCGGTAGGTCAGGAACGAATCGGCCATGGTGCACAGGTTGTCTTCGGCCTGCGCGTAACCGGAACCGTAACCCACCCCCGCCCAGCTGTCGGCCTTGATGTGCGGCACGCCCATGGCGGTGCGGCGGATCTCGGCGTTGTAGGTGCTGCTGTCGCCATCACTGCCGCCACCACAAGCGGTCAGCGCGGCCAAGGCCAGCAAGGAAAGCGACTTGGTGCCGCTCCGGATGAAATCTCGCATTCTTTGTCTCCTTTTGCGCCCTCTACACGGGGCTTCGAAAGTATAAACGTTACAGCGCGTTTTTGCAGCTTCCTGGCTGAGCCCCGCCGCCAGAACTCACGCGAAGGCGTGGATATGCGCCTGCAGGCGTGCAATCAGTTCGGCTTTGCGCGGGGCGGGGAGAAAGCTGGCCTCAAAACTGTTGAACGCCAGCTGGTAAGCGTGCCGGGCTGTCATGTCTGTTGCGGCAAACACCTGGGTGAAGTTCTCGTTGATGTAACCACCAAAGTAGGCCGGATCGTCCGAGTTGACGGTGGCGCACAGGCCAGCGTCCAACAACTGGCGCAGGTTGTGGTTCTTGAGGTCGGGAAACACGCACAGCTTCTGGTTTGACAGCGGGCACACCGTGAGCGGGATGCGGTCTTGCGCCAGGCGCTGCATCAGGGCGGCGTCGTGCATGGCCTGCACGCCATGATCGATGCGCTCAACCTTGAGCACATCGAGCGCGCTCCAGATGTAGGCGGGCGGCCCCTCTTCGCCCGCATGGGCCACCAGGTGCAGTCCCAGTTCACGGCAGCGCGCAAAGACGTGGGCGAATTTTTCTGGCGGATGCCCCAGCTCGCTGCTGTCCAGGCCCACGCCGACGATCTTGTCGAGCAGGGGCTGCGCCTGCTCCAGCGTTTCAAAGGCTGACGCCTCGCTGAGGTGCCGCAAAAAACACAGGATCAGCGTGGCGCTGATGCCCAACTCGGAGCGCGCGTCCGCGCAGGCGCGGTGCAGGCCGTTGATCACGGTTTCCATCGTCACTCCGCGTGCGGTGTGGGTCTGCGGGTCGAAAAAGATCTCTGCGTGCGCTACGTTATCCATAGCAGCTCGCGCAAGGTAGGCGCGGGCCATATCGTAAAAATCCTGCTCACGCAGCAGAACGCTGGCGCCCGCATAGTAGATGTCCAGAAAGCTCTGCAGATTGGTGAAGGCATAGGCACGCCGCAAATCCTCCACACTGGCATAGGGCAGCGGCACGCCGTTGCGCTGCGCCAGGGCAAAGATCAGCTCGGGCTCCAGCGAGCCTTCGATGTGGATATGCAGCTCGGCCTTGGGCATGGCGCGCAATAGGTCTGGTAATCGAGCAGCAGAAACAATGGGGACTTTAAACATGGAAGTGCGGCGACAAACGTTAGGGCAACGGCCCAATTTTCAGAGCCGCGTTATCCACCGTAGCGTACAGCGCGCTGCCGCTCCACGCTCAATTGCCGGAAGTGATTCTGGCCGTTGACGCCCAGGTGCGCTTTAGCTGGATCATGCTCGGACGTGAGCCGCGCTCTACCGACG
>WBZQ01002642.1_pt1 | contig 11420 bp, 14 predicted proteins | sample 5204251 | NCBI WGS metagenome assembly WBZQ01 (sample SAMN12412402, study PRJNA552823) | activated sludge metagenome | isolation source: activated sludge from nitrification reactor of wastewater treatment plant... | place: USA: Virginia | collected 2017-09 | reverse complement strand
GAACGCGTAGGTGGGGATGGCGAACGCGATGCCCGATTCCCGCACGCCGCGCAGGTTCATCGCCATCAGCAGCAGAATCGCCAGCACCGCGAAGGTCACCTTGTGCTGCGCGACGAGTTGGCTGGCCGAGCCGATGTTGGCCATCGCCGAGGACATGGAAACCGCGACGGTCAGCACGTAGTCGACCATCAGCGCGCTGGCCACGGTCAACCCGGCCGTGGGACCCAGATTGGTGGTGGCCACCTCATAGTCTCCGCCGCCGGACGGGTAGGCGTGCACGTTCTGCCGGTAGCTGGCGACGACGATCAGCATGACGAAAGCGACCGCGAGGCCGATCCACGGCGTCAGCGCATAGGCGGACAGCCCGGCGACCGAGAGCACCAGGAAGACTTCCTCGGGCGCATACGCGACGGAGGACATGGCGTCGGAGGCGAACACCGGCAGTGCGATGCGCTTGGGCAGCAGGGTGTGGCCGAGCTTGTCGCTGCGGAACGGCCGTCCCAATACCAACCGGCGCGCCGCGGTAGAAAGTTTGGACACGAGGGCCAAGCCTAGGCGCAATGGGAAAGAGTTGTAGCGTTCGGGCGTAGCGTCTGAAAACCACCTGCCGAAAGGAATCAAAGTGCGGGTAGTGGTGATGGGCTGCGGCCGGGTCGGCGCCGGACTGGCCGACGGATTGGCCCGCGTCGGCCACGAGGTGGCGGTCATCGACCGCGACGAGAGCGCGTTCGCGCGGCTGTCCGCAGATTTCCCGGGTGAACGCATCCTGGGCATGGGTTTCGACCGGGACGTGCTGCTGAAAGCCGGCATCCAGGACGCGGGTGCGTTCGCGGCGGTGTCCTCGGGCGACAACTCCAACATCATCTCGGCGCGGCTGGCCCGGGAGACGTTCGGCGTGCAGCGGGTGGTGGCCCGGATCTACGACGCCAAGCGCGCCGCGGTCTACGAACGCCTGGGTATCCCGACGGTCGCCACGGTCCCGTGGACCACCGACCGGTTGCTGAGCCTGCTGACCAGGGAGTCCGAGACCGCCAAGTGGCGCGACCCGACCGGCACGGTGGCCGTCGTCGAAGTTTTGTTGCACGAGGACTGGATCGGCCATCGGATCACCGACCTGGAGCAGGCCACCGGCGCCCGGGTGGCGTTCGTCATCCGGTTCGGCACCGGGTTGCTGCCGGAGGCGCGCACGGTCATCCAGGACGGCGACGAGGTGTACGTGGCCGCGGTGTCCGGGCATGTCGGTGAGGCGATCGGCATCGCCGCGCTGCCGCCGGGTGACGACTTCGACGACGAAAGCGGCAGGTGACGCGATGAAGGTGGCAATCGCCGGGGCCGGGGCGGTCGGGCGCTCCATCGCTCGCGAGCTGTTGGAGAACGGCCACGACATCACCCTGATCGAGCGCAAGGAGGAGAACTTCGAGACCGACTCCATTCCGGCGGCGCACTGGGTTCTCGGGGATGCCTGCGAGCTGAGCCTGCTGGAGTCGGTGTCGCTGCAGGATTCCGACGTGGTGATCGCGGCGACCGGTGACGACAAGGCCAATGTGGTGCTGTCGCTGCTGGCCAAGACCGAGTTCGCGGTGCCGCGGGTGGTGGCTCGGGTCAACGATCCGCGCAACGAATGGCTCTTCGACGCCTCCTGGGGGGTGGACGTCGCGGTGTCCACCCCGCGGATGCTCGCCTCGCTGGTCGAGGAGGCCGTCGCGGTCGGGGATCTGGTGCGGCTGATGAAGTTCCGCTCCGGCACCGCCAACCTGCTGGAGGTCACCCTGCCGGAGAACACGCCCTGGGGCGGACGGCCGGTGCGCAAGCTGGACCTGCCGCGCGATGCCGCCCTGGTGACCATCCTGCGCGGGCAGCGGGTGATCGTGCCGGAGCCCGACGAGCCGCTGGAGGGCGGTGACGAGCTGCTGCTGGTGGCCGCCCCGGAGGTGGAGGATCAGCTACGGGAGCTGCTACTGCCCGGCTGAGGCAATCGCCCGGTTGTAGTCGCGGGCGGTCCCGGCTTCCCCTCGGCTACGCGGCCACTCGCTACGCTCCCGTCCACTCCGCCGAGCCTCGCCGAACCGCCCGTTGGGCGGCCCGGATGCAGACGAAGGTGGCCAGCGCGGCGACTGCGGTCAGCGGCCAGCCCATCGCGATGCGCACCACGCCCAGCCAGCCGGTCTCGTCGAGGTTGTAGAGGTGGCGCTGCACGGCGAACCGGGCGGCGAACACCAGCACCCAGCCGAGCGTGGCGAGGTCAAAGGCCCACACCGCGCGGCGCACGCCGCGCCAGTCGCTGCCGTGCCCGCCCAGCGCACTCCACGCGTAGCCGACGATGGGCCGGCGGATCAGCACCGAGACCGCGAACACCAGCGCCCAGGCCAGCGACATCCAGATGCCGTAGAGGAAGTAGCCCTTGGTCGAGCCGACCAGGAAGGCGATCAGGCCGCTGACGCCCACCCCGATGAAGCCGGACACCGCGGGTTGGGCGGACTCCCCGCGCCACAGCCGCCAGGCCAGCACCAGGGCGGCGACGCCGAGGGCGGCGCCGACGCCGGCGGCCAGGCCCCATCGGTTGGACACCGGGATGAGGACGACGATCGGCAGCGACGACTGGATGAGTCCGGAGATACCGCCCATCTGGTCGAGGACGGCCCGGGCGACCGGGGTGTGCGGGGTCTCCGCGTCTTCGGGGGCTTGGTCTTTGGGAGCTTCGTCGGCGGGCGCCTCGGGCCGGTCGGTCACCGCTCGATCTCGTAATGCGGGTTGTAGATGGCCTTGCCGCCGCCCTCCAGGGTGCCCAGCCGGCCGCGGACCCGCAGCTTGCGACCCTGCTCGATGCCCGGTATCCGGCGCTGCCCCAGCCACACCAGCGTGACGGTGTCGGTGCCGTCGAACAGTTCGGCGCGTACCCCGCCCGAGCATCCCTTGCCGTTACAGTCCACCGTGCGCAGGGTGCCGACCATGGTCACCTCCTGGCCGCGCTGACAGTCGATCGCGCGCTGCGCACCGGTGTGGGCGGCCTCGTCGGTCAGTTCCTCGACATCGCGCTGCTCGGGATCCTCGGTGAGTCGGCGGGTGAAGCGACTGAGGAACCTCTCGGCGGTAGCCATCGTGTCTCCTGAGCAAGTGCGACCGCGCGGGGCGGTCGCTACCACGACCGTGGAAATCACGCGGTCACTCGCCACGGTAGACCTCTTGCGCGGCAAATTCCACGCGGCAGGCACGATCATGGGATGGCCGTCACACTGCGCGGAGCCCGCGCGATTCTGCTGCCCGGAACCGGTTCCGACGACGACTATCTGCGCCGCGCGTTCGGGCCGGCGTTGACGCAGGCCGGGGTGGTTTTCACCGCGCACCGCCCGTGTCCGGACCGGCTGGTGGCCGGCTATCTCGACGCGCTGGACGAGGCGGCCGCCGCCGGCGCGCCGATCGTCGTGGGCGGCGTGTCGCTGGGGGCGGCGGTGGCTGCGGCGTGGGCGATCGCCCACCCCGGTCGGGCGCTGGCGGTGCTCGCCGCGCTGCCACCGTGGCTGGGAGCCTCCGACGCCGCACCCGCGGCCGCGGCGGCACGGGCGACGGCGGCAACCCTGCGTCGCGACGGGCTGGATGCGACGGTCGCCGAACTGCGGGCGACCAGCCCGGCCTGGCTGGCCGACGAACTGACCCGGTCCTGGACCCGGCAGTGGCCGGGGCTGCCGGAGGCGATGGAGGCCGCTGGGGACTACACCGCGCCGACCGCGGCGCAGCTGGGCACCCTGGCGACACCGATGGGAGTGGCCGGCTCCCCCGACGACCCGGTGCACCCGGTGTCGGTGGCGCGGCAGTGGGCGGCCGCGGCGCCGCACGCGGCGCTGCGCACCGTCACGCTGACCGACTTCGGCGCCGACCCGTCGGCGTTGGGCGCCACCGCCCTGGCCGCGCTGGCCGCCGTCGAGTCGACGGACTGAAGACGGACTGAATCAGCCGCCGATGATGGTGTTGAGCTGCTGCATCGCCGAACCCTGCGCGCTGCGCCGGGCGACCGGCGCCTGCTGATCGGGTGTCGGTTCGGCGTCGGGCACCTGCTGGCCCTGCGCCTGCGCCTGGGCGGCCGCGGCGGCCCGCAGCTGACTGGCCATCGGTTCGGGCAGCTGTACCGGCAGCGGGGTGCGTACCGGCATCGGCTCGTCGCCGCGGCGAACGACGGTGTCGGCCAACGCCGCTCGCGCCTCCACGGCCAGCGCGTCGATGGTCTCCGGGGCGCCGTTGACCACACAGCGGATCATCCACCGGTAGCCCTCGACGCCGATGAACCGGACCACCCCGGCGGCGCTGCCGACCACTTCGCGGCCCCACGGTCCGGTCTGGATGCCGACCTGGGCGCCGTCGTTGCGCAGTGATTCGGCCAGTTCGGTGGCCACCTCGCGCCACAGGCCGGGGCTCTTGGGGGCGGCGTACCCGGCGATGGTGAAGCGGCCGTTGGGAGTCAGCACCCAGATCGCCGCGGGTACCCCGGCGGGGTTGAGCTCCACCTGCAGCTGCCCGTCGGCCGGCATCGGGATCAGCACCGAGCCCAGGTCCAACCGGCCCTGGGCCGCCACTTCCGGGTCGTCGAAGTCCTCGATGTCGAACGGGCCGTCCTCGTCGTCGGCGGTCACCGCGTCCAGGTCGTCGTCGAGGTCGTCGGCCGCGGCGTCGACTGCCCGGTCGTCGTCCTTTGCCTTGCCGTCGGTGTTCTTGCCGTCTTTGTTTCTGCCCAGTGCCATCAGAATCCCGCCATCGCTGTTGTGCCGTCAGATCGCCGTGCTGCCATCCATCCCCGCCTCACAGGCTCGCGTGCCCGCCCGAGGATCCGTGTCCCCCGGAGCCGCGGCTGGTGTCCGCGATTCCAGCCTCCTCGAAGGAGTCGACCTCGACAAGGTCCGGCAGTTCGACGCGCTGCACGATCAGCTGGGCGATCCGGTCGCCGCGGCTGATCCGGATCGGCTGATCCGGGTCGAGGTTGATCAGGCACACCTTGATCTCGCCGCGGTAGCCGGCGTCGATGGTGCCCGGCGCGTTGACGATGGACAGGCCGGCCCGGGCGGCCAGTCCCGAACGCGGATGCACCAGACCGACCATCCCGTGCGGGATGGCGACGGCGATCCCGGTGCCGACCAGCGCACGCCGGCCCGGCGCCAGGTCCACGTCGTCGGCCGAGTGCAGGTCGACGCCGGCGTCGCCGGGGTGGGAACGGACGGGCAGCGGCAATCCGGGGTCGAGGCGGACGACCGCCAACGGGGTGGGCACGAGGGCACAGACTACCCTTGGCCGGGTGTCAGGAATGCTGATGACCACGCCGACGGTCCGCTATCGGGAACGGCTGTGGGTGCCGCTGTGGTGGTGGCCGCTGGGAATGGGGCTGACGACCCTGCTCGCGCTGGAACTCAACGTCGCCCTCTACACCCTGCCGAACTGGGTGGGATTCGCCGTATTGCTGCCGGTGGCCGCCGTCGTGCTGCTGTGGCTGGGCCGGCACGTGGTGAAGGTGACCGCGACGGCCGACGGCCAGGCCGAACTGTGGGTCGACGACGCTCATCTGCCCACTTCGGCCATCGAGCGGACCGCCGCGGTGCCGGCATCGGCCAAATCCGCCGCCCTGGGCCGTCAGTTCGACCCGGCGGCGTTCCTGGCGCACCGGCCGTGGATCGGCCCGATGGTGCTGGTGGTTCTCGACGATCCGGACGACCCGACGCCCTACTGGCTGGTGAGCAGCCGGCACCCGGATCGCGTGGTGGCCGCCCTCACCGTGTAGGGCGGCGGCGCGGGCTCAGGCCGCGCAATCGGTGCAGATCATCAGGCCGTTCTTGTCGCTGGCCAGCCGGCTGCGGTGTTGCACCAGGAAGCAGCTGGAACAGGTGAACTCGTCGGCCTGCTTGGGCACCACCCGCACCGACAGTTCCTCGCCGGACAGATCGGCGCCGGGCAGTTCGAAGTTCTCCGCGGTATCGGTCTCGTCGACGTCCACCGCGGCGGACTGCGCCTCGTTGCGCCGAGCCTTGAGTTCCTCCAGAGAATCCTCTGAAACGTCATCGGTCTCGGTGCGTCTCGGTGCGTCGTAGTCGGTAGCCATCGCCTCAATCCCCTCTTCGGTCCTGCGCTGAGCTTTGTACCAGTGCCGAACGCCTCTGCCAAACGAATCGTGCCCAGATGTCAGCTACTTGGGCTGTGATTTGTATCACAGTTGGATCCCGCCTGGGGCGGGGCCGACGGCGCGCTGCCCTTAGAGTGCTGTCTGTGGTCGCACAAATCACCGATGGCACGACGTTCGACCGGCGCGGATTGCCGTTTCGGCGACGCAACTACCTGCCCGGAATCATCGTGGCGGCGGTACTGGCGGTGATCACCGCGGTGGTGTGGTCGATGGCGGCGTCCCAGACCACCGCGCCGACCGAGGCCGTCGCCTGCACCCCCCCGCCGATGGCCGCCGACGGCACCCGTCCGAGCCTGGGCGAACCGGTGACCGCGGCGACGATGAGCGCGGTGGCACCGGCCAAACCCGCCGACACCCGGGTCCGGGTGCTCAACGCCAGCGGCCAGGGCGGGCAGGCATCGGAGGTCTCCGGTGCGCTGCGCGACCTGGGATTCGCCCAGCCCGACGCCGGCAACGACCCGCTGTACGCCGGCACCCGGTTGAGCTGCCAGGGCCAGATCCGGTTCGGTGAACACGGCAAGGCCGCCGCGGCCGCGGTCTGGCTGGTCGCGCCGTGCACCGAGCTCTACCGCGACGACCGCACCGACAGTTCGGTGGACCTGGCCATCGGCACGGATTTCACCGCCATCGCGCACAGCCCCGACATCGAGACCGTGCTGGCCGGTCTTCGGCCGGAGTCCACCGAGCCGGTCGACCAGGCGCTGGTCAAGAGGATCCACGCCGCCAGTTGCTGACGACGCTCAGCCGTCGAGGCTGCCCAGCAGCTGCCACAGCTCCTCGGCGATCGCCGGCGCGGCGGCCACCGTCGGCGCCGTGGCGGCCTCCGGAAGCCACACGCGGGCACCGGCCTCGGCGGCGATCAGCGCCCCCGCCGCCCAGTCCCAGCGCTGTAGCCCGTGCTCGTAGTAGCCGTCCAGGCGCCCCGCGGCGACATGGCACAGATCCAGTGCGGCCGAACCGATCCGGCGGATGTCGCGGACCCGGGGCAACAGGCCGGCCAGCAGCTGCGCCTGGGCGGCGCGGCGCGCGGGCTGGTAGCCGAAACCGGTTCCGACGAGTGCCACCGACAGCTCGCGGGCGTCGCCGCAGTGCAGCGGGCGCCGGCCGGCGGTGTCGCTGACCTGCGCCCCGCCCCCGAGCGCCGCGGAATACAGCTGTCCGGCGGCCACGTCGGCGACGGCACCGGCGACCGACACCCCGTCGATCTGGGCGGCCACCGACACCGCGTACGCCGGAATGCCGTACAGGAAGTTCACCGTTCCGTCGATCGGGTCGACCACCCAGGTGACCCCGCCCGGGGCCGCCGGGCCGGAGGCACCCGCGCCGCCCTCCTCACCGAGCACCCCGTCGCCGGGCCGCAGCTCGGCGAGCCGGCGTCGCACCAGCTCCTCGGTCTCGGTGTCGACGACGGTGACGGGGTCGGTGGGGGTGCTCTTGACGCGCACCGCCGCCGTCGGGGCGCCGCCGGCGAACACCTCGCGCCGTCGCCGCCGCACGAACTCCGCGGCCTCACCGGCCAACTGTTCTGCAACCTGCCGCAGTTCATCCACCCCGACATCCAACGACCTCTTAGGCTGGGGCGGCAACCGCGAACCCAGGAGCACCGCAATGACCAGCACCAGCACCCCGCCGGGGAATCACAGCCTCGGCATCGACGTCGGCGGCACCGGCGTCAAGGGCGGAATCGTCGACCTGGACACCGGCCTGCTGGTCGGTGAGCGCTTCAAACTGCCCACCCCGCAGCCGTCCACCCCCGACGCGGTGGCGATGACCGTCGCCGAGGTGGTCGCGCATTTCGGCTGGCACTGGCCGGTCGGGGTGACCTACCCCGGGGTCATCGTCGACGGCGTGGTGCGCACCGCGGCCAACGTCGACGAGAGCTGGCTGGGTACCAACGTCGCGCAGGCCTACTCCGAGGCCCTGGGCGGGCGGCCGGTGACGGTGCTCAACGACGCCGACGCGGCCGGCCTGGCCGAGCAGCGGTTCGGCGCCGGACGCAACCACAGCGGGGTGATCGTGCTGCTGACCTTCGGCACCGGGATCGGCTCGGCGGTGATCCACAACGGCCAGTTGCTGCCCAACACCGAGTTCGGCCATCTCGAGGTCGGCGGCAAGGAGGCCGAGCATCGGGCGGCGGCGTCGGTGCGGGAGCGCAAGGAGTGGAGCTACAAGCGCTGGACCAGGGAGGTCTCCCGGGTTCTGGTCGCCGTGGAAAACGCCGTCTGGCCGGATCTGATCATCGCCGGCGGCGGGGTCAGCCGTAAGGGCGACAAGTGGATTCCGTTGCTGACCAACCGCACTCCGGTGGTGGCCGCCGAGTTGCAGAACACCGCGGGCATCGTGGGCGCGGCAATGGTCTCGGCTGGCGCACGCTAGCCACCGCGGGTCGTTACAATGTTGCCAGGCGGCCACGCAATGGCCCGCAGCAAAGCATGACAGCGGCGACGCTCGATCGACAGGCGCCGATACTCCAGAATGCCGAGGCTCGAAGGTGACTCATGTCGAGTCGTCGGGCCCCGGCGAGACCGAAAGGGTGTCCGTGGCAGCCACCAAGACCAACCCGGCGACCGACGCCGCATCCGATGATGTGACCGACAGCGCCGCGGCCGCCCCCGCCAAGCGCGCCGCGAAAGCCCCGGCGAAGAAGGCTGCCGCCAAGGCACCCGCGAAGGCGCCGGCCAAGCGGGCCGCCAAGGCACCGGCGAAGAAGGCCACCAAGACACCGGCCAAGCGCGCGGCGAAGGCCACCGAACCGGCCGAGGACGCCGTCCTCGACGACGATCTCGACGTCGAGCCCACCGGCGACCTGGAGGACGCCGAAGACCTGTCGCTGGAGCTCGACGAGGAGGACGGCGACGATATCGCGGTCGCCGATGACGAGACCGAGGACACCGACGGCGCATCCGATACCGCGCCGGACCCGGCCGCCGACGGCGCCGCGGACGACGAAGACGTCGCCGAGCCGTCCGAGAAGGACAAGGCCTCCGGCGATTTCGTCTGGGACGAAGAGGAGTCCGAGGCCCTGCGCCAGGCCCGCAAGGACGCCGAGCTGACCGCGTCGGCCGACTCGGTGCGCGCCTACCTCAAGCAGATCGGCAAGGTCGCGCTGCTCAACGCCGAGGAAGAAGTCGAGCTGGCCAAGCGCATCGAGGCCGGGCTGTACGCCACCCAGCTGATGACCGAGCTGACCGACAAGGGCGAGAAGCTGCCGGCCGCCCAGCGCCGCGACATGCAGTGGATCTGCCGCGACGGCGACCGGGCCAAGAACCACCTGCTGGAGGCCAACCTGCGCCTGGTGGTGTCGCTGGCCAAGCGCTACACCGGCCGCGGCATGGCGTTCCTGGACCTGATCCAGGAGGGCAACCTCGGTCTGATCCGCGCCGTGGAGAAGTTCGACTACACCAAGGGCTACAAGTTCTCCACCTACGCCACCTGGTGGATCCGCCAGGCCATCACCCGCGCCATGGCCGACCAGGCCCGCACCATCCGCATCCCGGTGCACATGGTCGAGGTGATCAACAAGCTCGGCCGCATCCAGCGCGAACTGCTCCAGGACCTGGGCCGCGAGCCCACCCCCGAGGAGCTCGCCAAGGAGATGGACATCACGCCGGAGAAGGTACTGGAGATCCAGCAGTACGCGCGTGAGCCGATCTCGCTGGACCAGACCATCGGCGACGAGGGCGACTCCCAACTCGGTGACTTCATCGAGGATTCCGAGGCCGTGGTGGCCGTCGACGCCGTGTCGTTCACCCTGCTGCAGGATCAGCTGCAGTCGGTGCTGGAAACGCTGTCCGAACGCGAGGCGGGCGTCGTGCGGCTGCGCTTCGGCCTGACCGACGGCCAGCCCCGCACCCTCGACGAGATCGGCCAGGTCTACGGCGTCACCCGGGAGCGGATCCGCCAGATCGAGTCCAAGACCATGAGCAAGCTGCGGCATCCGTCGCGCTCCCAGGTGCTGCGGGACTACCTGGACTGACCCGGTGATCACCCCGCGGCTGACGGCCCGCCTCGGGTTGTCGGTGCGATGGTGCCGGCACCGATGGACACCGCCGCCGACGGCTGGCTGGCCGAATCCACCAGCCGGCCATACATCGTTGCGGAACAGGAAGTTTCATGTCATCCGGTGATCGGCTGACGCAAGCGCTGGTCGATGTCTGCGCCGAGTGCTTCGACGCGATGGCCGCGATCCTGACCGCCCTCGGCGACGATCTGGCCAACCGCCGGCCCGACCTGCCGAGCGCCAACAGCTGCTACGCCATCGTCAACCACTGCATCGGAGTCGTCGACTACTGGGCCGGATCCTTCATTGCCGGGCACCGGATCCCCCGTGATCGCGACGGCGAGTTCTGGGCCACCGGGACGGTCGAAGAGCTGCTCACCCGCCTGTCGGCGGCGCGTGCCTGCTTCGGCGAGTGGGTTGCCGTCGGGCTGACCGAGGGCGTCGGCGACCGGAATCTGGCCGACGGCATCCGCGGCGGCAGCACCCGGACCGAGGTGCTGGCCACCGCGACCGCAGAGTGGGCGTTGCTGCACGTGCTGCACGACCTGGCCCAGCACGTTGGCCAGATGGAGCTCAGCCGTGACATCCTGCTCGACGAGCAGGATCGGCGCCGGGACAAATCGGGGGGACAGTCCTAAATGCACATCGATGCGTTTCTGCAGACCATCCCGCCGCTGGCGGTGTACCTGACGGTGGGTCTGGTGATCGGGCTGGAATCCCTGGGGATCCCGCTGCCCGGCGAGATCGCCCTGGTCAGCGCCGCACTGCTGGCGTCGCGCTCCGATCTGCAGATCGATCCGGTGATGGTGGCCGCCGCAGCGACCACCGGCGCCATCGTGGGCGACACCATCGGCTACTCGATCGGCCGCCGGTTCGGCATGTCCCTGTTCGTCTGGCTGGGCGGCCGGTTCCCGAAACACTTCGGGCCGGGTCACGTCGCGCTGGCCGGACAACTGTTCGACCGCTGGGGCGGCTGGGCGGTGTTCTTCGGCCGCTTCGTCGCACTGCTGCGAATCCTGGCCGGCCCGCTGGCGGGTGCGCTGCGGATGCACTACCCGCGGTTTCTCGCCGCCAACGCCAGCGGTGCGGTGGTCTGGGCCGGTGGCACCACCGCGGTGGTGTATTTCCTCGGGATGGCCGCCGAACGCTGGCTGTCCCGGTTTTCCTGGGTTGCCCTGGTGCTCGCGGTCCTGGTCGGCATCGTGGCGACCCGGTTGCTGCGGGAACGCACGTCGGCGCTGATCAAAGAGCTCGAAGACG
>WBZQ01002641.1_pt1 | contig 11420 bp, 10 predicted proteins | sample 5204251 | NCBI WGS metagenome assembly WBZQ01 (sample SAMN12412402, study PRJNA552823) | activated sludge metagenome | isolation source: activated sludge from nitrification reactor of wastewater treatment plant... | place: USA: Virginia | collected 2017-09 | reverse complement strand
CAAGGAAAGTAGCACTCAACCAGGCAGCTATCTCTGGTGCAGGTTGGATAAGCTCTGCTGTATCGTCCAGTAGTTGAGAGGGTGGGTAAGGTCTTTGCATCATCACACTACCTCAATCTGCCATTGATTAGTAAGCTTGTCTGGATCTAATGGACTGGGTTCAAAACCAATAACTCGGAAGCGTTGTATGCACTTACCAAGTAACGGATCTTCAACCTCATGCTCAAATTGGTAGCCAATGGGTAACAGCCCTTGCAGCCTATCTGCCTTGCACAGTGCTTCAATGGCCAACTCTTTAGCACGATCCAGATTATCAGTAGCGATAATCCTGCTCAGTGCTTCTCTCAAGGCTTGGGTTTCAGGATTCAGCATGCGGGTTGTGGGGAAAGAGATTCACTATTAGCCGACTTCTCTCTCAAACCAGCAAGATATTTCTCCATCTTTACACTCTGCTTGAGGATGCGCCTACGTGTAGCTTTTCCTGTAGGGCTAATGCGGCTGAGAAAGGCGGTTAGCCTACGTATGCGCTTATCAGGCTTTATGGCTGAATGGCGCTTGATCTTACGGCCAAAGTTGTTAGACATTGGTGTAACTCCTATGGTGATCAAAGTTAAAAGATAAAAATTGATGATTATTTCACTGATTAATTGAGTGCCTCTGAGAGCAACAATGGTAGTAATAGAGGATTAATGGATCTATGCGCTGACAAAGCAGGTAGAGGGGTTGAGCTAATAGTGCCACTTACACTGTTTTGTGCAGGTGGTTGTATCTTCACTGTGATAGATAATGTGGTCTTGGTGGAAGAGTACCCTTCCTGCTCTTTGGTTACTTGTAGAGTACCTTCAATGGTTGACTCTGCTGGAGTAGTTACATTCAATGATACTTCTTCTATGTTCAATGCTATGGTTTGTGACATTGCTTTTCCTTTCAAAATTAAACTAAAAGTCTGGCAGTTTGAGCAAAGATCACTCTCTGCTCAAACTGCCATAGTCTCTTGGGGTTCATTGGTAGCATCATGCGGGGTTGCTGAAGATGTTAAATATTTTGGTAGTAGTTGCTTACGCTTATTGCGTGCATTTGCTCTTTGAGCATTAAATAGCAGCAAGAAAATACACGGGTGACTATATTGATGCTGCTTTTCTCTAGCATCAATATACTTAAACCATTCATTAAATGGCGCAGCATAGATACCATTATCCATTACTACTTGTGTGCTGGTTTTCTCCACACCTCTGTAGTAATCAGGGGGTAGTTCTTCTTTAGCAACACGTTCACGTGCTGCTGCTCTTCTGTTTCTTGCCATATTGTTAAATGGATACACTTATGGTTAGCTAATCAATTTCACCCTCAACCAACCACAGCCTAATGCCGCTGGGAGTGCGCTATCTGTTGTTTGTGCTGAGCAAATTCTTACCCCGAAAGATTATTTGTTGTTCTGGGTCCTTACTCAGCACCCTTCCAATATGCCATTGGCCATAACAAAAGTCCAATTCACATTTATTACTAAATATTCAAAATATTCAAAAATATAACTAGGCATAAGTATTGACATACAAAGACTTGCACAACATCGTTACTGTTCTATAATTATGTTGCTCCATTTCGTTTTTTGTATTGTTTTAAGACCAAAGGAAGGACAAGCTTAAAGTAATGAATGCCGAGCTATTGAAATTCCTAATAGTTATTGCCTCCATTCTCACACATACATCTGATAGCCAAGAACAAGATCTGGCTAACACCGTGAACTTTAGGCCAAAGCAAAAGTATATGCAGCCAGAGGAGTTACTTACTATTAGAGATAATATGGATCTGACACAAGACGCGATGGCTACACTGATGAACACTACTCAACCCAATCTATCCAAAATGGAGAATGGTTTTATCAGGATTAGGAAAAGACGCGCCGATCAGGTAAGACAAATATATCAAGAGTACTTAAAAACACATACTAAACTAGCTTGCTAGCCATTAATTATTAGTTGCTAGAATTGGTATTCTAGTTACTAATCCATTAAAAGTCAGGGAAAGACACTACTATGGAAGACTACAACTCAAATCAATCACTGATTAGGATGCCAATAGCTCCTTTAGCTGTAATGGAAGATCGCTCATGTATAGATAGTCATCCTTTGGCGGTTTACCTTGCCAGACTCTCACCAGATTCACGGCCAACAATGCGCGGGTCATTAGAGAAGATCGCAGAGTCAATATCAGGAGGAGAGTTTGATGCTACCAACTTTCCCTGGTGGGGACTGCGCTATCAACACACTGTAGTGATACGCACACAGTTAGCCAGTCATTATGCTCCCAATACCACAAGAAAAATGTTATCAGCCTTGCGAGGGATATTGGAAGAATGTTGGCGTTTAGGTCTACTCTCCATCGAAGACTACCAAAGAGCTACCGATCTTAAACCAATCAAAGGAAGATGGCTACCCAAAGGCAGAGCGCTAGGTAGTGAAGAGTTGCAAGCACTATTTGAAGTGTGTGCCAAAGATGATAGGCCATTGGGTAAGCGTGATAGCGCTATGTTGGCATTGCTCTATGGTTGTGGGCTGAGAAGAGCAGAGATTGTGAACTTGAAGCTAGCTGACTATGATGCCACAGCCAATACACTAAAAATAAAAGGTAAAGGTGACAAGCATAGAATTGCTTATGTTACTGCCAGTGCTCCTGCTTTAGCTCAATGGCTAAAAGTACGTGGAGATAAACCGGGGCATTTATTTGTACGCTTCAATAAAGGAGGCAAGCTTACTAATACCAAACTGAGTAGTCAGGCAGTAAGGTTGATCTTACGCCATAGAGCAGAACAGGCTCAGCTAGCATCTTGCTCCCCTCACGACATGCGTAGAACATTCATCAGCCATTTGTTGGATGCTGGTGCCGACATCAGCACAGTACAACAGATGGCAGGACATGCCAGTGTGCAGACTACCACGATATATGATCGACGGGGGGATGAGGCGAAGAGGAAAGCCAGTGAATTACTTGAGATACCAAAGGAAAAATTGATTGAAGAACGGTGAGCGAAAAATTTTATTATCTTATAGATAAGATTTAGATTGACTCAAATAGATAATATTCGGTATTATCTATTTGAAAATTATCTTTATCCATTATTTTACTGGTCTCAAAAGTCAAAATAGTTAATAACCTATAACTTAGTAGTAGTGTGCCTAATTGCTGAAAGTTGTTTTTTATTAAGGAGCAGAAGGTGAACTTTCTTTACTATGGCGATAACCTTACTATTCTACGGCAGTACATAGCTAAAGAAAGTGTAGATTTAATTTACCTTGACCCACCTTTTAACTCCAATCGCAATTACAATGTACTCTTCAAGGATGAAAAAGGAAAAGAAGCACAAGCCCAGATAACAGCTTTTGAAGATACATGGCATTGGAATACAAGCACAGAACAAACTTATCAAGAATTAATTACACAAAGTGATGAACGTGTTTCTAGAGTAATTGAAGCAATGCGGCAATTCATCGGTACAAACCAGATGATGGCTTATTTGGTAATGATGGCTGCACGACTAGTAGAACTACACCGTATACTCAAGCCAACAGGAAGTCTATATTTACACTGCGACCCAACAGCCAGTCACTATCTGAAAATTGTACTGGATATGATCTTTTCACCACAGAATTTCAAAAACCAAATCACTTGGAAACGTGCTAATGCACATAATGATCCTAAGCGATTTGGTCGTATCTCAGACATTATTCTTTATTACAGTAAAAACAAGACTCCCATTTGGAATTCCCAATATACTCCTTACCGAGAAGATTATTATAAGAGTCACTTTAAGCTTGATGATAAGGGACGCTATTATCGCACTGTACCACTTGACGCACCACGCCACTCAACAACTACAACTAGTCTCTTGTATGAATGGCATGGCAAATGGCCTGCTCCCACCCGCACTTGGGCTATTCAGAAAGAAACTATGCAAGAATATGAGCGTAATGGGCAAATCTGCTATACTTCCACTGGAACTCCCACCCTCTTACAGTATGCTGATGAAATGCCTGGCGTCCCCCTACAAGATGTATGGACAGATATTCCACCTGTTAATCCACAAGCTGCCGAGCGACTTGGTTACCCTACGCAAAAACCTGTAGCATTATTAGAGCGTATCATCCAAGCTAGTAGTAACCCAAATGATGTAATACTTGACCCATTTTGTGGATGTGGAACTACTATCGCAGCAGCACAAAAATTAGGTCGTCACTGGATTGGTATTGATATTACGCATCTTTCCATTGCACTACAGAAATACCGTCTTAAAGATATGTTTAGTTTGAAAGAGAAACACGACTACATAGTAGTAGGAGAACCAGAAGATCTAGCTTCTGCACGCCAACTTGCACAAGATGATCGATATCAATTTCAATGGTGGGCATTGTCATTGATAAAAGCACGGCCTATGGGTGGTGAAGTAGGTAATAAGCAAGGTAAAAAAGGTAGTGATAAAGGTATCGATGGAGTAATTACATTTATTGATGACAAGAATGGAAAAGCAAAACGCATATTAGTACAAGTCAAAAGTGGTAAGGTAAAAAGTGGTGATATTCGCGATTTACGTGGTACAGTGGAAAGAGAAAAAGCTGCAATGGGTGTTTTTATCACGCTTGAACCCCAAACCAAAGATATGAATACAGAGGCTGTTGCTGCTGGTGGTTATTATTCTCAAGGATGGGGAAAATACTATCCTAAAATGCAAATCCTAACTATCGCAGAATTACTCAACGGTGGAGAAGTAAAAATGCCTCCTGCTTCTATTACTTTTAAAGAAGCAGAAAAGGCAGAGTCTCAGGAATATAAAAAGCAGCAAGAACTATTTCACCAGTAAACTTAAACAACTTCTCACAGCGCTGGACTAGTGGCTTATTTTTTACCTTCAACTCACTCATAGACCAATTTATACCAGTAGACAGAGTAACTATTCACCCCCTATCTTCTACTTGCTCGCTTTCTCTACCAAAGCCTCCAACTCTGTAAACTTCAGCCCCCAGTGCTTCCCTTCTCTAAAAAACCAGATCCCTGCATGTACTACCACTTGAGGGTTGAACGCAAACCTCATCGTCTCTTTGTGTTGTGAATTTCTCTCCAGTGTCTCTAGCAGTATCTCTCTACCACGATAGATAGTTGTATCCAAGTGCTCCAGTACTTGCCCTACCAACTCAACATCATCGAAGACAGGTATTATCCAGGCTTCTTGCTTATTGATGAAAGTCTCTAACACCCAGATGAGGTAAGAGGGGCCTTCTGTAATCACGTAGATGGTAGGTAATGTAGGGCTACTGCGTACACTGCTGTCCTTCACAACAATACTAGATCTTTTTCTCGCAATGGGGCTTTTAACGGTATTGGTTTCTGAGCTAATGCTATCTGGTGGCAATAGGGGCATAACTGATTTTATACCTCATTGATGGGAGAGTTGGGAGTTAAACTGCTAATGGACTACTAATAATACCATATAGAGCAAGAGGTTAGAGGTAGGTTGTCAGGGCAAACGCATTTTAAGCTTATAGAAATACAAGGACTTGTAACAACAGCTAAATTAACCATTGTAATAGATCGCTAAAAGGCGTTGGAAATATGAGAATTTTTTAGCCACCCTAAAAATCGCTATTAAAATGGATTAGATTTAAGTTCCTTGTTTATACCTACTTTAAAATGCGTTTGCCCTGGGTAGGTTGTGTATTAACTAGGTCAAAGTGCAGACTATCATAGTATACTGGGTAAAATGACCTTTCTCTTATATTGATAATTTGGCGTGAAAACTAAATCAGCAGGATTATGGCTGTTTTGCATAACTCTATGGAAAGATGCGTATTCCAGTGCAAAGTGAATGGTAAGTCCAGAAAAAAATGAAGGAACTAATGTTTACCACCACTTACTATATATCTGTTGTGAAATGATGATGATATCCTTCACCATCACTGGAATACGTAGAAAGGTATATTCCAGCTTGCCCCTAAACTGGTGATTGGCTGAAGCCGCCCGATCTTGTTCCGTTGCTTATACCGTTGCTAAACAAACCTCTAATACCCCTATTATTCTGATTTTTCTATATCCTTACCAGTAAATATTCATTTACCTCTTAAATAACTTTTTGTAAAATTGCAATTTACTAGTACTTTTTATATTAACTTAAACCAAAATGAAAATATGCCCTAATTGTAATAAAGAATTTACTGATCAAGTTGCATTTTGCTCTTACGATGGACACCTTTTAACTGATCACACCTTACTAGATGACAAATACCAACTAGAAGAGCGTATTGGTGAAGGAGGTATGGGACAAGTCTATCGTGCTACTCATCTTCAATTAGGTACTTCTTATGCTATTAAAATACTTCATGCAAGTAGAGTTTCTGACCCACATGCAGTAGAACGATTTCGTAGAGAAGCTCGTGCAACAGCTCAAATCCGTCACCCAAATGCTGTTCAAGTAATAGATTTTGGTGTAACCAAAAACACAGGTACGGCTTATCTAGTTATGGAATTTCTAGAAGGCTATAGCTTAAAGGAGAAAATCTATAAAGAAAAAAAACTTACTTTTAGAGAAATTCTACCGATCTTAACTCAAGTTTGTGCAGGAGTTAACTTTGCTCATTCTAAAGGAATTATTCACCGCGATCTAAAACCAGATAATATCTTTATTGTTAAGAATGAGGATGGCGATGAGCAAATCAAAGTACTAGATTTTGGTATTGCAAAACTTAAAGGTCAAGTAAACGCTACCGCCCTTACAGAAACGGGAATGGTTGTTGGTACACCTACCTATATGTCACCAGAACAGTGTCGAGGCGACGAATTAGATACCCGCTCTGATATTTATAGTCTTGGAATAATTCTCTATCAAATGATTACTGGTCAAACACCTTTTTTTGCAACAACTCCATCCGCTATTATCATAATGCACGCAATGGAAACTCCCAAACCGCTAAGTCAATTCTGCCCCAATATCCCAGAACAATTAGAAAAGGTTGTTTTACGAGCCTTAGAAAAAAATCCTGAAAAGCGGCAACAAACCGCTACCCAACTAGCTAAAGAAGTTGAGAATGTCATTTATGAAACTGGGTTAGTAACTAATTTATCTTCAAAAAATAACCCTATCTTAACAAATTCTAAAAATGACATAGCTGTTATAGAACCCCTTAAAGACTACAGTGAAAAGAGAGAAAAGAGCACTCCGCTTATAAGCAATGCTACAATATCGAAAACAGAGGATAACTCTTTGAATTTTAAGCCTAACTCTTTACCAGAACACCATACCACTATTGGTGTAACCCAAGAAAAATCAAGAATTAAAATAATAGTTATGGCCTGTATAGTTTTAATTGGGTTAGGATTAGTAGCAGGGATTTGGATAAATATAACAAGTCCAGAGCCAATTTCTGAAACTCCCCCAGGAATGGTCATTATTCCAAAAGGTACATTCAATATGGGTAATAACGCTAGTGACGAGGAGTCAGAAAAACCGGAGCATCCGGTAACAATAGATGCTTTTTATATTGATAAATATGAGCTAACTAATGAGCAATATTATAAATTCATTAAATCAACCAACCATCCCGCCCCTTCAACCTGGGTACAGGGAAAGTTTTCTCCAGGAGAAGACAATTACCCTGTAGTAAATGTTAGTTGGTTTGATGCTGAAGCCTATGCAAAATGGGCAGGTAAGCGATTACCTACAGAAGAAGAATGGGAATATACTGCTCGAGGAATAGAGAATAGACTCTATCCCTGGGGAAAAGAGTTTAAGTATATATATACAAACTCAAAAGAAGCAGCTAAGAATAGCGCAATGCCTGTAGGGAGTTACCCTTCAGATGCTAGTGTATTTGGAGTATTGGATTTAGCTGGAAATGTAGCTGAATGGACAGCTTCAGACAACAAACTCTATCCTGGTAGTCAAACTAAACTGAAAAAAGGCTATAAGATAGTTCGTGGCGGTAGTTTTTTCTCTGATAAAAGATTTGCTATGGTAACAACTAGGTTTATAACAACCCCGGAAACCTATAAAACATTTTTAGGTTTCCGTTGTGCCAAAGATCTTGGTAAAAAGTAAGAGGTATTATGACAAAACTATATAGGCTAGTACTATTAATAATACTAATACCAGTTTTATATTTTAACAGTATAGCACAACGCCCATTACCAGAAACAGAACCATCTACTTTACCAAAGATAGATAAACCCTCTCGTCCATCTGTAAGAAATTCAAAGATTTCTAAAACCCCTCTTTGGAAATATTACTTAGATAAGGCAAAAATAGCTCAAGAAAGAAAAAATTATTCTGAAGCTGAAAAGCTATTTCTAGTGGCTTCAAAAGAAGCAGAAACAGTTGGCCAACAAAGCCAAGAACTAGTAAGTTGTTTGACTGAACTAGTAAATTTTTATTGCTTTCAAGAGAAGTACTCAAAAGCAACATTTTTTCATCGCCGATTATTGGAGATATTAGAAAAAAAGTTAACAGTTAGTAATCCAGAGTTAACAAATAAGCGTAAAGAATTGGCCAAAATATATGCACTACTAGCAGATGCAAATGTTAAACAATTAGTTTATGAAGAAGCCATAGAAAATTATAAGCAAGCACGACAATTTGATCCAGAAAACACTGTTTATAAATCTAAAATAGGTGACGTTTATAGTAGGTTGGGTTTTGAAAAATATAATAGAAAAGATTTTAATGGAGCTATTATCGACCTTACAAATGCCATTGAATTTGATCCTAATATTACTGATTCCTATAATGTTCGTGGGATTGTCTACAAAGCTAAAGGCCAAATGGATCTCGCTATTAAGGATTTTACCAAAGCTATTGAAGTTGATCCTAAATTTGCCATTGCCTATTACAATCGAGGGTTTGCCAACGATGATAAAGGCAACAAAGATCTAGCCATAGTTGATTATACAAAAGCTATTAAACTTAATCCCAATTATTCTGCTGTTTATGTTAATAGAGGGCTTATTTATTATGATAAGGGCGATTATGACTTAGCTATTTCTGACTACACCAAGGCTATTGAAATTGATCCTAAATTTTTTACTGCTTATTACAACCGTGGAAATGTTTACAAGTCCAAAGCTCAGTTTGACTTAGCTATAATTGATTATACTAAAGCTATTGAGATTGATCCTAAATTTTCTATTGCTTACAACAATCGTGGCAGCATTTATCAAACCGAAGGCAATTATGACTTAGCTATTTCTGACTACACCAAGGCTATTGAAATTGATCCTAAATTTTTTACTGCCTACAACAATCGTGGCAGTGCTTATCAAGTTAAAAGAGATTATGACTTAGCTATTGCTGATTACACCAAAGCCATTGAGGTTAACCCTAAATATCCTATTGCCTACTACAATCGTGGTAGTGCTAATTACGCTAAGAGAGCTATTAATCAGGCGATTAATGATTATAGCGAAGCTATAAGACTTAAACCTGATTATGCTGAGAGTTACATTAGTAGAGGAAAAGCTTACAGCAACAAAGAAGATTTAACCCAAGCCATTGCTGATTATAGTGCAGCCATTAAACTTAAACCTAATGATCCTACAGCCTATTATAACAGGGGCATTATTTATAAAAAGATGAATATGAAAAATAAAGCTATTGCTGACTTTAATACAGTCGTTAGATTAAATGGAGATCCTGATGCTAAGAGTCAACTCTATAAACTTATTGCTGGAAAAGAGTAATCTTGGGTATTTTTGACTATCCCTGCGAAAAGATATATTCCAAACCAGATAAGCTTGCCCCTAAGGAGTCATAAAATAATAAATTGATCAACTCTAGATGAACCTGGGGGAAATAGTATAGTTCCAGGCTGGTAAATCTGGATGCTTTTCTAATGAAAGTAACTCCATTTCATCATCAGAAATTTTGATGCCTGTGTGATATATGTTTTCGTCAAGAACGGCAGATATTTGCAAGCCAGACTTATTAGTTGTATTAGCGATTAGATTGACAACCGTTTCAAAAGTTTCTAATGGTTTCCCACGCCAAGCAATGGAGATTTGACTAAACATTCTATACTCTATTTTGTTCCATTTACTTGTTCCAGGTGGATAATGACAAACATGAACTATCAAACCTGTAAGATCAGCAAATTTTTGCAATGCAACCTTCCAAAGACGAACTCTACTACCATTACTGCCACCACCATCAGCACAAATTAACAGTTCTTGCGCTTTAGAATAATGGGGTTGTCCCTGAGTGCGCCACCAAACCAAAATGCTGTTAACAGCAAATTCAGCAGTATCGTGATCTTTGCCAACATTTACTAAACCTGCGTTCATTGCAACATCATAAATTCCATATGGAATGGCACGACCTAAAGAATCTGATAAAAAATCATAGACGTTGACATCGCGAGGAGAATCGCACCAAACAGATCCAGCATTTTTGTAATTGCCAATCAACTCTTTCTTTTTTGTGTCTACTGAAATCACTGGCTGTTGTTTACTCATTAGTTGATTAACCTTGTCGTTAATAATGCGAAATTGCTGAACTCTATCTGGGTGCGGCTTTCCTTCAATGTTTTTCTTGTTGCCATACAAAGCATAGCCTTGCTCCTTCAACAACCGCCCAACCGTGGTGTGACTAACCGAAAATCCATTCTTTTTCAAGCAATCAGCGATTGATGTCAAGCTTTGAGATGTCCAACGTAACTCGCTCATTGGATCACCTGCTGTGGCATTTTCCATGTGTTTGTTTAAGTATGTCACTAATTGTGGCGTTATATCTTCAAGCCGCTTTCTACCACCGCCTGGCCGTCTTTGTCTCTGTTTATCAAAAGACTCTTGGTCTATCTTCAACTCTTTTATCCCAGCAACTATTGTATTTCTCGACATTCCTGTGATCTTTGAGACTCGGCTTACCCCTCCATAACCACTTTCTATCGCCCGTTGCGCAACGATCCGTCTTGCTGTTGGCTCGTCTGCACTCCTTATCGCTTTTATAAAATATTCCTCTGCTTCTGTAATTATGATATCCTTTTCTTTTGGATCAAACTTCTGGTAATTTGACATCTTTCCCACCCTCATAAGCTTTTGCCAATCCTATTACAAAATGAGAAGTTGATCAATTTATTATTTTATGACTCCTTAGCTAGTGGCTCACTAAAACCGCCCGATTTTGCTCCAATGCTAAAGAATGGATAAACGCAACAAAGGGAGAAAACGCGACATAGACTGCTCATCGAACAGAACTTTCTGTGAGCTAACTGGATATGTTAAGCTAGAGGTAGGAGTAAAGTAGATGGTAGCCAATCTAGATAAAGTCTCAACAATAGAAGATTTGTTAGCAACACCAGATGATGGCAACATCTATGAGCTATTAGAAGGGGTGATATACGTGTCACGTGCACCTAGTCTGAAACACCAAAAGATTATTAGTAATG
>WBZQ01001035.1_pt1 | contig 11436 bp, 12 predicted proteins | sample 5204251 | NCBI WGS metagenome assembly WBZQ01 (sample SAMN12412402, study PRJNA552823) | activated sludge metagenome | isolation source: activated sludge from nitrification reactor of wastewater treatment plant... | place: USA: Virginia | collected 2017-09 | reverse complement strand
GCTGTTGTTCGGCGACCGCGTCACGGACTATATACCCTGGCTTGCCTATCCGAGCGTGGCCTTTGCCGTCGTGGTCCTGGCCGACGTGTGGAAAACGTCCTCCTTCGCCGGCCTGCTGATCCTGGCCGGCCTCCAGGTGATTCCCAGCGATGTCTACGACGCCGCCCGCGTGGATGGCGCCACCATGTGGCAGCGGTTTTGGCACATCACCTTGCCGCTCCTGAAACCGGCGCTATTGCTCGCGCTCCTGTTTCGCACCATGGACGCGTTTCGCGTCTTCGATCTGGTGTTTGTGATGACGCAAGGCGGACCTGGCGATGCCACGCAGGTGCTGCAGTTTTATGGGTACCAAACCCTCTTCACGGAAGGCCGCATCGGGTACGGCTCGGCCATATCCGTGGCCGTGTTCCTCATGATCATGGTGCTGTCGCTGACGTACCTCCGCGCGATCGGATCACAGCTCCTGGAGCGCAGACGTCCATGAACCGCCGGCTTCTGCTCGCAGGCGGCATCTTCTCAACGGTGGGACTCAGTCTGCTGCCCTTTCTCTGGTTTGTCGTGACCTCGTTCAAGTCACAAACCGAAATCGAAGCCGCACCGCCCGCCTGGTGGCCCTCGGGCAGCCTGGGCTTCTATCGCACCGCGCTCTTCGACCATCATCTGTTCGACTACGTACTCAACAGCGTCGTGGTCGCCGGGTCCACCACCTTGGTGGCGCTGCTGTTCGCGATTCCGGCGGCCTATGCGCTGGCCCGACTCACCATTCCCGGCAAACAAGGTATTTTGGCCGTGCTGCTCTGCGTCTCCATGTTCCCGCAAATGGCCATCGCCGGACCGGTCTGGCGCCTGCTCGATGGATTGGGGGGTCTCAACCACCATTGGGGCGTCGTCTTGCCCTATGTCGCGCTGACGTTACCCTTGGCGATCTGGATCCTGGCGAGCTTCTTCAAGGAACTGCCGCCTGAGTTGGAAGATGCGGCGCGAGTGGATGGCTGCGGACCCTGGGGCACCTTGTTCCGGATCACTCTGCCGCTGGCGACGCCGGGAATTTTCACGGCGGCAATCTTGATTCTGATCTATGCGTGGAACGAATTCTTCTTCGCCCTCTTGATTCTCACTCAACCGGAGCAGCAAACATTGCCCGTGGGCATCGCGCTCTTCCAGGGAGAATTCACCATGCCCTGGGGCGAATTGGCAGCGGCCTCGGTGGTGGCCACCCTGCCGTTGATTGGAGTCGTGCTGTTATGCCAACGATGGATTGTGAGCGGACTATCCGCCGGCGCCGTGAAAGGCTAGCCAGACTGCCCAGGAAGTCCGCCGGCTTCGTTCTCGGTCGTACGCCTCTCTGCAACGTACCCAGAGGGTACACTTCAGTCGGCGTGCGCCCTGCGGCCTTGCTGGATAGCCTTTTTGAACATTCTGTGAACACGGCTATTTTGCAGGAGTCTCTGTGGCTGAACTAGAACTGCGCGCTGTCTCAAAATCGTTTCGCGAGCAGAGCGTCTTGCGTGACATCTCGCTCACAGTACCAGACGGAAGCTTTACGATTTTGCTCGGCCCGTCCGGCTGCGGCAAATCGACGCTCCTGCGCATCATCGCCGGGCTCGACAGTCAGACATCCGGCCAGGTGCTCATCGACGGGAAGGAGGTCGATCACCTGCCGCCGGCGGAGCGCGACATCGCGATGGTCTTCCAGCATTATGCGCTCTATCCGCATCTGTCGGTTCGCGACAATCTCGCCTTTGCGCTCAAGATGCGCCGCGTACCGCGCCACGTGATCGACGATCGCATCGCGGAAGCCGCACACCTGCTGGAGATCCAGTCGCTGCTCGATCGCAAACCCAAGGACTTATCCGGAGGGCAACGGCAACGGGTCGCCATGGGACGCGCGATCGTGCGCAAGCCCAAGCTGTTTTTGTTCGATGAACCGCTGTCCAACCTGGATGCGCAGCTGCGCACGTCGATGCGAATCGAGCTCAAAAAACTGCAGCAGCGCCTGCAGGCAACGATGATCTATGTCACCCACGACCAGGTTGAAGCGATGACGCTGGGCGACCGTATCGTCGTCATCGAAGGGGGCCGCATTCGACAAGCGGATGCTCCCCAGCAGACCTACACCGCCCCGGCCGATCCGTTCGTCGCCTCCTTCATCGGCACGCCACCGATGAACCTCTGGGAAGGTCTCCTGACAATGCAGGGCCAGGAGACCCTGTTCACAAGCGGTGACATGACTTTCCCATTACCGGCATCTCTGCTGCCGTCTCTACCGCCACAGGCCTCGACACTCATGCTCGGCATCCGCCCGGAAGACATTACGTGGCAGCACGCACCACCGTCTGTCCAAGTAGACGCGCAGGTGGAACTGATTGAAGACCTCGGGGCCGATCTCCTCATCCACTGCCGGGTTGGTGATCGCAAGCTAGTGGCCCGTGCCGATCGGAACACCGGGATTACTGCAGGCATGACGACACGCCTTTTTTTACCACTCAACACACTGCACCTCTTCATTGAGCAGCGCCGGGTGGATCTCCCTATGACGATGCCCACTTGACTGTGGCGCCGGATTTCTTATCTCTTGAGTAAGCGCGACCGAAGGCGGAGAAAAACCACCAGTTCGCTTGCAATGCGTCCGGAGACCTCGTAAGCTCCGAAAAGGATTGCCCTCTTTGCCTGTGCGCCTCCCAAGATTTTCTACGGACAGACCCTGATGGCTACAGCACAACGCGGCTACTACGACATTCTCGGCGTTCAACGAGACGCCTCTGCCGACGACATCAAGAAAGCGTTTCGCCGTCGTGCGCGCGAAATCCATCCCGACCTCCATACCGGCGCGAAAAAAACGGAAATGGAGAAAAAGTTCAAAGAATTGAACGAAGCGCATGAGGTGCTCTCGGATCCCGACAAACGCAAGAAATACGATCAATACGGCCAGAATTGGGAACAGGCCGAAGCCTACGAAAAGGCTCGCCAGCAAGCCGGCGGCCACGCCGGACGAGGCGGCGCAGCCGGAGGAGCCGGGGGATTCAGCGGCGATTTCGGAGACATTTTCGAGACCTTCTTCGGGGGACGGGGTCGCGGCGGAAACGCCACGGGATTTGCCGTCGATGGGGAAGACCTGGAAACCGACGTGGAACTCAGTATCCGCGACGTGGCCGCCGGCGTCAGCCGACGCATCGACCTCACGGAACGGGTCACCTGCAAAGCCTGCGGCGGAAGCGCCATTGTGCGCGGGCGCCCCTGCGTCGTGTGTGGCGGCACAGGCACCCAAGCTGAGAAACGGACGATCGAAGTACGGATTCCGGCAGGCGTGCAGCACGATACCCGTGTTCGTATCGCAGGCAAAGGCCAACCGGGCGTCAATGGAGGCAGACCGGGCGATCTTTACCTGCGCGTCCACATACAAGCCAACGGGGTCTTCCGGCAGAAGGGGTCGGACATTCACGTCACTCTCCCCGTCTGGCCCTGGGAAGCGGCGCTGGGAGCCGACGTCATGGCCCCCACGCTGGCGGAGCCGGTGAAAGTGAAAATTCCCGCTGGCAGTAAGGCCGACAGCAAACTGCGCCTGAAGGGCAAAGGTCTGCCGACCGCCGCCGGAGAACACGGAGATCTGTTCCTGAAGCTGAAAATCGTCATGCCCAGCGGCCTATCCGACGAAGAGCGGGCGCTCTACGAACAATTGAGCCAGGGCCGCCACGGCGATCCGCGAGCCGAGATCCTCGCGGCGTCAAGACGCCATTCGTCCTGATCCATCATCCCCTGACAGCGGCCCCTTCTATGACGATGGTCGAATACGCCCTCCTCGCGTTCAGCTCGTTGTTCGTGATCGTCGATCCCATTGCCGTGGTTCCGGCCTTTCTCGCCATGACCCCACGGGATTCCCTGGCGCAACGCCTCCGTACCGCGCGCGTCGCCTGCCTAGTCACGGTCGGATCACTGAGCGGATTCGCACTGTTCGGGCAGACGCTGCTGAGCCTGCTGGGCATTACGTTGCCGGCGATGCAAATCGCGGGCGGCCTGATTCTGTTGTTGGTCTCGCTCGACATGTTGCGCGCCCAACGGTCCACGGTTCAGGAAACTGCCGCAGAAAAAGCCGCGGGCACCAGCAAAGACGATATCGCCATTACGCCGCTTGCCATCCCCATGCTGGCGGGACCGGCGGCGATTTCCACCGTGATCCTGTTAGAAACGCAGGCCACCACCTGGATGCTGCGGGCGGTATTGCTGGGATGCCTTGTACTGATCGGATTGGCGAGTTACAGTATATTAGCGATCGGCGCGCGCAGCGCGAAGTGGCTCAATCCTATCGCCGAGAAAATTATCGCGCGACTGATGGGCCTTGTGCTGGCCGCGCTGGCCATTCAATTTATGGTGAACGCCCTCACCGGTGACCGGGGTTTGTTACGTGGGCTGACGGGACATTAATCGCACTCAACCAAGGAGGAACCGAATGACGACGAAACTGTTCACTCTGGCCACCGCGTCGGCCATCGCCTGCGCACTCACGCTCTCGCCTGCCTGGGCCAATCCCGAGGGCGGGTATGGCGGTCACGGCGGCGGCTATGAAAAAGATCGCCACGGCATGGGCAAGGCGATGATGGAAATGATGATGCATGGGGGAGCGGGCCACCTCATCCGTCATCTGTTGAAGCATGAGAAAGACATTGGATTGAGTGCCGAGCAAGTGACCAAGCTCAAGGAATTGCAGCTCAACCTCGACAAGAACCGGATCAAGATGGAAGCCGACATTCAGGTCGCCGAACGGGAAGTGAAGGCGCTGACCGATGACGAAAAGTCCGACATCGGAGCCATCGAAGCCAAGCTGAAACAGAGCGCGGATGTGCAAATCGGCCTCCGGGTGTTGTCGGTCAAGACCAGACGGGATGCCCTCGCGCTGCTCACTCCCGAACAGCGTGCCAAGGAACAGGCCGAACATGAGAAGATGATGCAGCAGCACAAGGGCACGGGCGCGCCACACGGCAAGAATCCTCATGGTGGCAACCCGCATGGCGCGAATCCCCACGGCGCCAACCCACATGGCGAGGCGAAGCCCCAGTAACCTGTTCACCCGCACAGAATCGGAGGTCACAGATGATCAAGCAGCTGGCAATTCCGGCCCTGATGGTTGGCGCACTGTGTCTCACGACGACTCCCGCATGGAGCGACAAGGGACACAAGGGCAAAGACGAGAAATGCGACGTTGCCGACTTGGTGAAAGATGCCAAGGTGACCATCGACCAGGCGATCAAAACCGCGTTGGACGCGGCACCAGGCACGGCGGTCGAGGCGGAACTCGAAAAAAAGCACGACAAGACCGTCTGGGAAGTGGAAGTGCACGGCGCCGATGGCGCAATGACGGAAGTGCATATCGACGCCGCGACAGGCGCGGTCATCGACAAGGAAGCCAAGCACGAGAAACACGAGAAGAAAGGCAAGAAAGAGAAGCACTAAGTCTCTGCGGCCGAGCAGGATCTGCCGATCCTACTCGGCCGTCCGTTTCTAAGCAGATGGCGGGTTCCCGTCGCCCAGTCTCGCCCCACCTGGTCAAACGCTTACTCATACAAGCGTTCAAGATGTCCGGTAGCCCGCGCGAGATTCACTCGCGAAGCATTCACTCGAAACAAGGCGTCGACCGCATTCTCCCGTGCACGTGCGATGGAAAATAAGGCGTTTGTCAGTTTAAAATTACTGGCTGAGGTCAAGACCGTAAAACGTTCCCGCGCGATTTCCTGCTCCTGAATCGCCGACTCCAAGCCGTCACGGGCGATCATCAATTGCTCCTGTGCGGACTGTAACGTCGCGACCGCCTCACGAACCTCTACGGTCACCTTATTTTGTATGACCGCCAATTTTAGCAACTCTTGTTGTGCCAGGCTACGTGACTCACTGATTCGCCCTTCCCGTTGGCCGCCGTCGAAGAGAGGAACAGACAGGAACACACCGACGTTGTAGGTGTCCGCAGTATTGTGCACACGATTCCCGATCAAACCATAATCCCCCTGGGCTGACAGGGATGGCAGTCGTTCCATAACCGTCGAACGTAGCGAGAGTTCGGCTGTGCGGATACGCTGCTGCTGAGCCTTCACTTCCATGCGCTCTTGCAGCGCGGACATTAACGCCTCCTGTGCCGAAGGAATGGCCACGGTATCGGACTTCAATTCGTCCAACAGCGTCAATGTCACCTCATCGGTGATTCCAAGCACATACAGCAAGTTCAAGCGATGCCGTTGAACCTCGTTGCGCAAGATCACCACCTGCTGCCGCTCATTTTCTAATTGAGCCTGCGCACGGGCCGCATCAAGCCCGCCGCCCATTCCACCTCCTCGCCGGCTACGGGCCAAGGCCGTCAACTCAGTGAATAATTTCACATTGGCTTCTCGTGCTTTCAATGAGGCTTCCGCCCGAAGCACCTCCATATAACCCAGGGCGACTTCTGCCATCGTGTCGAAGCGAGTCGCGTCCGATTCGAGTTCCGCCACCTTCAGCGCGGAGCGGGAGGCCCGCCATCGATCGATCAAACTCATGCTGAACAAGTTCTGCGTGAGGTTGGCACGGGCATCAAAAATGGAAAATGGACTCGTCACCACCGGCGACAATCCTAAGGTTCCCAAGAACATCGTCTGTCTCGTCTGTCGAACGTTACTGGACAAATTGGGCAACATCGCACCGAGCTGCGTCGAGACAACGGCGCGGGCTGTCGCAATGCGTTCCTTGAACAGTTTGACGTTCGGACTGTTGTCCAGCGCTGCGTCCATCGCATCCTTCAGCGTGAGCCGCAACTCCGGCCGATCACCGACCGCCGACTTCAGTTCCTCCCCGCACGCATTTCCCAGATGTGCCAGGCACGTACCGCACCACAGCACCAAGAGCCCCACTAACCACCTTCTCCTGCTCCTCATGCGAACCTCCTTCCTGGACTCCCGCCGCCCCGCATCAGGGACGGGGACGACCGAACACACTCGAACGCCACATCCATGCATACGAAAAATGCTACTGGAGGGGAAACCGGGCCGTACAGGCAATCCCAGCCGGAAGGCGATAGGCAGAATTGGGCAAAGTGAGCCGAACACCGAACGTGGCAGTCGCGTTGTCGACGATTAACCCCACAGTTTCGACTCGGGCATCGGCCACCGAAGCACCCGCCACCGTCGGCTGCACTTGGGCAAGCATACCGGGAGCAATGCTCCCCATCCATCCCATTGGCACGAATGCCTCGACGCGCAAAGGATGGAGCTGGGCCAGCTTGACCAACAGCGTCTGTCTGGTCAATTCGCCGGCAGAGAGAAAGCGTTCGACGACAACTCCAGTGATTGGACTGCGGATGGTGCGGAGCGCTAATTCCGCAACGGCGAACTGGTATTCGAGCTGGCGCACGCGTTGGGTTTCCAGGGCCTCGAGAAAGGCCACGTCCGCCAACCGCTGCTCGGTTTCCGCTTCATCCAACTCCTGCTGGCCAATGGCCGCGGACTTTCGCAGGTCCTGTGCACGCAGCAGCTTGCGCGTGCCGAACTCAGCCTTTTCCTGACTGGCTTTGAGCGGCGCTTGAAGCTCCGCTTTGCCTTTGGCGACCGCCACGGCCGCCTGCTCCCGGCTGGACTCCAATGTCGCGATGATCTGCCCCTCCGTCACAACATCCCCTTGCTCGACCAGCAACGTGGCAATCACCCCGTCGACAGGCGACCCGATCGCTACCTCGGCGGAGGGCTTGATCAGGCACGGAATATCGGCAGCCCAAGCCGAGGACCCCAGGGTGCAGAGCAGGGCCAGGCTGCCGGCCAGGATGATCGAGTGAGAGGAACGATCCATCACTGATTGTTGCGATTGAAGCGAACCGTGCATTTCAGGCCGGCCGGCAATTTCAGGTCTGGATTGGGCAGCTCAAGGCGCACACCGAAGGTGCCGCTGGCCGCATCGACGACTTTGTCCACCACAGTCACTTTGGCCGGGAACTCACCTTTCACCGGCTCCTCGGGTTTCACCACCGCCTGCATGCCAACGCTGATCTTGCCGAGCAGTGACACGGGCGCATAGGCCTCGACCCGCAACGGATCAATTTGCGCGAGTTTGAGGATGCGTTCCTGTTTGGGGAATTCCCCCGGATGCATGTAGCGTTCGACGACGACACCGTTGATCGGGCTCCTCAACGTGCGGAGGGCGATTTCCGCGGTAGTGCGGTTCAGCTCCAGGTCGGCCAAACGCCGATTACTCAGCTCGGCATGGGCATGCGCCACCGCGCCCGTCGCCCGCTCCACGCTGGTATCCAGCGTCGCGAGCAACTGCCCTTCCTTCACGACGTCGCCTCGATCCACGGTGATGCTCTCTATGACTCCCGCCACGGGCGAGGTCATGGTGATCGTCTGATACGGATGGATGAGACAGGTCAGATCGGCAGCTTGAGCGACTGACCCGCTGGCCACCAGCAACGACCCCAGGAACAAGCCGACACACACAACGATCCTCATGACAGACTCCCTCTCGGACTCAATCGCCGCTATTCCGCCCGTCCGGCAAAGGCCAGCGCGGATTCCAATTGATCATCGACTTTCAACACAGCCCTACGCATACGGGCATGCATTCGCTCAGCAGCCCGTTGCGCCCGCCGCATCAGCCGAAGCGACGGGCCTTCCCATCCCCATCGGAGCGTCTGCGCGGCGAACCATTGTCCGAACCAAGTCCCATGCGTCGCCACCAGGTCGTCCTCCAGCGAGAGCAGCGCCTGACACGATCCCGGATCCCCCTGACGGCCGCAGCGCCCGAACAACTGACGGTCAATCCGACCCGCGTCGTGACGTTCCGTCGCGAGGACATGCAACCCTCCCCCTTCCGTCACACCGGCACCCAAGTGAATATCCGTGCCGCGTCCAGCCATGTTCGTGGCAACCGTAATCCGCCCCGGCTCGCCTGCCCTGGCCACAATCTCGGCTTCCTCCCGATCCTGCCTCGCATTGAGGACTCGATGGGGCAACCCGGCCTCGAACAACAACCGACTGAGCCGCTCCGACCCCGCCACCGACCGGGTACCGATCAAGACTGGCTGCCGCCGCCTATGCAACTGTGCTACCGACTGGACCACCGCCGCCCATCGCGATTCGGATGTGTCGAACACCCGATCCCGCAAAGCGACTCGCAGTATGGACCGATGCGTCGGAATGGTGGCCACCCCCAACCGATACACCGACCAGAGTTCGCCGGCCACCTCGCGCGCGGTCCCGGTCATGCCGGACAGCCGGAGATAGCGGCGAAAGAAGCGCTGATAGCTGATGCGCGCCAGCGTTTCCTGTCGATCACTGAGCGGACAGGACTCCTTCACCTCGATCATCTGATGCAGGCCGCGCTCCCAGGACCGATCCGCCATGACCCGCCCCGTATATTCATCGACGATCTGCACTTTCGCATCATGGACGACGTAATGCTTGTCCAGTTCGAACAAGTGCAGGGCCGACAGCGCCTGCTCGATGAGGTGCGCACGTCTGCCTCGCCCGCGCCACACGCCGCCCAACTGCCGCGTCAGCTCCGCTACACGAGCCGACCCTGCCTCGGTCAACGTGACATGCCGCGCGCGGACATCAATGCGCGCTTCTGGACCGAGACGCAGTTGCCTGGCTACCGCCAGCGCCTGCCCGTACACCAGTTGTTCCTCCGCGTCATTCCCACGCCCGGCGATGATGAGGGGTGTCCGCGCCTCGTCCACCAGCACGCTGTCCGCCTCATCGACGATGGCATAGTACAACCCGCGGAGCAGCAAGCCGCCGCCCGGATCAGACGACGCCACCTTCCGAAGCCGCCGCTGAATGCTGGTGGACTGCCGACCGACGGCCAGGCGATCTTTGAGATAGTCGAACACCAACTCCTTGTTCGTGCAGTAGGTGACGTCGCAGGCATAGGCTTGGCAACGGGCTTCGGGCGTCAACCCATGCACGATCACCCCCACCGACAGGCCCAGTGCGCGATAGATCGGTCCCATCAGCTCTGCGTCCCGCGTCGCCAGATAGTCGTTGACCGTCACGATGCGCACCGGCAAACCCGCCAACGCGGCGGTACAGGCCGGAAGCGTGGCCGTAAGCGTTTTTCCCTCGCCGGTGTGCATCTCGGCCACCAATCCCTGCAGTAGCGCATACCCCCCGGCAACCTGAACATCGAAATGCCGCTGGTCGAGGAGTCTGGCGGCCACCTCTCGCACCAACGCGAACGATTCGGCGACCAGGGCATCCGTCAATCCCTGCCGGGCCAACGCAGTGCGCAAACGGTCCGCGGTCGGTTGAACATCAGGCTCTTTCAGCCGTTGATATGTGATCGCAAGTCCGGATACGCGCGCCAAAAATTCCTGACTCAACCAGAGGCGGCTCCGCCAGCGCCGCGCGATCGGCCCAACCGTACGTTGTGCAAAGGCATCGAGCCATGGCAATGTCGGCATCGCCCGCTCGGGGTACACCGAACCCTGTACCATCTCTGGTAGGACGCTGTTAGGCATTGAACCGTGACAGGAATAGTTGACGAATGTGCCGATGCCATTGGTCCGCGAGCGGCACCCAGCCATGCGCAAATCGGACATGCACCCGCTCGCCCGCGTGGACGAGCCCGTCCTCCTCGGGAACCGCTAAGTCCACCTGAAAGACGCGCTGAACCGTCCGAACTCCCTGCGCATCCGTCGGATCGGTTACTATCGCGCCTCCCCCTTCCGTGCCAAGCGCCGCATGCGGCAATTCAGTCACAGCGGAAGGAACCAGTCGCGTAACGGCCGCCCGGTAGCGCGCATGCACCCGGTCCGCCAGCCGAACTTCCACGGCGGACTCCTGAGTGCGCACGAGATCGATATCCGCCTGCTGAACGACGGTGCGCACCGTCAGATGTCGACGTTCCACCACGTGGGCCAACACGTCGCCTTGTTTCACAAATCGACCGGGCAGGTCCTGCGGAGCCGTCACCACGAACTGCCCGGCTGCGCGACTCCGAACGACAAGGTCATCCAGCCGCCGTTGCATTCGAGCCAACTGATCCCGCGCATAGGCCAGTTCTTCTTCGATGATGGCCGCCTTGACGAGGTCGACCGGACGTTGCTCGGCAAAACGAGCGTGTAATTCTTTTACTCGCGCAACCAGCACACGCGCCTCAGCCTGAATCCGTGGATGCTCGGTGATGAACAGCACCTCACCCGGCTGCACCAGGCTATCCGGCTGGGCGACAATCTCCCGAACGAACCCATCGGTACCGGCTCGTACCACCGATTCATCGGGAACCCAGACGACGCCCTCCGCGAGCGTATGGAACGGCGCCGGAGCCAAACACAGACCACCGACCAGCAAGGCCAGGCCACCGACGGTGATGGCCACGGCACGGCCACGCACCAGACGGATCGAGGGACTCGTGAACAGATACGATAGACCCTTGCCCAGCGGCACCAGGAGCATCCCCACCGCCGTCATCACAGCGAATAAGATT
>WBZQ01001077.1_pt1 | contig 11437 bp, 6 predicted proteins | sample 5204251 | NCBI WGS metagenome assembly WBZQ01 (sample SAMN12412402, study PRJNA552823) | activated sludge metagenome | isolation source: activated sludge from nitrification reactor of wastewater treatment plant... | place: USA: Virginia | collected 2017-09 | reverse complement strand
TCTATATGAGCTGGCTGCGGATTTCGTTCGCTACCTTATCATCAATGGAATGTGCCCTATCAGGATAGGCCCGAGCAGGCAAAGTGGCATGTTTTGAACGTCGCCACCTCAGTTATTTTTCGTCATTAAACTCCGAAGGTATTTTTTGTAGCTTAGCGAATGCAGCACACTCCTCCTTTTTTTATTAACACCGTTCCTTCACCGTGGGCTGAATCGCTGGCATTACAGTTATTTGATGAAGAGAAAGTGCTGGTGTGGATCTCCATTGACCTGGATGCCCGGTTATATTTTACAGCCGGTCTTGTCGTGGTGACCAACCAGCGATTGCTGGCGAAAATGGCGGGCGATGAGGGATGGCAAGTCTGGCAATTTCTACCCGATATGACGCTAACCCAGCGCGACCATGCTGGTGTAGGGTACCTGGAATTATTGGATGGCCACTCGCGTTTAGCGTATTGGCGTTATCGATTGGGTAACGATCAGGCCGTCAGCCGATTGATCGAAAGTTTTACGCAGCAGCTCGATTATCATGTAAACGGTAAAAGCATTCCGCATGACGAGGGACAAGCGCATTGTCCCCGCTGTGGAATGTTGCTTCCAGCCGATCAAGAAGATTGTCCGGTTTGTGAGAAGCAAACGCATGTGACTCCTTCAACCTGGACGCTGCTTCGCTTATGGCGTTTTGCGAAACCTTACAAAGGTCGGTTGCTGATAGGTTTCCTGCTGACGCTTTGCAGTACCGCAGCCACACTGGTGCCGCCCTATTTGACCATGCCTTTGATGGATAATGTGCTAATCCCATATCAAAATGGTCAGCCGATCGATGTCGATTTAGTGAAACTGTATCTTTCCGGTTTGCTCGGAGCTGCCATTCTGGCATGGATTTTGGGGTGGGCACGTACATACCTGCTGGCTCTGGTGTCCGAGCGCATTGGCGCAGATTTACGTACTACCACCTATGAACATCTGCTGAATTTGTCGCAGGAATATTTTGGCGGCAAACGCACCGGCGATTTGATGGCGCGCATCGGTGCAGAGACTGACCGGATCAATCTCTTCATTTCTCTGCATCTGCTTGATTTTGCGACTGATGTCATTATGATCTGCATGACGGCAGTGATACTGGTTTCCATCAATCCATGGCTGGCTTTAGTCACCCTCGTGCCGTTACCCGTCATTGCATGGCTGATCCATTTGGTCCGCGATCGGTTGCGGATCGGCTTTGAAAAAGTGGATCGTATCTGGGCCGAAGTCAACAATGTATTGGCTGATACGATCCCGGGCATACGGGTAGTAAAAGCCTTTGCTCAGGAAAAAAGGGAGGCGGCGCGTTTTCTGGCGGCAAATCAGCGAAATTTGCAAATCAATGACCGTGTCAACAGAGTCTGGTCGTTATTCACCCCCACGGTGACATTGCTGACTGAGATCGGATTGTTGGTTGTATGGGTGTTTGGCATCTGGCAGATTTCGAAGGATGAAATTACCGTTGGTGTATTGACCGCCTTTCTCGCTTACATTAGCCGATTCTACATCCGCCTGGATTCGATGAGCCGTATCGTGTCTGTGACTCAGAAAGCTGCCGCTGGAACCAAACGCATCTTCGATATTCTGGATCATGTATCCAGCGTTCCTGAGTCGGCTACTCCTGTCCATCTTTCCACCGTGGAAGGACGAATTGAATTGCGTAATGTCGGTTTCCGGTATGGAACGCGCAGCATCACGCGCAATATCAATCTTGTGATTCAGCCGGGAGAAATGATCGGTTTGGTGGGACATAGCGGATCAGGGAAAAGCACATTGGTCAATCTGATCTGCCGTTTCTATGATGTCTCTGAAGGCGCTATCCTTGTCGATGGTCATGATATTCGCTCGCTACCGGTAAGCGAGTACCGCAAACACATCGGGCTGGTATTGCAGGAACCTTTTTTGTTTTATGGCACGATTGCCGAAAATATTGCCTATGGCAAACCCGATGCAACGCATGCGGATATTGTGGCGGCTGCGCGGGCTGCACACGCGCATGAATTTATCCTGCGTTTGCCGCACGGCTACGATTCCCTCGTGGGTGAGCGCGGTCAAGCGCTCTCCGGCGGCGAACGCCAGCGTATTTCCATTGCTCGCGCGCTGCTGATCGATCCGCGTATTCTGATATTGGATGAAGCGACTTCCTCAGTCGATACCACTACTGAAAAAGATATCCAGAAAGCCCTTGATAATCTGGTGCGGGGTCGCACGACGATTGCGATCGCTCATCGATTATCTACGTTGCGCGAAGCAAATCGATTGATTGTGCTGGACCGCGGCAGCATCGTAGAAATTGGCAATCATGTCGAGCTAATGGCGCAGGAAGGCTACTATCATCGCTTGTATCAGGCTCAAGCACGCAATGTCGATACTGAAGAGCGAGGGTTTGTTTCTGGGGCCGAACCTCATAGCGTTGCCGGGGATCATAAATGAGCCAAGTACCCATTTTTCAGTTGTATCGCAATAGCTTCGGACGGCTGATATACAATGATCCATCAGGGATCGTCCAAGAAGGCGTCATTCCGGTGAGGTCTTTCCCCATTACTGAACCTGATCGGGGTATTGCCCTGGTAGATTCGCATGGCCACGAATTGGCGTGGATAGAACACTTGATGGATTTGCCGGATGATTACCGGCAACTTATCGAAGCTGAGCTGGCTAGTCGTGAATTCATGCCGGAGATAAAACATCTGCGTAAAGTATCGAGTTTCATCACGCCGAGTACCTGGTACGTTGAAACCGACCGCGGTGAGGCATCCTTCATCCTCAAGGGTGAAGAAGATATTCGCCGATTGACAAATTCCTCCCTGATGATCGCCGATAGTCATGGCATTCATTTCTTGATCCGCGATCGTCTATCTCTCGACCGCCATAGCCGCAAGTTACTGGATCATTTTCTCTAAACGATTCTCGGCAACTGATAATTGCTCCAAGCTGCTTTGAATCTTCTTCGCAATGGTTCCCTGCGTTTGCTGGCTTTTCAGGGTTTTTCAATTCGATTTGAGAATTATTTTTCTTTATGTTGTAAACCAATTAGCTTACTCAGCGTTAATGTCATCGTGTTATTACTCAATTTAGATGTATGTCTAATTCAAACAATTATCCAGCAAAAGATATAAAGTTCATTGAAATTAAACACCTGAATGGTCCTAATCTGTGGACATATTATCCTGCTTTGGAAGCGACGGTTGACATCGGCGACTTGGAAGATTTTCCTTCTGACAGGATTCCAGGATTTTATGAACGTTTATCAGAATGGCTTCCTTCACTGATCGAACATCGCTGCAGTTATGAAGAACGGGGCGGTTTTCTGCGCCGAGTAGAGGAAGGTACCTGGCCATGTCATATTCTTGAGCATGTTTCACTGGAATTGCAGAATCTGGCGGGCATGCGCGGTGGTTTTGGAAGAGCGCGTGAAACATCGGTGCGGGGAGTGTACAAAGTCGCCCTGAGTGCGTGGCATGAGGAGATTACCCGCGCTGCGTTGCATTCGGCACGGGAACTGGTATTGGCTGCGATGAACTTCGAGCAGCTTCAGCATCCTGCCTATGATGTAGCTGGCGCCATTGAAAATTTGCGGGATTTGGTGGATTCGCTCTGGCTTGGCCCATCGACAGCCTGCATCGTGGATGCTGCTATCGCACGTAATATTCCTGCCAAGCGACTCATCAGCAAAGGAAATCTGGTTCAGCTAGGATATGGCGCACGGAGCCGTCACATCTGGACGGCGGAAACGGATCGAACCCCCGCCATTGCAGAAAGTATCTCCAGAGATAAGGATCTGACCAAAGCATTGCTGCAATCGTGTGGCGTGCCCGTACCCGAAGGTTGCATGGTTGACAGTGCTCAAGCGGCCTGGGAAGCCGCAAATGATATCGGCTTGCCTGTCGTGATCAAACCTTGTGACGGTAATCATGGGCGTGGTGTATTCATTGAACTGAGTCACCAGGATGAAATTGAGTCGGCCTATCATGTCGCCTTGAAAGAAGGCACTGGGGTGCTGGTTGAGCAATACATCGCAGGCACCGAACATCGTCTGCTGGTGGTCGGCGGGCAACTCGTGGCCGCGACGCGCGGTGATTCTGTGTCAGTCACTGGAGACGGTACATCAACTATTCTTGAATTGATTGAGTCTCAAATCAATTCCGATCCCCGCCGCGGAACAACCGAAGATCATCCGCTGAATTTGATTCGTATCGACAGCGCAGCGCGCATAGAAATTGCCCGCCAAGGATACCGCAGTGATTCCATTGTTCCGGCCGGCATCAACGTCGTGATTCAGCGCAATGGGAATCATGCTTTTGACGTTACTGATCAGGTTCATCCCAGTACAGCGGCCATTGCTTCATTGGCGGCTCGCGTGGTGGGTCTGGACATCGCCGGTATCGATCTGGTCACAACCGATATCTCGCGCCCATTGAGCGAACAAGGCGGTGCGATCGTTGAAGTCAACGCAGGCCCGAGCTTATTGATGCATATCAAGCCTGCCGTTGGGACTCCTCGGCCGGTGGGCAAAGCGATCGTCAATCATTTATTTCCTGATCAACAAAACGGCCGGATTCCTATCGTCGGGATTACCGGCAGTTACGGCAAAACCTCTGTTGCCTATCTGGTTGCCCGGTTGTTGATACTTGCGGGCAATCAGACGGGTCTGGCCTGCAGTGACGGGCTTTATCTGGATTACCGCAGGATCGACAAAAATGACAGTGCCAACTGGTCTGCAGCAAACCGGACTTTGATGAACCCGACGGTTGAGGCGGTAGTCTTCGAAAACGGATTCGACGCGCTGCTCAATGAAGGCCTGGCCTATGATAGCTGCCAAGTAGGCGTGATTACCAATATTGATCCAGCGCATCATTTTGGCCAGCATGGGGTTGAAACGCTGAAGCAGGTTTTCAATGTATTGCGCACGCAAATCGATGTCGTAACGCCTACCGCAGCAGCTATCGACGATGTCGAGAAGGATATCGTACTTCCTGTCGGGGCCGCGGTTCTGAATGCTAAAGATGAAATGCTGGTTGAAATGTCTGAGTTGTGCCACGGCGAAGTCATCTTCTTCAGCATGAATCCGGACTTGCCAGTGATTGCCCAGCATCGCGTCAGGGGCACTGGCTCAACGCAGGGTAAACGAGCCGTGCTGCTTCGCGATAATGTCGTGATGTTGGCGACTGGTTCCAATGAATTACCATTGATAAGCCTGGCTGAGATATTTTCGGATGGTAATCAGCATGGCCCGGAAGAAATAGAGAATATCCTTGCCGCGATTGGTGCAGCCTGGGCGCTCGGTATCGAGCTGGAGCTAATACGACGTGGCATCAAATCATCTGGATTTACTCAGGAACACTACAAACCGGGAAATCAGGATTTTCCGATCGGCCTACAAACTCAAGGAATTTAATTATGAAAGTATTACGTACTCGAGCATTACGTGGACCAAATGTATGGAGTCAGCGCACTTCCATTGAAGCGACCGTTCTTTGCAGCGAATTTGAAACGAATATTGATACGATATCCGGTTTCGAAGCTGGATTACGCGATCGTTTTCCACAAATCTCCTTACGTCAACCCGATGGTCCGCATGAAACCATCACCATTGCGCATGTCCTCGAATCTGCAACATTCGGGCTTCAGTTACAGGCCGGTTGCCCGATCAGTTTCAGCCAGACTGTTCATACGCCAGAAGCAAATACTTACCGGGTCATTGTCGAATATAGTGAAGAAAAAGTCGGCAAGTTTGCGTTTGAGTTGGCTCAATCGCTGTTCACAGCTACCGTCGATAACACTCCATTTGATTGGGAAGGCGCGGTGCGTCGTTTGCGAGAGCTGAATGAAGATATACGCCTCGGACCGAGCACACATTCAATTGTGCAAGCTGCCGTAGCACGTGGCATTCCTTTTCGCCGTCTTACCGAAGGCAGCCTGGTGCAATTTGGCTGGGGCAGCAAACAACGACGTATTCAAGCTTCTGAAAGTGACTTGACCAGCGCGGTTGCCGAAACCATTGTGCAGGACAAAGAACTTACCAAAACATTATTGCATGCAGCAGGCATTCCCGTACCTCAGGGCCGTCATGTAGACAGCGCGGACGATGCATGGGCTGCAGCTTGTGAAATTGACGCGCCGGTTGTCGTCAAGCCCCTCGATAGCAATCAAGGCAAAGGCGTAACGGTGAACCTTGCCGATGCCCAGCAGGTGAAGGCGGCTTACCAGATTGCGGCTGAGTTCAGCGACAACGTGCTGGTTGAACGATATCTTCCTGGTTATGATTTCCGCATGCTGGTGGTTGGCAACAAGCTAGTGGCCGCAGCTCGGCGCGATCCGCCGCATGTGATCGGTGATGGTGTGCAGAGCATTCGTCAATTGGTTGACCAGATCAATCGTGACCCAATGCGCGGCGAAGGGCATGTCACGTCATTGACTAAAATTCCTCTGGACGAAATTTCGCTGGCCTATCTGGGATCTCAGGGGCTAACTGCTGAATCGATTCCAAAAAAAGGCACAAGGGTGATATTGCGCAGCAACGCCAATTTATCGACCGGTGGATCGGCAACCGATGTTACCGATGATGTTCATCCAGAGCTGGCAGAACGCGTCGTTGCAGCCGCCCGAGTGGTCGGCCTGGACATCTGCGGTATCGATATCGTATGCGATGACGTGGCGCTTCCGCTGGAGGCGCAGGGTGGCGGCATTATTGAGATCAACGCCGCACCTGGTCTACGCATGCACCTGCAGCCGTCCTTTGGCAAAGGACGCGCAGTGGGCGAAGCCATTGTCGATAATATGTTCGTACCAGGGGATGATGCGCGCATCCCGGTTGTCGCAGTCACCGGCACGAACGGCAAGACCACCACGGCTCGTCTGATCGGTAATGTATTAGAGAAAGATCAGAAACGGGTCGGACTGGCGTGCACCGACGGTGTGTATGTCAATAATCTATGTATCGATACCGGCGATTGCAGCGGTCCGAAGAGCGCCCGGAACATTCTGTTTCATCCGGATGTGGACGCCGCCGTGCTGGAGACCGCACGTGGTGGAATGCTGCGCGAAGGCTTGGGGTTCGATCGCTGCGACGTGGCCGTCGTGACCAATATCGGCATGGGTGACCATCTCGGCATGGCCTACATCAATACCGCTGAAGAACTTGCCATCGTCAAGCGCGTCATCGTACAGAATGTAACGCCCAAAACGGGTTGTGCCGTGCTGAATGCGGCTGATCCACTGGTGGTCAGCATGGCTGATCATTGCCCAGGTTCGGTCATTTTCTTCGCGCAAGATGCGAATCATCCGGTGTTGATCAAACACCGCGCGCAGCACAAGCGCGTCATTTACGTCGAAAACCGCTGCATCGTCGCCTCAGGTGAACACGGGGAATATCGCATTCCGCTGAGTGAAATTCCGCTGACCCAGAACGGCAGCATTGATTTCCAGATCGAAAATGTCATGGCCGCCATTGGCGCTGGCTGGGCAATCGGACTGGATTGGTTGGTGATTCGTGCCGGCGTGTCCAGTTTCGTCAGCGATGCCCAGACCGCGCCCGGCCGTTTCAATCTGTTCAATTACCGCAATGCCACCTTGATCGCCGATTATGGCCATAATCCCGATGCCATCCAGGCACTGGTCAGCGCGATCGATAATATTCCCTCCAAGAAACGCTCGGTCGTCATCAGCGCCGCCGGCGACCGCCGTGATGAGGATATTCGTCAGCAAACCCGAATTCTCGGTGATGCCTTCGATGAAGTCGTGTTATATCAAGACAAATGCCAGCGCGGACGCGCGGATGGCGAAGTGCTGACATTGTTGCGGGAAGGACTCGGAAACGCCAAACGCACTCAGAAGGTCAGTGAGATCGTGGGCGAAGACATCGCGATCGAAGCGGCATTGTCCAATCTGGAAGACGGCGAGTTATGCCTGATTCTCGTTGATCAAGTTGAACAGTCGCTGGGTCAGATCAATAACCGGATTGCGCTGGGCTGATTGCTCTCGCTCAGTCTCTCAGACCGCTGAATCCCACAGGGAGAGATCGGAAGGATCTCTCCCTTGTTTTTTCCTCTCTTCAGAATAATTGCAACGGCGGTTCCGCCATCAACGCAATCTGTTCCCGTAACTCCAGAATGCGCTCCTGCCAGTAGCGCTGCGTATTGAACCACGGAAAAGCATGCTTGAAAGCCGGTTCATCCCATCGCTGCGCCAGCCAGGCGGAATAATGAATCAATCGCAGCGTACGCAATGCTTCGATCAGATGCAATTGACGGGCATCAAATTCATAAAAATCCTGGTAGCCTTCCAGCACATCCATCAGTTGCCGCGTCATGTCAGCGCGATCACCCGACAGCAGCATCCACAGATCCTGCACCGCAGGCCCCATGCGGCTATCGTCAAAATCCACGAAATGCGGCCCGTCATCGGTCCACAACACATTGCCGGCATGACAGTCCCCGTGCAGGCGTAATGCCGGCTGATTCCCCGCCTGATCAAAACAATGGCGCACGCCGTCCAGCGCCTGATCAGCCACGCTGCGGTAAGCCGCATCCAGATCGGCCGGAATCATTTGATGGCTCAGCAAAAAATGCAGCGGTTCTACGCCGAAGCTCGTCATATCCAGCTTGGGGCGATGCGCAAAAGATTTCAGTGCGCCGATGGCATGAATGCGCCCCAGAAAACGCCCCATCCACTCCAGCGTGTCGCGATCCCCAAATTCAGGCGCGCGGCCGCCGCGCCGTGGAAAAACCGTAAAGCGGAATCCTTCGAACCGGTGCAATGTCTGTCCCCCGACCACTAGCGCAGGCACGACCGGGATTTCATGTTCAGTCAATTCGTGTACGAACGCGTGTTCTTCCAGGATGGCTTCATCTGTCCAGCGTCCCGGACGGTAAAATTTCGCGATCACGGGTTCACTATCCTCCATGCCGACTTGATAGACGCGGTTCTCGTAACTGTTGAGCGCCAGCAGGCGGCCATCACAGCGGTAACCCAGGCTGTCCAGCGCATTCATGACGCAGTCGGGTGTCAGTAAGGAAAATGCCGGTAATGTCTCGTTATGATTTTCTGTCATGAATTGAATGTCTGTTGTGGGCATCAGTGCTGCCATTGAATGACGGGATTTGCGGCACTCTCGAGGATTGTATCATTGCTCGTCGATCTTGCTGCGCAGCGATTTTCGCCGGCTTTGCAGAGCCTTGCTTTCCAGCCGCCTGAGTTGCGAAGATCGGGTTGGCCGGGTCGGAGTGCGGGTCTTGCGCGGAATCAAAACGCTCCTGATCAGGTCGCGCAGTCGGTTGAGTGCATCGTCTTTGTTCTTGAGCTGGCTGTTGTACCGCTGCGCCTTGATGATGATTATGCCTTCACTGCTGATGCGGCTGTCCTGCAACTGCAAAAGTTTTTCCTTGTACTGCTCGGGCAATGAGGATGCGTTGATATCAAAGCGCAGATGAATCGCTGTCGCGACTTTGTTCACATTCTGTCCGCCCGCCCCCTGCGAACGGACGGCTTGCATGTCGATGTCGCTCAACGGAATCGCGAGCTGGCTGGAGATGGTCAAGTGAGTCAAAGTTTCCATGAGGTGTAATCAGGGTGATTGATCTGTGTGGTCATGCTTGGCGAAAGCGGGTTGATTGACTCGACTGCGCGACCGCATCTTCTCGGTGCGCGGCACTCGCTCCTGCACCTTGCGCTTCATCCAATTCGTACAATTGATCGGATTTTTTCAACCACTGTTCATTGAACCACGAAAGTTTGAATTGATGAGCGTTTTATGTCATAAACCTGATCACCATTTCAACCGGGCAGATGAACTGCTGCCCCCGCCGCAAGGAGTACAGAAGGCATGGCAAAAGCCAAGGAACCCAAATCCGAGCCATTGGAAAAGCAACTGTGGAAAGCCGCCGATAAGCTGCGCAAGAACATCGACGCAGCAGAATACAAGCATGTCGTGCTCGGATTGATGTTCCTCAAATACATTTCCGATGCGTTCGAAGAGCTGCACGCCCGGCTCAAAGCCGGTGAAGGCGAACTGGCCAGAGCTGACCCGGAAGACAAGGACGAATACCAGGCGGAAAACGTGTTTTTCGTTCCCGCCGAAGCGCGTTGGCCGCATCTGGTGGCGCAAGCCAGGCAACCCGATATCGGCACGCATGTCGATACCGCCATGGATGCCATCGAACAGGAAAATCCCTCGCTCAAAGGCGTGTTACCCAAAGTCTACGCGCGGCAAAACCTCGATCCCACGTCACTGGGTGAATTGATCGACCTGATCGGCAATATTGCGCTTGGCGATGCCAAAGCGCGCAGCCGCGACGTGCTCGGTCATGTGTTCGAATATTTTCTCGGCGAATTCGCACTGGCGGAAGGCAAGCAAGGCGGCCAGTTCTACACCCCGCGCAGCATTGTCGAACTGCTGGTGAACATGCTGGAACCGTACCAAGGCCGGGTATTCGATCCGTGCTGCGGCTCCGGCGGCATGTTCGTGCAATCGGAAAAGTTCGTCGAAGAACACCAGGGCCGCATCAGCGATATTTCCATTTATGGGCAGGAAAGCAACCAGACCACCTGGCGGCTGGCGAAAATGAACCTCGCCATCCGCGGCATCGACAGTTCGCAAGTCAAATGGAACAACGAAGGCTCGTTCCTGAACGACGCGCACCAAGACCTCAAAGCCGATTTCATCATCGCCAACCCGCCGTTCAACGTCAGCGACTGGAGCGGCGAGCAACTGCGCGGCGACGCGCGCTGGCAATACGGCGCGCCGCCGCCCGGCAACGCCAATTTCGCCTGGTTGCAGCATTTCGTCTACCACCTGTCGCCCAGCGGCATCGCCGGTGTGGTACTGGCAAAAGGCGCGCTCACCTCGAAAACCTCCGGCGAAGGCGACATCCGCAAACGCCTGATCACCGAGGGCAACTTGATCGACTGCATCGTCAACCTGCCCGCCAAATTATTTCTGAATACGCAGATTCCGGCGGCGCTGTGGTTTTTGAACCGGAATCGCGCGGGAATGGATATTGGGGGGCATGCGGGGACAACCGTCGGGACAAATAACGTTGGGGCAAATAATCATTTGCCCCAACAACATCCCCGCCCCCACGAAATCCTGTTCATCGACGCGCGCAACCTCGGCCATTTGATCAACCGCCGCACACGCGAATTGTCGCATGACGACATCCAGAAAATCGCCGATACCTACCACGCCTGGCGCACCGCCGATCCATCCCCATCCGTAGGGGCGCATTGCATGCGCCCTGATGGTACGCGCCCCGATGATGCGGTGGATGAAATTGGGGTGGATGAAATTGGGGCGGATGCAATCGGAACGGATGCAATGAGGGCGCATGCAATGCGCCCCTACGGGGATGTGCGGGGGTTTTGCGCGTCGGTACCGATTTCGCGCGTCGCCGAACTGGATTACGTGCTGACACCG